>Ga0247734_1000107_pt1 | contig 75999 bp, 67 predicted proteins | sample UWRJL103311B2_FD_180933 | JGI IMG/M metagenome (GOLD analysis project Ga0247734, IMG submission 180933) | Plant litter microbial communities from Arlington Agricultural Research Station in Wisconsin, United States - UWRJ-L103-311B-2 | ecosystem: Environmental > Terrestrial > Plant litter >... | reverse complement strand
AACCAGTAGCCAAAGAGATCAAAAAGCAGCGAGATTTATTATTATTTGTATTATTTGTATTATTTTTACTGGTAGGGTAGTATTGCTCTGGCAAGTAGCAACTATTGCGAAGGTATGATTGATAGCTATAACTGTAAAATGGTGGTATGATTATGCGTGTGATGGTTGGGGAACTAACTATCCACGGGGTTAGTTTCCTACCTAGCAGTTACTTACGAAAGTAGGAAAGTGTAAAGTTGTATAATAATGAATGAGTGTTTAGCGAGGGAGGGCATGTTTTTTTGTGTGTTGGGTGTAACTTGAAACTCAATTAAAGCCAGTGCAGTGCAGTGCAGTGCGGTGCGTCGTCGCTCTACATATCTCGCACGCCACAGCATCGTTCCCAATAGGCTGGCTCGGCTGCTTTTTGGTTCTTGTCATTTTGTTTTGGCTTTTTTTTTATACCAATGTTCACACATTCCACTCGCTTTACACTTTTGCGCACAGGAGGGATACAGGGCAGTTTGCTTTTGGTTTTTATATCACGCTTTCTCACTCACTGGCGAGACTGGCGAGCCTGGCCCAGGCACTCTCACGCACATTTAAACTTTTTTGCGCGGCAAAAGGATGCAGATTACTTAGTTTGCGATTTGCTTAAGGTTTAATGCACGCCCTTCTTTTTTTACTTTGGGTTAGTTTCTCCAAACCTACCCAGCTGTGGCAGGGCAGGCTACCTACCAACAACGACCAAGAAAGTTTAAGCGGAAAGTTAAACATTCCCATGTGGTTACTGGCCGCTTGCATCTTACCGGTGGTTTGTTGAAAATGATTTGCATTAGATTGAATGTTGCTTGGTGTTATGACTCGTGCGAATATGTCAGGTTGTAATCCGCGTAAAACTTTAATACGATTCGAATTGGGCTGGGTTGGGTTGGGTAGTTGTTGTTGATTAGAGAGTCACGGCGCGGATAAATGGAGTGGATGAATGGGGAAGATGGGGAAGATGGGGACGATACCTTGCTCTCTCTTTCTCTCTCTTCTCGAAAAGCAAAGCGAATAAAAAGCACAGCCTACAAAAACTCAAAAATGTCTTAAAGAACGCTTGAGACATTTTCACATGCTATGAGCTCTTTGTTGGTCTGTAGAGTGGTGAAGTGGTGTATGGTGTGTGGTGGTGGTGTGTAAATCGGGATGAATCCCTCATCCCCCCTTTTGATTTTAACCTTTCGCTTCTTTCTCAGCCACAACTTCTGGAACACTTGTTTCTCCCAAAAGCCGAAAGTATGGCGATGAGGATGAGGATGGGGAGATTGGTAGAGGTAACGTCACCATCCCTGATCTGATAAAGTCTCACCATCAACTGATCTGGTGAAACATGTGGCGTTAATCGCCATCACACTCGTTTGTCTGATGGAGGGTTTGCAGATCTTTCGGCCGTTCTGCCGAAAAACGCTCAGGGGGGGTAAGATTATGTTGGAGATGCCTATGCTTTGATGATACCGGCTCGACCGGGTCGTGTTGTTCTTATCGTTGTGTGTTATTTTCTAGATGTTATGGTTTATTTTAAAATTTAGGAATTGGGAATGAGGATGCAGGGAATACATAAAACATCATGAATATATGCATTCCAAATACTACACCCTAATTGACCTTCCCGATGCTTTGGAAAACGGCAAGTGTTGCTATTGATTCAGTGGCTTGCTGGAACATTCTCGATTGGGTTTCTGGGGGATAGGCAATATTCCATTCTCGCCTGTTTGGGAAATATTGAATTTGTTTTGGTGCTGGTAAGTAGTAACCTACTTGTATGGTACTGGAAGGATAACCGTGTCCATATGGAGATATATCGACTGATACACATACAGAATATAGCATACACAGACATACACAGACATGAATGCATATATATCTGAATGCGTGTACTGTATCTTCATTTATCCGCCACTGTACGTAATCAATCAGCTCGTATTTAAAGGCTCACCACACCCTCTACAAGTCAGTATCGTTGCAACGTCTGCTACCCAAAGATCCGATCGCTACCATATCAGGAAAACGGGGATTGCTCAGTTGCTTGCTCCCGACTCCATATTGAGAGGATGAAAAGGAGAGGGGATTCATGAAACGAAAACTGGTGAAAGAGTATGCGGAGCTTGAAGGGTAGTGAGCTTGGGTGGGTAGACTTGAACTTGACCGGATGAGATTCTATATATATATATATGTGTGTGTGTGTGTGAAAAGGCAAGATTGTATGGTGAAGTCCTAGAAAAGGTGAGAAACGATATTATATCATCAGGTTCACAACAAAGAAAGTCATGGGTAGATTACTAGCGGGCGAGTATTGCTATTTTCAAGTATCCGGGTGCTTGGGAGTAGGTCTAATTGTCTTTTTCTCATTTTTAGGGTTAGACCTACTTCTATGTCTTGCTTTGTTGTGAGAGGCTTGCTGGCTTCATGTATAACGAATAATAATAGGGTATACTTATATTTTTCTGCATGTTTCGAGCTTTGGATGATCTGAAAATAATAGCAAATATAATTGAAAATGAAGAGAAATCTGCTTCCTACCCTTTTAACGTGCAATCAAGATTCAAGTCAGACCTCTTTGGATACGCATGTCCATAAACCATAGCACAATATATATAGCATAGCATAGCATATCAGAGTCAGCGATTATTCTGCCCATGCAATGGTGACGTAGGAGCAGGCGGTGTGTCATATCTCAGGACTGCACCCCTCCATAACCGATCTCGGCGAGCCAAAAAAAACAATTCATCTTGTACCCCTCCATTGAAGAATATCCATTCGACATTCTACACAATCATAAACTTAAAAATATCACATCTACAAACATGGCACCGTCTAAGTTGGTCCTCCAATCCCCTCGACTGTATGCAATTTCTAATGGCATTCAGGGTTCTTATGCTGGGAGCTGGCTTTGTGACCGCCCCAACCCTAGATATTCTCACAACAGATGGCATAGAGGTGACTGTTGGTAAGCTATCAACACACGAGCTTTGCAAGAAGCAGTACTAAGGTCATACAGCCTGCAGAACTTTGGAAAGCGCCAAGAAGCTCTCCGAAGGCATCAAGCTTGCGTCTCCAATTTCTCTCGACATTGCCGACGAGAAGGCACTCGACGCCGCGGTTGCACAACACGACCTCGTCATCTCCTTGGTTCCATACAGCTTGCATGCGACGGTCATTGGGTCTGCTATCAGAAATAAGAAGAATGTCGTCACAACCAGCTATGTTTCGCCCGCAATGATGGAGCTGGACGAGCAATGCAAAAACGCGGGAATCACAGTTTTGAATGAGATCGGACTTGATCCAGGAGTAAGCAAATCTGCTCACCCCAATATCATCTTTTTTGTGTCTTTACCGGGTTCTGAGGCGTTCCAAGAATGAGGAAAGCTGACAAGCTCTAGATTGACCATTTATATGCCGTCAAGACCATCGAGGAGACTCACGCAGCCGGCGGAAAGATCCTCTCATTTTTGTCATATTGTGGTGGATTACCAGCCCCGGAATGCTCAAACAACCCATTGGGCTACAAGGTATGTCGTTCTCCGCCCAGTCAAGAGCTCGCCAGATCCCATCCTAACTTTCCAAAAAGTTCTCTTGGTCATCAAGGGGTGTCCTTTTGGCATTGAGAAATGCTGCCAGCTTCTACCAGGGTGGTAAGGTCGTTTCTGTCGCCGGTCCCGACTTGATGGCTACTGCCAAGCCATATTTCACTGGCTACCCAGGTATGTGTGGTTCAAAGTGAATTGTGGACTGGAAAATTAATATTGAACAGGGTTTGCTTTTGTCGCTTACCCAAACAGGGACTCCACTCCATACAGGGAGCGTTATAATATCCCAGAGGCTCAAACCCTTATCAGAGGTACTTTAAGATACCAGTTTTTCCCAGAGTTCATCAAGGTTCTTGTCGATATTGGTTTCCTTAGCGATGAGGAGCAGAGCTTCTTGAAACAGCCAATCACTTGGAAGGAGGCCACCCAAAAGATTATTGGTTCGACCTCGAGCAGCGAAAAAGACCTCGTGCAAACTCTTCAATCGAAGGCTCAATTCAACAGCAGCGAGGAGGAGGAGCGAGTGATGTCTGGTCTAAAGTGGATTGGCATCTTCTCTGATGAGCTTATTGATCCTCGATCAAACCCGCTCGACACCCTTTGCGCGGTGCTTGAGAAGAAGATGCAATTCGAGGAGGGCGAGCGCGACTTGGTTATGCTCCAGCACAAATTTGAGATTGAGCACAAGAATGGCGAGAAGGAGACTCGAACCTCTACCCTCTGTGAGTATGGTGTCCCAGCTGGGTATTCTGCTATGGCTCGGCTGGTTGGAACTCCTGCAGCTGTTGCAACCAAGTTGGTTCTCGACGGAACTATCTCTGAAAAGGGTGTCTTGGCCCCACTGAATGCGAAGATTAACGAACCTCTAATGAAGGTGCTTAAGGAAAGATTTGGTACGTTCGATCCCCGCTTTCCTCCAGTAAACACGGCTAACTGTAACAGGCATTGAGTGCAAGGAAAAAGTTATCTCATAGATTTAATGTACTTTACTAAATGAAAGAACATGACTTGCCGCTATCGTCCCAAACCCTACGTTGCATTTACATCTCCACCTGATCATAAGCCATCGAAATCCCTCAAACTAGGTAGTGTTTGAAGGCACCGGTCTAACAATTTCCTGACATCTGCAGCAGTGAGGATTCGATTTCCTTGTCTCAGCCCTCCTATTCCGCAACCCAGAAAAGAAGACACCTTCTGCATCACCACACCACTTACAATTTCCCTCTCGGCCGTAAATTTCCACAACGGTCACTCGCCACCATCTCATTAGCTCCATTATTCATTAAATGAGATTCTGCTGAAACATACTCATCCCTCCTCCACCCACACTTTCGCCGTTCTTCAATCAAAAATTAATTAGTTCATGAACGCAACCGAACCCTCAACTCTCGGAATAGCGAACCGAGGAGGCTTGATCCATGCAGGTCAGTTCCAAAACGTGTGTGCAGGCGCATTTTGCCAGAATAGGTGCAGCGGGTAAGGGTGATACAAGATCTTTGTGTTCTCCATTGAATCTTGGGATGGGGGCAACCCCAATAAATTTAACTAATTTGAATGTGGGGGGCAACGGAGAAAACCAAATGAAAATGGTTTGGTAAGATGAAAATTGAGTCTGCATGTATATTAACTTTCTGGTGATCTGACTTTCTTGGGACCGGCAAGTGAAATGACCACGTTTCTGACCGAATCCTATGTGAGAGTGTATGTTTCTTAGGAATAGGTGAAATAGCGTTATCAATGAACTTTATTTGCCCCTTGATGCCTTTCGCTTGTTTTTCCAGAATGAACTCATTATCGTAAGTCATAGAAAATGAATTTCAACACTTCCGCAGCCATCGGACGCCAATCCTGAAGCTCCAGCAATTTGCGAAATATGGAAGGTTCCGATGCTCTTTCACCCTCAGACCCTCTTCCAACTTCTCCCACTGAAAGCCAATATATATCAAAGTATCGATCTTCAATAGGCTAAAGTCACGCGGATGCCCATCAATCCGGGTTTGGCGCGCCTTGCCTTTCGATCGCATATTTCCAAGAAGCCATAATCCTTTCCCTCATACCGCAAAACGCCACATCAGCACATCTCGCATGCACCACGCCTGGCGGCGTCTCTTGGGTCGGGGAAAACGAGCAGATTTATCAGAGCGGGCGTTTTTTCGAGGGTGTATATCGGCTTATGAGGCGTTCCACGGAGATGCCTCCGGCCCACCTTTCCACAATCGGGGTTTCTTGCTCGGGTCCCGAGGGCGGTCGTCCGATTTCTTTTCCTTCCAGAGAAGCTATTGGAGGGGGTGTGTGACCACTGAACGGTTGGAAAGAGGGTGGTTCTTGGGAAAAGGAGGTTCAGTATAGATGGTGGAGTGTGCAGATAGATATATAACATGCGCGCTAGGCGCTGAAATTTATCCGACGCGCTAGGTTTCATGAGGATCTTTCGCTGGCGCCATAGATAGTTGGACATGTGAGATGTGAGATGTGACACGGTGGAGAAACGAGGGGATGGGATTAGGCGAGTGCCGATACAATGTTTTGGATGTGGAATGTAGATGTCAAAGATCGGACGTGTGTGATGGGTACCTGTACATGCTTTTTCTTCCCTTCAGTTCACTGGTACACAGTGACAAAGAACATAGAAGCCAGCTTTGCTAAGAATTGAAGCTTGGGGAATACGGGTTTCTTTAGCACCATCAACAAGATTTTCAGAACACTGTTGGATATACCAGCGATGAGATTACCACCATTCTTGTTGTTATAATCAAAGATTTCTCGCATAGCGTGTAAAAACAGCTATCTAATTTCAGATGCTTTGGCTGCTCAGAAGGCAGCGACGTGGGGCGCGGATGGTGGAAATCATGCTTGACCGAGTTTGAGCCTACGTCAATAACTGCAGTTACAACACACTAGGGAAGCTTGATAGGCAGGTCGGGAAAGTAGAGTCATCATAACAGACGCTGTGATTTTGCCTAGGTTTTGAATCGATATATAAACTTCAAAGGCACTCTGAGTTTAGGCCCAGTCGCGGGGCTATGATCTTGTCTTATCTCGTTCTCTTAACCGCTTACGTAGAAACTAGAATCAATCTCTATAGTGAGGAAAGATATCGAGTCGAAGAGAAGAGTATGGTTTGGATGCTGAAATCTTGGAATGTTACTTTGCCCCTTTTTTAAGCGAGAGCCCCGAACTTCTGGCACACTCTCACTTACCACATAAAAGGGTACCTGAATGTTATATAGATACTAGGCTTGTGTTTGAATCCAAATGTGCTTTCTTGTTAGTAGGGAATTTCATCGCTATTGGTTGTTGCGTTGGATGTTGTGAAGCGAATATTGCTCTTCACTTTTCAACGAATTTAAAAGAGTCGATATTTGGGATTTTCAAAAAACCAGTATTTAAACGTGTTTACAAGACTGATATAAGATGAAACTTATAACGGAAGTGCAATAGCACACTGCCAGAAGGGATTGAAAGGACTCCTACGAGCTACCGATTAAGGAGAACTGCGTAAACTTCGCCCTTTAACAGCCTGAGCCTACAATTCCTCTTCAACATTCTTCGAGCTAGTCAAGTCCAACCGTGGCTCAACAACTACCAACTACAAAAGTTGAAATACTGTCAAGGTTCAATTGCAAATTCCATTTCGACTTGAACGCCAGGAGCTAGACAACAAAATGATCGAAATCATTCAAAATACGACGTCCCAAACTTTAAGGAAGCATATTTTACTTCGCATCTAATAATCAAAGCACTTTCTCTCTTCAAGTGAACAAGTCAAATTATTTCGTACGGCATATCAAAGTACGTATCCACGAAGCTGGGTACATATTTTCAATCAAAACCCAGTGCGATACCTCCCCCAACTTGATTCATCAGATATTCTTTCACTGTTACTTATTTACTATACTTGTTGTTCTCCGCTCCTATGGCACTCAGCAAAAGCCCACCCCGACATAGGGAAGCTTCGCCATCTTGGTATCTAATTGATGCTGAGTGAGACTGTGGAGGGAAAAGTACACGAGAGAAGGAATGGGTGAAGGTGTTTGGGATAGATGAGAGACATTGTGGCGAAAAGTAGTTCTGAACTAGCAGATTGGGAAAGCCTATGATGTTAGAGGTCGTGGCTCTGTTGGAATGCTCTAGAATGAGATATTAGTGACGATCGGGAGCGGCAACATCAATTATATCACCAAAAAGAGGGTACAGGGAAATCTAGTGTGCTACATATACCCTTAGGAATCAATGATTTGTATATTAGCTGAGCGACTAGAGAGATCTAAGCAACGCCCCATAAAGACAAAAACACTGAAATCTAATCTATAAATCACAGTAACAGAGAATATAATCTACCACATGGCTATACAGCTAGCCCTCCGCTGTTAAACTGTCTTGGTTCACTAGCAGCCTCGAATGTCCCATTGCTAAGCACTCGCACGCCTTGCACGGCGCTCAATCCTGGAGCAAGCCACACGACGTTGTGCCCACGGCTTCGCATACTCTCGACAGTATCATTGTTGAAGTCATACTCAAAAGTCGACACATCCGGCAAGAGCTGGTCATGTATCCGAGGCTCCTTCAAAGCCTCAGGAAGAGTCATTCCATGATCAAGGACATGCCAAATGCCTTGGACCGTCCCGGTGATAATCCTCGATCCACCAGCAGCCCCGATTGACAGATAGAGAGAACCATTTCCGTGCTCGACAATGATAGGCGTGATCGAAGATAGTGGCCGTTTGTTGGGCCGGATATAGTTGATTGACGAGGGAACAAAGCCGAACTCATTGCTGATACCAGGAATTGAGAAATCGTTCATTTCGTTGTTCATTATCACTCCTGTTTCCGGAACTACCAAATGGGATCCGAAGAGAAGGTTGACGGTTGATGTTAGGGTTATAGTCATGCCAGATGCATCTGCAGTGACGATATGTGAGGTACCATGACTCTCAGGAATCATGTACTCTTTTGGGTCGTATGCCGAAGGCTTTTGTGTGTGATCATCTGAAAGTCTCGATCGTATATTTGACGCGCGTTTTGATCGTAGCATATGATCTTCGAATTCTTCCATATAGTCGAAGAAGTCTGGATCTCCCAACTCAGCATGAGCTCCATATGAAAATCGCATTGCTTCATCTAGCCTATGATAATTCAAATCCCAAAGATTTGGATCGCTCATATTATAGCCCTCGATGATTTTGAGTATGCTCAAAGCAACGGAGCCTCCGCTTGGAGCTCCAGTGGAAAATACTTTGTAACCACGATAATTAATACTGATTGGTTTCCGAATGGAAACTTTATAATTTTTGAGGTCTTCAAGTGTCATGGTGCCATTTGCGGCTTGAATAGCTGCGATGGTTTGATTTGCTGCTAATGTCAGTATATTATATCTATGAGGGTGTTTTGACTGACCAATCTCGCCTTCGTAAAATGCATTAGCACCATGTTCTGCAATCTTCTCGAGAGTACTACCAATTGTTAACTCGTAATTTTATTCTGCGTCTAGAAATCAATTTACTTTGCATAGCGTTTTCGAGTAAGGATCTCATTCAAACCTAGTAAAGTACCTGTGAAGTTCATTAGCACATTATCAACATAGGTTGGATATTGAGAATGACCATTTGGTGCAAAGTCAACAGACCATTGAGGGTCATCAATCAAAAACATGTCATCGGGTGACATAGAGCGATTCATGTACCTGACCAGATCTTCCGTTACTGCCTTGTATTAGATTGTGCTTTTTGAGATGCAATTGGGTCTTACCAGGAAATCCATGCCTAGCCACATGGACGGCTGGGTTACAAACTGCTCTCCATGGTAAAAGCTAGATGATTTTCAGTCAAGTTGGAAGAGTGGTTTGGTACTGATACTTACTCCGTACTTGTCGTGCAAGTATTCAAGTCCCCGGAGATCACTTGGAATGGCGCTCGCAAGCCCACTTCTCACGCTACCAATAATGTTTCCTTGATACATATCTTCGAAAGCAGCAGCTGGAGCTGTTTCGCGAAAGTCTAAAGGCACAATAAATCAATACTCGTCTTCCGTGTCAGACAAACATGATGACCGACCTATCGACTCATAATCTCCATTCGAGTCGCGCACAAGCATAAATCCACCACCACCAATGCCGCTATGCTGCATACCTAAGTGGATTAGCACATGTAGAAAACCAGTGAAGAGCTTTGTTACCTATTACTCCCACGCACAGAACAGTGCCAACAAGAGCGTCTGCTGCATTGCCCTTTTGCAAAGGTATAAGCTTTCGTCTTGTGAATATAAGATGAACTCACCCCTCTCTGTAATAAACCGATCCCGATCTCGCTACATATCTTACTTTCGCTTGAGACCGCACCAGTTCGATCCTTCAGATCCGCAACATAGGCCAGGCCAGTTCTCAAGCCACCAAGCAGACATGCCAAGCCTAGGGAAGCATGCCGTATTCCTTTCCGAGCAACTAGATAACCTGTTAGAAGACATATATTGAGGAAGGATCACATACCCATTATGATCTTTGATCTTATTGTTTCTTGACCCTACGCAGCCATTCAATCCGGCAGCTTATCTTATATCCTAAACTTTAGTAGCTCAGGTAATCGCGTCTTAAAGTGGGGGTGAGATGTGGTCAGCACAAAGAAGAATGACCGTCCGCTCTATCACTTCTATAATCTACTATATAGCAATAATCCGTTAACCACTGCCTACTTTGAGATTTCAAATAGCTAACGCAAAGAAGAGCTTCAGCCCAAAGCACGCCAATGTCGTGATGTATTCCCTTTGATGTATCCTAATTGGGGAGGTGCAAGCGACATTACTGTTGCTTGAAGGCATTCACGCAGTTCATAGGAAATATAAGTCAATATTTAATGCTTGATAGCTCAGCTAAATGCTGACAGATAGACCTTAAGTCAAGTGCTAGAAAAAATGTTTACGAGGCAATACATATCACGTGATAAAATTGTTTACATCACCTTGCCACAATCAGATCTCTGAATTGCAACCATTTACCACAAGGAGATTGGTTATGGGTGATTTTGCACTGCTACTGTTGATTTTAGAGCCACCTTGAATCGTACAATTCCTCCTAGCATGAAGGACGGAGATTTTATTGGTGAGGTGATTACAATAACAGCTCCCATGGCTGAGAACAGACCTGGAGCACTACTTTTGCGTTCTCGAAATACGAAATCGTATTACTGTGTTCCAGTTCCAAGGATACTAGCATTCGAGACTAAGATTTGAGGCCGTCAAAACTTATTCCGATGCCTCTTGCATCATTGCCTGTTAATTCTCTCAGCACCGCTTCCCCATACTCACAAACCGCTTTCTGTCCAATCACTATGGACAATTCACATTCAAATTCAAATTCCTCCTCATTTACCGAGTAGCAGGGTATTCGTAAATCTGACTCGATAACTGCTGTTCTGCAGCCATCCTTCAGCTGTTACCACCCTAGTCACGGGTGCGATTTTCATTGGCTTCGTTTCCATGTGGCACTGTCAGCCTCAGCCATGAGTGCCATTGAATTTCAAGTCTTGAAGCCATCAGGCAGTAAAGACCACAAACCAGAACATCTTCAAATTGTAGCCAATACAGTCCTTGTACGCTCACTAATTCGACTAACTTACTTCCTTGGCCTACCTAGCGAGCCGGATGCCGTTCATATATGACCATCTCAAGGGCCATGAACCGCTTCGGCATCTCTGACACACCCAAATCAAAATTTCAACATCTTCTTCATCTTCTTCTTGGTCAATGATTGACTGTATGCAGATGGGCATATCTATTAATATTCTGCCTCTGATTGACTTGCGTATCATTTTCTTTACAATGCGATCATAAAGTATGTTGCCAGCTCTGTGCCTGTTAGCTTTCTTTGTTTCTTTGTCATGCCAGAAAGATCCATTGAATGACTTCTGTCGAAGACATGGGCATCAATCAGTGTTAGTGGATGATAGGCTCTACCTCGATGGCGGCTTTGTAAATTGGAACCCCATTGCACAGAATGTTCTCAATTACACTAGTAAGTCGTCCATAATTTCTCTCGTCCTGAGATTAACGCAAATTGTAGATACGTGGCTACTATACAATGATCTGAGAACGAGTCCTTTGGGTATTGGAAGTCCAGAACTGCATGCTGATCTCAGCAAAAATGGAACTATTCCATCAGTCAGCGGTGGCATGCTTTGGGGAGACGAAGTCAATAAGAGATTTTACCTTTATGGGGGAAACTATCATGACATCGCCCCAGAAATACCTGAACTATTTTCCTATGATATAATCTATGACCAATGGGAGTCGTTTGGTCCGCCACAGAAAGCAATAAGCAGTGTTTCTTGGGCCGGTAGTGTTGGCGTCTCAGATCTTGGCCGTGGATATGCACTGGGAGGATGGATAAGCAATGAGTCCATGGCTGGGTGGACCGGCGGCCCAATTGCAATAAGCACATTGTTAGAATACAAGATGGATAGTGGACAGTGGACCAATAGTACTGGACCAGACAACACTCCCAGGGCAGAAGGTGCTATGGTATATCTTCCGGCAAGCGCCAGTGGCATTTTGGTGTATTTTGGAGGAATTAAAACGCCATTCAACAATAGCACGATCGAGCCATCACCAATGAATTTAATCTATCTCTATGATATTGCCGGGTCTAGATGGTATACCCAGAGAGCTTCTGGAAATGTTCCACAAGATAGACGTCGGTTTTGTGCTGGAGCGTCATGGGCAAATGACCATTCATCATATAATATGTAAGAATAGCTTCCTTTCTATAGAATACTACTTACTCTTCAAAGTTATCTATATGGCGGTCTAGGATTTGGGAATAACTCAAGTGGGTTCGATGATGTTTATATTCTCAGTCTACCATCATTCAAGTGGATCAAGTGGTGGCAAGGTTCTGGATCAGGGAATCCACACCATTCCCTTACATGTAATGTTATTAATAAAGGTCAAATGCTCGTAATTGGTGGGACCTTTCCAATGACAGATGCATGCGACAGTAAGGAAACATGGGGAACTCATAATCTGGATCTTGGCAAACAATCAGGCTCAATTTGGCATCCATTTGAGCTCAATGTAACATCTTATGTCGTTCCACCAGAAGTCATATCTGTAGTTGGGGGAGAGTATGTTCCACTTTCTTTTCTCACATTTTCTCCAAAACTGATATCAAGCAGACCCATGGGGGGCGCAACAGCAACAGCACCCACCGGCGGCTTTGACAACGCTGACCTCGCAGTGTACTTCACACAACGTGCTTCGTTGCTTGGTCGCTCAGCAACACGTGCTATACCAAGCCCCGGCCCCACAAGCATGATACCATCCCCTCTGACAATACCAGATAAAAAAGCTGCTCTGTCCAAAGGTGTCATAGCTGGAATTGCTACTGGTAGTGTAGCTGTGTTTTCTGCTCTTCTAATTGGACTTTTTTTCTACATCCGCCACCATAAGAGCAGGCTACCGGGACCAGCCGAGATATATACCAGCTCGATTCCACAGAGTCGACATAGCCACTTCTCCCAAACCGAGTATATGCAGCATCAAATTCAGTCCAACTCAATCCCAGCAGAGCTTTCGAACAGCAACTCTCAAGCTGAAATCAATCCGAAAGAGATCATGATGCAGCAGGTGAACGAGAGGAATCATCCCATATATGCTCGATGGGAAGAAATCAGTCCTCCTGCAGCATCTCCCTTGTCCCTTTTGTACTCTCCTGTTACTGCAGTAACACAGAGCAGAGAATCCCAAACCTCACACGTACAGACATACTCGAGTACAGAGAGGAATTCGAGGGGGGCATTGCGGAACCAGACGTACTACTCTCCTTAATTATGGATAATGGGAGGAAAAGGGTTTGTTCACGGCTGCAAATTTTAAGATGGGCGCTATGTATCGGTTAAAATATTCTACAATGTCGTTGTTTTTGTGTCATGCAAACTTAAAAAAAACTGATTTGCTCCAAAAATTGTAACCTCCGTTTTTACCACTAAGCCAGTTAGATAATCTTAGATACAGATAGGCGATCCCCTATCATACGGGCCCTAAATTTGCTTGAATTTTCTTTCATATTTTACTTTCTTGTGTGATCTGGAATTAAATACATCAAAAGTAGGTGTATATAGTGATACCATCTGTGCTTTAGGGGCTGTTCGAGTCTTTTCTCCTTCACAGAAAGGTTCTCTAACAGAAGTGCACATAATCATCATCGCAATATTACAGTATGAAACACACATCATTCCGTTGGTAAAGAAAAAAAATATACACATGCAGTAGTATATTTTCAGTCATCACGATGAGTGGAATCTGTATGTGTAAAAGTGTCTGATTCTTCTCTGGACTCTCTAGAGTCCGTCTTAAGTATCTATGTCCGTCTTGGAAGGGACGACTGAGTCCTATCATATATCGCATCCCGTTATTCAGCCAGTCAGCTGGTTAGCTAGTTAGTAAGATCTCTAATTCTAAAGTTTTTATAAGTTCCAGCGCACTCTTTATATTTTCTACTAGAAGTAATTGAGAATAGTAGGCCATTTTCCCAAATAGAAAATTATACGGAAGTCACCAAGACTCCTTCATACGGCGATAGATTCTTGGTAAGGGCTTATTGGCCTATGGTTGGCCTTAATAATCAATTGTTATGGGGACCCACTTAAAACCTCCACCTCCCCCTAGTACAATCTCCAGACTATAATTACGTTATACCTCAGATGACGCAACAATTGTTATGAAGATGGCAACTGAAAAGAAAGTAGCACCGTACGGCATGTGGGATAGTCAGATTTCCATAGATCACGTCTCAGGCGCCAGTAATTTATTCACCGAAGTTCATTTTAATGTAAGCTTAGGATTTGCCCGCATGTTTTAACTGAAGTCACTAATAGCCTTACTGCCCGTAACCAAGGCCGTTTATCTAGTGGAAAGTCGTCCGGCTGAGAAAGGACGTTCGGCTCTTGTGCATATTAAGGATGGAGTCTCCAAGGATATCCTGCCAAGCAACTTCAGTATCTCTAGTAATGTTCACGAGTATGGAGGTGGAGCTGGTGTTATGTGCCGCGATGGCTCTTTTATTTTTACCGATACAGCAACTAAAGGTGTTTTTCGAATGAACTCATCATTCGATGTGCAGAATATCCTTGATGGGAACGACCACATGAGATATGCGGATTTCGAAGTTCATCCACGTGATCCACGGTGGATTCTGGCTGTACAGGAAGATCATACCAACGACACTCCAGACACTGTTGTCAATACGATTGTAGCAATTGACAGTGTGACAAAACGAGTCAAAGTTATCTGTGCGGGAGCCGACTTTTACTCGCATCCTAAATTTAGTTGTAATAGTGGCAAGTGGGTATCATGGGTCCAGTGGTCACATCCAGACATGCCTTGGACAGGCTCCAAGCTCTATGCGGCCGAGTTTTTGAACGGCTCTTTAAGTGAGCCGCGATTTGTAGCTGGAAAGGAAGCAGAAGAAGCGGTGACACAGGCGAAATGGCATACTTATGGAGGATTAATGTTTACCAGTGATCGAACGGGTTATCATCAATTATATCTTTGGGACCCAGAATCGTTTGAGACCAGGCAGATCTCTATTCCCGGCTATGAGGACGCAAGCTTCTCGATTGTGAAGGAGAACTTGGGAAGGTTTGTCACGTTATTTTATTTGAAACTGCAATTGGATGGTACTGATCGCAAATAGCTGTACCTATGTGGAACTAAATCCAAGTTCGCTGGTGGCATCATACATCAGGAAAGCATCAACCGGCATACTCATTGTGGGTATAGCTTCTGGAAAAGTGATACCTCTACCAACGGGGTTCGTCAGCATAGACCGTGCAGGTATCCGACGAGTATCTAATACTGAATTTGTCGCCATCGCTGCCACAACTACCTCTCCACAAGGACTTTATTACTTATCAACGGCACCCAGCTCCCATCATATGAAACTTCTTCGCTCGTCTAGCAATACTGTGCTTGATCCGACATTATTTTCCCGGCCCATATCTATTACTGTACCTCGAACCCAGGGCAAGGATCCACAAGGAGAAACATATGCTGTTTATCTTCCTCCTCACAATCCTATGTTTACTGCTCCAGAAGGTAGTAAGCCTCCACTTATTGTCTCCATACACGGTGGCCCAACGGCACATGCAACGCCGGGGTTGCTACTTCAAACACAGTACTGGACCAGCAGAGGCTATGCCTATGTTCACGTCAACCATGCAGGCTCAACTGGCTATGGAAGGGCATATCAGGAGTCACTAAATTATAACTGGGGAATCAAAGATGTCGAAGATTCTGCTTCCTGCGTTGCGCTTCTTGTGAGAGGGGGCAAAGTTGACGGAAGCCGTATTGGTATTGTAGGTTCTAGTGCGGGCGGGTATACCGTGCTTAAAGCATTAGAGGACTATCCAACAATATGGTCCGCTGGCTGTTGCATCTATGGTATTGGAAACTTGCGAGACCTTGCTACGAAGACACATAAGTTCGAGTCACATTACCTATTTTCCTTACTATTCCGTCAAGAAACTTCAGAGAAGGCACAGGAAATTATTTTTAACGAACGTAGTCCATGTTTGCATGCAGAGAAGATTGAAAGACCATTATTGCTTCTTCATGGAACGAATGATATGGTGGTACCTATGGATCAAGCTATTGGCATGGAGAAGCTGTTGAAAGAAATGGGAAAGGACGTAAAATTGGTGCTATTTGAGGGTGAAGGTCACGGGATTAAAATAGAGGATAATATCAAAACTGCCATTGGGGAGGAAGAGGCTCTTTGGAGAAGAACCCTCGTTAGATTGTGATTTTATCAAAGACCCAAACCATACGAAATATAGCGAACTTTTACTTTCGACGTTCCCAGTGGAGGTTGCTTAGACTTAAGTTAAGCCCCTGATATTATGATTTAAGGAAGACCGACAAGATTGTAAAGATGAAATGAAAGAGTAAATTACAGATTTCAAATTTGGCGCTAATGTTAGTGTTTTTGATTTCATAGAGTAAAAAGTCGATGCTATCAAGTGAGTGGCTGGGGGAAATATGCGGCCAAGTTGGTATTGGCTTGGCACTTGGCATTCCGCAAGGCTATGTAAATATCATTGTCTGTTGTAGCCTCCTCAGGTAGCAACAACAACTGAAAAGTGATTTATGAGCCGCATTCCCCGTTCTTCTCGGTTACTGGGTAGCCCGTTGAGTACTTACCTCAGCCAAAAACTGGCATATTCGCCCAGGTTGCGCAGAAGTGGAATGTCGACATCAACGCCTTCACTCTCAGGTGGGAAACCACGTTATATCGAAATCGGCATCAACCTCACGGATCCGGTCTACAATGGCTTATACCATGGCACACAGAGGCACAAAGATGACCTCTCAGACGTTGTTCAGCGCGCTGTCGATTCAGGCTGTGACAAGCTCATGGTTACGGGCTCAGATCTAGCGGAATCAAAAAAGGCTGTCGAGTTGGCACACACATATCGTAAGCCTTCAGTCGCGACAGTTTTCCTGGAAAACATGTTCTAAACAATTCGCAGCTGGAGTTATATATGGCACAGTTGGTGTGCATCCATGTTCCTGTGGTAAAATAAAGGACGACAAGTATCTTACAGACCTGAAGGAGCTGGCACTATCTGCCAAAGAAGCAGGGCATTGTGTTGCGTTCGGTGAAATTGGACTTGATTACGACCGCTTAACACTCTGTCCGAAAGATGTCCAACTAGAATACTTTGTCAAACAACTCGATATTGCGATTGACGTCGACTTACCACTATTTCTACATTCACGAGCCGCCGCACAGGATTTTGCACAGATATTAAGAGAAAGGCTAGATAAATTACCGAAAAGAGGAGTGGTTCATAGTTTCACTGGTACGGAAGAGGAAATGCTGGAGCTTGTGGAAATGGGCTTTCACATTGGTATAAATGGGTGCTCGATGAAGACGGAGGAGAATATCGCGGTAATTAGAAAGATACCATTGGAAAGGATACAACTGGAGACGGATGGACCATGGTGTGAAATGCGTGCTAGTCATGCGAGTGCTCAATTTTTGAAGGGCATGGAGGAGCAGTGGAAGAGCGTCAAAAAGGAAAAGTGGATTGCAGGTGCAATAATCAAAGGGAGAAACGAGCCCTGCATGATTGGGAAGGTTGCTAAAGCAGTCGCTGGCATAAGAGGTGAGGATGTCGAGATAGTGACGGAAGCAGCCTGGGCGAACAGTGTGAAGATGTTTGGCCTTGGATTGGTATGATTATGTGAGCTTGAGCTCGAGCTCGGAAAGACGTCGAAAGACATCCATTAGACAAAGAACTCCATAAAGAAGTATGGATATATAGACAGAAAGAACCTTAAAAACCGCAATCCTATTTCAAATATTATGACTACTATCTTACAAGATGAGATATTCTCCAAAACTATTTCCTTTCCGCTGGACCGAAAGCGAGACACCGACAAACTCAGGAACGCATCTCGAGGTTCAGTATATTTGACGAGTAACTACAGAGCTGATAACGCGGAACAACCAGAAGGTACGGTAAGATTCTAATGGAATCCTTCAGTCTTGGTCTGTTCTGTTGACATAATATATATCAACACTAAAATGACCGCATAAGCTACTAGTATTCCATGCTGGCATCTATCTTGAACACATAAAGCACCCCGCTCTTCTCTTCCGCAATCAATCGTTGACAAGAACGTAGAAAGATCAGATCTATTTCTTATCTTGACCTACAACAACGTAATACCTTTCACGACCCCGACGTCATCGCCTATGTTGTGCTTGCACTCTGTGGGACTATTTGAGAAGTTTTAGAGGGAAATTTGCTTTTCCATAGGGGTAATGAATGTGCTTAAGACCATCCAGAACTATTGATGAACCTGAACTCAATTCGTCTTCTCATCATCAATCTTAGTAAAAGAACAGATTCAGTCACTACTAGAATCAAGATAGTGTCGCTGGAAAATTATCCTATCTTCCAAACAATTTCATGTGCGTGGGGAGATCTTACTAGCATGGGCACCATATCTCTTAATGCATATACCTTTGAGGTAATAGCAAACTTGGAGACAGTTATACAGCATCTCCGTGACGATGGCCAGCCAGCAATGATATAGTTGGATGCTATGTGAATTAATCAGGCCGATGACGAGGGAATATCTGTACAAGTGGGACTGATGGCTGAATATTTGAGAGATGTCAAGAGGTGTACATCTGGCTCAGAGCCCCTAGCATTTCAGCTTCCGAGATAAGAATTCAGGAAGAGCCAGGCATGTCCGAAAATAAGTTTTCCATGAGGACGACGGTACTAAGCCCACATAGAAGCACTGGGTTCGAAGGTAAACTCTCTCCAAATTGCGGACATGCCAAGTCTTGCTACACGTTTTCCAAGTGATCGCTCTATGTCGCCAGTCACGATTGAGGACTTCAATAAACCTTTTGCACTAATGTTTGAGTTTGCTTATGAACAAATATGTTACAAGCATGCCTGGCTTCAATAGTGAAGGCATGCTGTAAGATAAACATCATAATGGTAAGCTCCTACAAATTAACTTGCCAGAATTTCAGGCAAATAATTCAAGATACGGATTCCCTAGTCACCTTTATGCTAGTTACTAGAAATGTTTTCTTTCTTTTTCTTTTGGAAATGTAAAAAGTACTGTATGTAACCTGCATTGATTCACTAAAGATTAAATAAAAGGAAAGACATTTCCGTTCCCTCGAAGAACTACACAGCAGGCCTTCGACTCATCAACTCAAAAACATGCGTGCATAACTCAATCAAATTAAGTCATCCAAAAGGCATCACAAACTCAATTTAAACCCAATCTAGACCAAGCCAATCCCTTCATACCATGCGTCCATGATATCTCAGTTCTGGCGATCATATCACTACGGATGAGAGAAGCATTTAAGCCTTGCACTTGCGCCATTGGAGGTGGTAGATCTGGTGAACTTTGAAGTCTTGAGAGTCGTTGGTGAGCAGGCCGGCTTGAGATGGCTTCTTCTGTGCAAGACGGAGCTCAGTGTTGATGTTCAGTGGGTAATTAGCTCCGCATGGCGACCAAACAACGGATTCGACAGCATATTTGTCCGTGATAAGGTAATCGTCACGGTATTCACCTTTCCATGTGGTCTTTGCCTTGAACTGTGAAACTGTTAGCTTATTGTGTAGATGTCACTTTTCCTAACCGATTGTGTCTTACCTGTTGCTGCTGACCAGCAAAGTAGTAGGTGGATTGCTGCTCGCCAGTGACTCCATACTCTAAATCTGCATATCCGCGGTAATCTGCAGTGAAGATGGCATATTGATATCCCTGAGGATAGTGGATGTCGAGACTGATTGCACAGTTCTTGCGGCGATCAGCAACTTTGGTTCCTGGGCCGATGGATGCTACATAGTCGCTGAAGAGAAGGGTAAGAACTTCCTTGGAGGCATCAGTGGAATTTGCGACGGTGCCATATGGGCATCCGGAACCGGCATAGGTGAATTTGCGAATATAAACGTCGTTGGGATTTGGGAGCACTGGTGGAGCAGGAGTAGTTGGGGCTGCAAGACCTAGAGTGGCCGCAGTAACGAGGAGTGCAGTAGTGAAGAGCATGTTTGCTGATGATTTGCTAAGATTGGTGGTGGGAACAAGTCCTTTGAGATTTTCTTTGTTGAGCAGATGAGTTGAGAAAGAGAGTGATAGTGTTGATCTTGTTGATGATGGTTTTTGGAAAGTAGAATTTCTTCCTCCCTTTATACTCGTTGTCAAACGTCGTAAGAAGCCTTGCCTGAAAGATCTCAATAGCTGAGGCTGACTTAGGATGTCGCTGCTGCTGCTGGTACGAGATGAGAGCTTCAGCCGTGACTCAGTCCTGACTGCCTGTGGCTTGCTAATTTTATGCCATGATAAAAAGATAGGTATAGACTCTTTGGTCCATCTCGTATTTGCCTAACTGGCACTGAGCTGGACACAGCGGTTTTTCTTGCAGTGCCTAGATGCTGTCTAACTCATAGCCACTGCTTGGAAGAGAAATGTGACATGATTTACACCAAACTAACGAAAAAACTAACGAAAACTAACGAAAAATATACCAATATATTTCGTGCCCAAAGTCTATGAATTTCATAACTTCAACTAATAGTTGGCCATTCATTTGACACTATATTGAAACGCTATCCTCCTGCTATCAAATTGATCTATTCTTAGACTTTGGGGAAATTGCAGCAACATTTTACTTCCAAGGAATGCATGAAATGAGACTGCTTGAATGATTTTGATAGTCACGTGTAGCAAACTTTCCTTCTCGGGGTCTCAGGGGAAAAGCCTGCAAGTTATCGGCAGAGCCACTCCTGGAATATACAGTATGCTGAGTGGCTTCCACCTATCAACATAAACAACATCTAGCTCAACAACGCCTTTTGTTTCAGAACAAAAAGCTTCGAATCAAAAGCTCAAAGTTTCAAGCCCTCGAAAATAGAAACGGCTCACGACAAATTCAGAGTTCGAATAGGTGAGTGTTCTTGTGGTGAAGTCTTCGGCAGATCGCCCGATCAAAATTGTAGGGCTGAGATTCAGTTACTAATGGAATCGGAACCATGGCTCTGGGCTGAAATCCTCGCCCCGCGGGACAGGACAGATTCATGTGTTGTTCGCACGACAAGCGACTGTTCCAAAGCCACGGTACTATTGATGATGCAGGGAAACGCTTGATAGCCCACTGCCGTGACAATGGATGCTCTTGGCATGGGAAAACCCCGGGGCACTGACCACGTAGTATGACAACTGCCTTCCAAGAACCTGGGGTGACCAATCGAAGGGACGTGTGCCTGATTTGAATCCCAAGAAACTATTTTGTGGAGGCGTACAGCATGGTGGAGGCTTCAAGTGAGGAGTGAGGTCAGTTTCTATTTTTATGTTAAACGAGATACTTCTGACTAAGCCACTTTAGGACTACTACGCCACGGGTCAACTACTTCCAGTCGTTGCACTTTACGCAGACATCAATAGTGACACCTGAAAGTCTGCAAACGGGATTATCCATCCATACGAATTTGTTTTGCAGGGGTTGAGGCTTCTTAAAATTTGGTTGAACGCAAGGGACTGCATGTTAATTCGCGACGCATAAATCACCTCGAAATTTATTTCCTAGGTTGCTATTGCCATTCTACGGCAAGTGAAAAAAATAGCTTTCATATTCTAGCTCTTCTTCCCGGTTTCTGGTGAATACACCCTTGAGGTATTTTCACCATTCCCTATATCCCGATATGTGAGACATATAAGACGGCTACAGATCCTCTCAGTCTTTCTTCTCCTTGGCAACTCAAGACTCCATTGGCAAAAGGAATAGTGCATGCGGGCTGCAAAAATCCGCAGGACAAAAGCACGCGGGATAAAACGCTAATAGTACGCAAATAAGCTCGTATATGATATCGAATTCGCCAGTTCCTCTTGTCCGGAGGTTCTCGCCAGAGCCACGGAGTACTTGGTATTGAAATCAAGTTTCACGGATTTACGAGTTCCCACTCCGGATGTTCCAGCGTTACACATAAACTATTAAGCCCCAGAGTACTCAAGGGCCAATTCTGTCGCACCACGATCTCGATGCTGCCTAATTTTTCTGGAGTGGCGCTATCGACTTGGACAACATGTGTTACTTTGATTGGGCTTAGAATCACAACATCATTAGGAATTGCCTCATTTTGAATCAGTTGCCAATTTGCCCTGAATCCATTGGTGGTTCAGGGCATAGTTCCACGGGAAGTTGTAAGTTGACACATATGTACCCAGCTGTGCAAGATGTGCTGTGCTGAAGGGGATCGAAAACGGCCGACTGCATAAAACGTATTGTATCTTCGCTAAAAGTCTCTGTTGGTTTCTCGGTCTTGTCTTACACCCATCATGCACTATATCCTTCCTGGTTTTGGCAAATCTGATTGATCCTACTTTGCCATATGTCTGGAGCCCCAGAAGTCCAACTTTGGTTGTAGCTATATCTCTACTGTACAACCCTTTACTCTAGAAAGCCTTGCCCAAAAACCCAATTCCTGTAAGTGATTGTTTAGGAGTCGTATCTGAAAACAAAGCTACGGAGTACGGGATTTTACCTCTATAATTCACATTTTCAGTTCATAATTCTTTAAAATAATGCACAAGTGTTGGATGGTGCGATTCAACTTGCCGAAAGTCAGCAGTGAGTGTGTTGGCAATGGGTTGAAGTCATGCCACCAACTCGATCATGTTGGCCATGCACTGAACTCAACGATTACTCCGCAATACAACAAAAGAATTATGTAAATTAGAGAGCTTTATTGTTTTCTCCTTGATAACCTGTAGCTAGCATTGCATGTTAACTGTTATTAGTTTGGTAGCTGCCATCTTAACATCACAATCTCATCCGCTCTGCATCAAACCATGATCTCAAATTCTACCACCAGATCAACGAACGCAGGCACAAGCATCCTTTGCAACTATGTTGGTTCCTTCTTCTTGTAGCTTTCATTAGCCTTATCGAACGTCACAAGAAGCTAATAAATAGTTCCAAGTATATGTGCGTACTACATAATTGGCATGTTGGATTATGGACTAGTGCCCACCCGGATTCTTAATCGTATATCAAACCTAAAGGAATTGTTTTTTGAGGAACCGGTCTAATTCTTTGGGGTTATATCGTTCGTTCTCTTGATACTCTGAGAAATCAATCTAGTGTTGTTGACGTTTTCCGATAGATCGAGTTCTTAGTAAATCAGGAATGCTACGAATGATATGATACACATTCCTAATCATCATTCCACGGATGCTTCTATAATTCAATTGGAATTACCTTTGGGCTTTTCGGTGAATTTCTCAAGTTTTTTCAGTAAAGGAAGTGGATTTCCATATCACGTGTGTTTTCACTGACCTACCGTTACCCGGACATGGTTGCCAAGGAGTATGGAACCTCCCCGTCAAAACCCGAGATTTCCCAGATTTGACCCTCATGGCATCATGCCCCGCCAAAGCAGAGAACCTTTGACTAACTGAGGGGTTTTGCCATTGGTGCAAAGTGCTAATACGATTGGGGGTCAGAATTCTACCGAGAGCCGGCACAATGTCTACAGAGCATTTCCCCCCAATCCCCCCACTCCACTATAGCTAGTGAGATGGACTACCTTTTTGGATCTTTTGGGGGTTGTACACCTCCGACAACATTTATCCTTCGATTTGACATAAAATACCAAAACTCCTGCTCACTCGGTCTCCCAGCTAGAATTCCAGCCCAGTTTAACCTCATTTGTTCTTTACTTTAGAAACCTCTCCCACAATGGCACCTCCTCCCAACCAAGCCATCCTCAAGATCGGGAAACTCACCTATGCCGAGGAATCTTGGCAAGATCTGGGGAGTCTGGGAGAACTCAAGGTCTTTCTTGGAGATGCAAAGGACAGCGACCCCAAAACACTCTTTCTCAAGAACTTGGAAGCTGGGCTATACGACAATGTAGTAGCTCTGTATCGCAGCAACGACTCGACATCTGTAAGTTCCCTCAGCACGATACTGTAGATCGAAGAACTATAATTGACAGTTACACTAGCTCACAGGGCCCTTTGATGCCAAACTCATAAACTCTTTGCCCAAATCACTGAAATATATCTGTCACAATGGTGCTGGTTATGACAACATCGATGTTGAAGCATGTACCGCTCGTGACATACAGGTCTCCAGCACCCCTGTCGCAGTAAACAATGCCACAGCAGATATCACCATATTCCTCTTGATCGGTGCTTTACGCTCTATGCATGGACCTTACGCTGCATGTCGCGAGGGAAACTGGCGAGGCTCCAACTTTGTTCCAGGAACTGACCCAGAAGATAAGATACTCGGTATCATTGGAATGGGAGGTATCGGCCAAGCAGTTGCCCACCGCGCTCGGGCTTTTGGAATGAAGATCCAGTATTTCAACCGGTCGAGACTGTCGCCAGAGTTAGAAAAAGGTGCGAAGTACGTAGGTTTCGATGAGTTACTTAGTACGAGCGATGTGGTTAGCTTGAACTGCAGTCTGACAGCTGAGACCACAAAACTTATTGGCAAGAAAGAATTCGAGAAGATGAAGAAAGGAGCAGTGCTTGTCAATACTGCAAGGGGAAAGCTGATTGATGAGGCTGCGTTAGTAGAAGCATTGAAAGGAGGGAACCTGAAGGCTGCTGGGTTGGATGTTTATGAGAATGAACCGGAGATTAACAAGGGACTTTATGATGCCCCTAACGTTTTTATGACACCTCACATTGGGACGGGGACCACAGACACTCAGGTGAGAGATGCCCTTTCAACTTGACAGCCAGTAATATTATCCGTTGGAAATGCTAATTCACTGCAGGCGAAAATGGAATTGCTCGTGCTGGAGAATATCAAGAGTGCTCTAGAGACAGGAAAATTAGTCACTCAGGTTGGGGAACAGATTTCCAAACACAAGCTTTAGACTTATGGAGATCTGTCTAGCTTCGTTGGATTTCGAGGAAATATGCGTCATGTAGTTTATTCTTGCTGTTGAGACTCTGATACCAGGTGGCTAGCACTGTTTTTCAATGAGGCCCATGCACATCAATCCCTTTAACTCCCATTCTATCAATGATATATTTCCTTCCGGTGAGACAGAATTGCCCATATGCACAGCACTAGGCAAACACTAGGCAAAAGCTGGAACCTTTTGTGCAACCTATTTCTGAAGGGTCCAGCAATCGGTTAACGGACACTCATCATGATCGTTATTCAGAATATTTTGCAATAGCGAAGTGACAGCCGACTTATACATGAATCCGGGTTCAGGAATCGATCACGAAGCTTCTGGCTCAGGTACAGTACCTATTTACAGTTCCTATTTACGAATTACTCAATTAGGATTGTGGGGTAGAAGATCTCGTGACATTCTGATCGCCAGGTCGCGCGTCGCGTCTTCCTCCGCTTCCCTGTTCAAGCATCAATTCAATTCTCTCGACCAACTGAACAATCTATATCCCGTGTAGCTCTTCAGGTTTTCAAGACTTTCTCAACGTTCAAAGCGATCAGAGTTTAGGCATGAGTGCGAAAATCGCCAAGTCGCGTCTCACAACCGCCCTGCGGATCCTTAGTAAGGAGAAGTTACTGTCACAAGTTCTGAGCATTTGCGAGAAAATCCCCGAAGTCCAGGAGATTTTGATAGATCAATTGCTAGCCGAGGGAAAGGACGTGCACCGATATCATGCTGATACGGACTCCGAGGCCGAGGGTGATGATATCAATCGAGAGGAATATAAGAGAAGACCAGGTGATGAATCGACGAAGAATGCAGCAGTAAAGGGGTTAGAGCAGTTGCAACCGATCGGGGTTGCAGACGATGAACTCACACCGAGATTTGTCAGGTGTGAGAACTGTAAAGAGGAATTTGACGTCACAGAGAATGAAAGAAGGACTTGCACTTGGCACACTGGTATGAATATATCCCTTAACCCCCCTCTTGGACCAGGGAATGGTTCTGATGCCCGTCAATTGTAGGAAGAAAGTCAGCCAATTATGACGACGACTTTTGGTGCGATCACGATGAAAATTGTCATGGGATCATTGAGGATTTCCAGGATGACCCGGACATGGCTGAAGGTTTTATCTGGGAGTGCTGCAGTAAGCAGGGAGACGGTGAAGGCTGCAAGTTTACGAAACACAAAGCTAGAGTGAATCTCGTTCTTAAGAATACCGGAGTCACTGATGAGAAAAGATTGAGAGAAAATGAGGAGACTGGATTGAGACCCAGTAAGAAGGTCAAGGTATAGAAAGTACCAACATGGCGGCAGACCAGAGAATCTCTGTACTTACCAGTACCAACTATATGCAATACCACTCGTACAAAAGACAAGAGCTCCATGACCCAACAGCCACCTCTCTTTCTGTCTTCTGTCTTTGTTTAAACCTCCTTATCCACAAATAATCGTCTGAGACAAAACAGAAATGTGTTGCTCAGCAAAGGAACAAAGCATTGACAAAGGCGTTTGTATTATTCCAAAGACCTGAAAGCATAGCATTATTTCAAGCTATGAAAGAAGTATATTGAACAGCTGCAGTTCACTGAGAGGTCTGTTCCAAATTATATGCTTAAAGTGCACCCCTTCCCATCTGAGTTGGTCGTGTGTAGAAATATTGTTACAGATTTTTCTTATATTTCCAGTCTACGATTAACATATAAGTGAGATTTAAAATCATAGCTCGAGATTCATAATGGGGGTAGCGGAAACCCCAGAGAAAAATGCCATGAGCACCTCAATTGACAAAGAGGACATTGAATCTCTCGAAAACGGAGATTGGATTCAAGACACTTGTATCCACCACATCATCTGCGAGCAGCTTAATCTTAGACCTGAACTCACCCGCGAAGGTTACAACGTCGTTGATCCTAGCTGGGTGGCTCAATGGGCTCTGAATAACTTCCACCCCCTCGAGGAAACACCCGCATTCTTAATATCAGAAAATTGTACACCATTACGTGGTTTGGCAATTCCGATGCATGTGTCCGGCAACCATTGGGTAGCCATCCACGTCAGCTTTGAAAAAAACACCATTCACGTCTATGACAGTCTAAAGAGTCCCAGATACACGCAAGAGATTGACAAAATCATGTTCCGCTTTGCGGCCGTGTTCCGCAGATATTTTCAGAACTACCAAGCCTTGCTTGGCCAAGTCACCATAAACGAGGAACAACAAAAAGTGAATAGGCTGTCGAATGGTTGGTATCCTAATGAACCCTGTGCACAGCAAAAAGACTCCGTCAGCTGTGGTATCTATGCTTGCGCTAACGTGGTGCGAATTATGCGGTGCTTGCCACCCGTACCGGTTGGCCACGAATTGTCTCAAGAGCAGCTTTCGCAGTTTAGACACGACAAGGCAGTGATGATGAAAGAGAGAAAGGCTTTGGGGGATATTGTATTTGATGTTCTTGTGCCTATCTTGCCAGAGGACCCAAATGATATTAATAGGTCTACCACTCCAGCTCTCCGGAAGATTACGCCACCGCCTTCTCCACCAACAGGCAGAGATAAACTATAGCCTCTGTATGGTCCTTGTTGGAAGATGCTGGTGAGATTGAGTGATCGGATTATATGCTATCAAGAGTGGAATCGAGAGTGAACGGTAAGTAATTCCTCGGACATATTATCCTCATTAGAAAAATCATTATCAAACAAATCATTTTCTAGTTTGGATTCATGTACACCCAATTCTTATGTCAAGTTCCTACTTGATCTGTTTTGCTTAGCATCAATTTGTTTTACTTGTGAGGATTTCTTTAGTCTAGAGTGTTCTGTACCTGGAATAGAAAATGTTTATAATATAAAGCCATCATGCTTCATTGTCGGTTGCGAACACATTGTAAAGTGAAGAGCATCATGTCATCTACTGTGAAAAAGCTTACCCAAGCAAGGAATGAGTCTAGCGAGCCTCTTGTATAATTTAGTTTAGCAAAAAGCCTAGTGTCAAACACAGGGGCGGCCCAATGGAATGGGTTCAGGTCAAACTGTGTTTGCGGGAGGATATTAAGGGCGACAACACATCAACTAATGATTTAAAATACAAAACGGCATATCGACTATCCGGCGGTAAAAAAAATTCCTCTCCTTGAGGAGTTTCCTAGCACCATCCGAAAGGGTGGTATAGGTTTTGCAATTTTTTCTTTTTTTTCTTTTGGCAATTTGACCCCGAAGTAAGCTAGTGATCATAAGCGCAGTTAGGTTGTGGCCAAATGGTACGGAGAGCCACCCTCTTAGCAACCCGAACTAAGCTAATTGTTGAGAACAAAGAAGGAAGGGTGCCACTATATGTAATACGGTCATGCAAAGGTTGTCACGTAGGGAGAGCGAGGGACATTGACATGATAAATACTGTCTGGCTGGCATCTTAAATTAATTTTGACGGGAGTGAGTATCTCTCTTTGAGAGTACTTCGTACTCTACCCTATGTAGAGATTCACATGTCTTCATTCCCGAACAGGAACATCTATGGAGTCTCCTGATATTTGGCGTGACGGACATTGCCTCTGATTGATCTATCTGAGTAAAGCATGGTCTTTCTACTGATCTATCGCCCGAGTAGTATGGCACGTTTCCTCTATGTCCCTATGTGTATCGTCTCATCTAATTATTTAGGCCCATTATCATGTATCAAGAGCTATATCCAGCCTATGGAATTAAAGCCGCCCCGCACCAAGGACATAGTCAAATATCCACCAGCACATATTGTTATCGAATTGTTGTGTAGCTTCATAGAACGTCCTCAATCCCCCAAAGCTTTGCCCTCAACCCTCATCGTACAAGTTCGCGTGTTGACAGTTTGTAACTATGCCTGCCTCTGGTGGCGTAACAAAGATCTTGGATATCGCATATAGGCCCAAAATAATCAACGGCTCGAGGGTAGTCAGCGCGTAGCTGAAATTCACCAGCGTTGTGATGAAGATGAGGAGGTTGAGTATGATGGTCCCAAAATTGTCTAGAGCCATTGGGAGCCCGCAAGGTTATGCTGGGTGCGTGGGAGCCAGTATGGCTTTGGTGGATGGGTTTGTCACGCACTGTCAGTGCCTTGGATATGTACTTTGGCTAGGTGGAGGGCGGAGAATTGAATGTAATGGACGAAGCCAGGAAGCCATGAGGTCGAAATGTGACAAGGGTTGTCAGATGGTGGGGCGTGTCCAAATGTTAGCCCCACAGGTCGCCAAGCCTCACCTGCTCTGCTCTCACTTACTTGACTTCACTTCACTTCACCATTGCAACCTCAATTTAACAGACATCTCAGCAGCCAAGACCCCAAGGAATCCATGGGTTAACGCTAACTTACCATGCTATGCTAATCTTGCAGATAACTGACTTATCAATTTCCTTGCCTTCATCTGCTCAGTTACTTATGGCGAGCTCCTCAATCCCGTTTCTCCTGGGTGCAGGAGACTTGTAAGCGGTGCAATGCCAGTAAGGGAGCTTGATCTAGGTCAGTTGAGTCTAGCACATGTTGCAGGAGACCTTTGGCTCTCTGTAAATGCATCAGGAGCGTTCAATCTCCCTTCAAACCTGTCTTTCTTAAACGATCACGAGCTACAGGAAGCCCTGGTATCTGGTAGCATCTGGACTACTCGTGGGGTTGCGTGTCAAATCAACATCAAAATATCCTTCAATGGCAAGCCTTTGGACGAAAGCAACCGTTTACGCGTCTTGGAGAGCCTGGGCTACCAATGCCGCGATGCCCATGTGAGTGAACTGTGCTGTCTGGGAATTTTACTGATTTCATAAGTTGTGGTCTCAATTATCTCTTTCATCTTCTCTCGATATTCCTCACTGTAATTCTGAAACCTCGAGTGGGTTTTCCATAATTCTGAAGTTTGCAATTTCCCCAACAAGTCTCAAACCTGCGTTCCGAGGGTGGCCATTAGATAGCGTGGATGTCAAACCTCCGGCAGCTGTTAGTGTTGCTACATTTCAGCTGCTAACCGTCAATCTCGAATTTAACACTCAATCAGAATATCATCAATCTTCTTCAAAAAGGCGAAAACGAAGTGTGCAACTTCACGATACAGTGACTTCCTCATACAAAGCTTCTCCTCGACAGCCATATCCTCATCCTTTCGCTAGAAAGACCGTCCCTCATCAATTGCTGAACGAAATTTTGCCTTCGAATCCAAATAAGCAACCCATCCGTGCGGAAAATGGAAGATTCTCCCCTTGGTTAGTCACTATTCTCGAAAAGTGGTTTCTTGAGCATGCAAATTATCCCTGGCCGACTAATGAAGAGAAGCTGTTCTTGATGAAACAAACTGGGCTTAAGAGAGGTACTGATCATCATTGATATCTCCAAGGTTATTATCCTCTTATGTATCCAAGCTAACTAGTTCATAAAGGCCAGGTCAATAGGTGGATGGGAACCAAACGTAAAACCCTGAGATCTTCTGTAAATTCAACACGGCCGGAAGATAATGATATTATGCTTCTGACACAAGACGCAAATAACAAGTTAATCGATGAGAATGATGATGATTTGCTACTGCTTTCTCCTGTTAATCAAACCTTCGAAACCAAGATTCTGAGCTTGAATACAAAACATCTTGAGCTAAGCCAAGATATGATGCTGTTACGGTCCAATTATGACCTGGCTGACGATGAGTCGGCACTCCTGCAAAGTGGTGTCACGGAAACATCCCTAACATTCGGACCGCTTACTGCTGCCCAACAGCAAGCAGATCCTGTGGATCGGAAACATCAGCTCCCGATAATATCTCCTGAGAATTACAAGACTGTTTCGGCGTTGGACCCAACGGTTGCCGGCCTTCTTACATCAGCCGCGTTCATGATGCTTATCAATGACCAAAGCCGCACACGAGATGTTAAGATCGAAACACCTCATCGTACAACAACTTTAGCTTCAGTCATACCAACGATGTTCTGCCCAGGGTTCAGAGAGTTAATGTCACATAACGCGAGATTCTTACCGACTATTTGTAATGCTGCTTCATCCTCATGGACACGGAACGCACAAGGACTTGGCCTGAAAAGCAAACTGGAGGCGCTCTCCAAAGTAGAAACTCTAGCGGAATTATCTGAACCTAGGCGCTCAGCCAAAGAAGAAGTGATAAATTCTGTGTTTCAATCCCGTATTTGGAGCATGATGCAACAAGGTCTCAATGAATCGTCTGCTGTTAAATGTCTATTATGGGAGCGGCCAAAAAGCGAGGAAATGGTTGTCAATGAACAGAGTGAACAGAGTGAACATCCAAATATTCTAGATGAACTTCTGGTTAAATCGAATGGGGCCTTGGACTTCGATAGTCTTCTTGATACCAAGTTCATGGATGAGAATGAGGATGAGGAAGAAATATTTGAGATGCTGTTGCATGAGAAGGAGACTGGAAGCCATGACGGACTGCTTGATTACTTCGAGGAGATAGAGAGAGAAGCCATCGAGAAGGAGACCGAGGAAATGCTTTTTGGTTCGCAAGATACTTACGAGGAGATTGGGGATGACGAGTTTGTATTGGATCACTTATCTGAAAACAGTGACAGTATGTTAGTCTGAAGACTTCGAATATAACTCTTTTTCAGAAGCCTCACAGCTCGTTTTAACATATGATCAACCGTAAAATTTCCAAACCCAGACTAGTATCATCAATCATCGCCAATATCAATCAACTCATCCGATTAACTTTAGCTGACGTACAACTGTTGAGTTACGAAAGGAAAGTGAGGAAGTCGCTACCCAAGCCACACTATAAGGAACATTTGAAGGGAGCTGAGCAACACTATTTCCCCTCCTCGACAGACTAAATAATGCTATAACTCGGTTTTTCTTAGATCTAGGACGATATTCCACAACTCCTACCAACCCCACGGAAGCCGTCAATACTTCAATCCATTGCCCCTGAAATTAAGCGAGTAGTGCATATACATCCATATACATTCCATTTCCTTTCCGCTCGGACCTCCCCCAACTCCGCTATTCACGCAGTACCAAGCAGGGCCTTCCCCACAAGTAAAGCGACTTGCCCAGCCGGCACAACTCGACTTTCTCTGTCTGGAACGTCACCGGCACCTTGGATTCCGGGGTATTTGGCTTCATCGGAAAGCCGTCGAGTCGTGTATGGTGGTCATGTGCGACACGTTCGAAGCCGAAGAAAACGGGGTCAAAATGTCAAACTAGAATACACGGCGGCAGAAGCGTCTCCTCTTTTCTTTCTTTCTTTCTTTCTTTCTTTCTTTCTTTCTTGTCTTCTTCTTCGGCTAGCTACCTTTTTAAAACACCCTTCTTGCAAACTATACAAACGAAAGAAACTTACTTGTCGTCGCAGGCCTAGAAAAAGAAAAAGAAAAACAATGTTTCTCCAATCTTTCATAGCGGTGGTGATAGCTATCAAAGTCACGGGCGTTGGCGCGCTGACGTGTCTCCAAGTCGGCGCCCTCACAACGGCGAGTTGGACCAATGCTGAGGGGAAGGCTTGTACCTGGACCGGCGAGGCAGGGAGCAATTTTGGCGACAATGCTGATGGGGGAGAGTAAGTGGTTGAGGGTCCTTATTTTTTATTTCTTCAACCTACAGCCAATACTGTTTTTTTCCTCAACGAGTGGTGGTTGGACACGGGTGCTGACGCAAAGGCAAATAGCAATAGCTGTAATGGAAGATGTGGAGAGGGCTGTGGTGGGTTTGCGTTTGGAAATGTTTAGTGAGTTTTTCTCTTGCCCCATGTTGGGGAAATGCTGGTCGGGTATAGACAGTGGGAGAGGGAGAGGGAAACGTACTGATGTGTGGATGAAAAATAAAGCACGCAGGATTGTTTCTCGCATGATGTTTGCTCGTACTTCAATCTTGCGCAAGCGACGCCTTCGTGAGTTACCCTCTTATTTTTGCCTGGTAGAAATCTCTTATGGTCACAGAACCATACAAGGTTTATGAAAAGCGTGAGGGGAATGTGGATGGGAGTGTTTAGTTGACAGTGATGTTAGGGATCCAAATTGTGGCGGAGCGTACGTGAAGGCGGTTGATGATTTTATATTTGGTGCGATTGGTGGATGTGGGAGGGCAAATCCAATGCTACCAGTGCAGCCGCCGACTACGCTTCCGGTATGTGTTTGACTATTTGACGAGCAAAAGGGTGTTAGGGAAAGGTCACGCGTAAGAAAAGCTCAGGAAATAGGGGAATTCACAGGCTTATTAAGATCTTGGGGTTGAAATCCATTAGCTTGGATTGGATTGTTGATCGACAAGCGAGGCATGAATATCAATGGCTATCGAACATAAGTAGACTTAGCGCGGTCACACTGAGAAGTACGCTACGCTCGAGTGGAAACAAGATGTAGGATGGTGCATTAAAATCGAGGATAAGATTCGACAATGCTATGTTTGGTTATCTTATATAAACGAGTGACTTGGATACTAGAAGAACGATAGAAATAAAAATAAATCGCATAAACTCAATATCGTCCTAGCAAAATATAAGAATTGAACCCCTAATGTCTTTGGTTTTTGGCCGCCAGTCGCTTTCAGGGAGGAGGCAAAGGAAGAGAGCAATGTAGGGAAGACATGAGTATTCGGACAAAATCATTAATTTCAAGAAAAAAACACGATACAATAAGAAAACTAAAGATGAATATTCCTCGCCACCCAAATGCTTCAGCCAATGAAGTTCTGTGGTCGTGCAGTGCCTCCGAAGAATCAGTAAAGAAAGTAGATTGCCAGAAAGTAATCGAGTGTTGAGTCCGTAGTGACAGTTGAATGTGTAAATTGAAATTTGGGGAACGAGGATGTATTCGTAGGTCAGTGCAGAAGGGTATATCTGTGAACCTTGAATTCTATAAGACTTGGTTAGCAAGATTTTGTACGTTGTCGAACGAGGTATTCACCATGTTCGCCTCATGCTGCTGGAGTAGTCTCAGCCGTGTTTTCGACCATCTTCTCGCAATGCCAGCATTTACGGTGTGTAGACCCCACTTTATATTTGAAAGAAGAGCCAGGGCGTAACTCATTCAAGCGAGTTAACAGTGGAGCTCCTTCCTCAGGTGTGAAAATGCCCCCATTTGGAAGGAGCTCTTGGATCATCGGACGAATAGTATGAAAAACATCGATGTAGTAGTTGCTTTGCGTCGCAGCAATGTGGTAAGAAACAAGGTGATGTGCGAGGTCCAATGCGGAGAAAGAAGAGAGAGACCCGCGACATTCATCTATCCCACATTCATATGGCCCGTGCCCATTTTGGTGATCTACAGGGGGAGCGATGATAGTTTGAAGACGGTAGCGAGTACCTCGTGAACTTCTATTATACACGCAATGGTCAAAGTTGCAGAACTCTCTGCCATCATGAACCTTGAGATGGTCATTGAGCTTATCCTTACGAGAAAAGCCCTTCTTATGCCTTGGGCATGTGGTGTAAGTGCATTTGAATGATGTACCCTGTTTGTGAACGCTTGCTATGTGGCGCTCATAGTCTCCCTGTTTGGCGAAGGGCTTCTTACGCTTGCAACCAAGTTCATTGCACACCAAAGGATTGAGGTGAAGGTTGAACACATGGGTCTCCAAGAGTTTGCGAGTCTTGAGAAAGGCCTGCGAGTCACAGCCAGGCCAGGTACATCTTCCGGGCCAAGAATGTAGAATCGTGTCAATGTCAATGACATTTTTGAAATGCGGAAGACTAGAGGGCGAATTAGTTGCAGATCTAAAAAAAAAAGATTCACCCTGGTTGGTTGGTTTTGATCGAGAAATCGACATCCGAGCCAGTGACAGCCCTCGTCAATGATGGTGGGCCCCAACAGCCAATGGCGGTTGCAGCTGGTTGTGCGCCCCCAAACGTTGGATCGGGAGTGAGAGTGACTTTTTGATTGTGAGCCGCTTGGTGAGCGATGCCGAATGATGAAGTGTGCGTACTCCAGGTTGGGTCTTCTCCTCCCGTACCTTGAATGCTGGTGGTATACCGAGGAAGAGTGCTGTCGAAGAATTCGTTGAAGTCGGCAGCTGTTGCAGCAGAGGAAACTGGAATGCCAGTGACCGGGTTGAAGTCGATTTGATGTTGTTGACCGTAGATGCCTGTATTAGGAAGGCTGAGAGGGCAGGCTGCAAAGGAATTGGCTCCAATCTCATTGAACTCGGTGGAAAATTGCCTGTCGCAATCGTCAAAGTTTGTGCTCATGTCAAAGGCGAGGCTGTCTGGAAAGTCAAACGAAGTACTTGCGAAAAAGGTTCCACCAGCCGTGTCGGTCTGATTCTGCTCCAAATTGTTGAAGCGTACTTGTGATTGCTCCGTGTTGTTCAACAGGGTGTCGCTGTCGGTGATAAAAGCTGAATCAACAGGGAAATGCAAGTCGTCCTGGCTGAACGAGTAGGATCCGTTGGAATCCATGGTGGTGCAGGAAGGGGGCGTTCGGGGCGATTTAGCGTCAGGGTATCTCAGACTCAGGGCGAACTAGCGAAGTTGCTGTAGCAGGAAAGAAACGGAAAGTGTGCAAAACCAGGGGAATTTGGAGGTGGGAAGCAGGCTGACTATATGCTCTCTCCTCAGAGAATTAGAAGTAGTAGATGCATCAAGGTGGAGAGGGCGTTTGCGATAGTGGCACGGTTTCTTACACCGCACATTCTCCACTTGGAGTGGCATAACTACGGAAGTAACTGCTGTGACACGCGAATTGAGCAAGGATGAACCCCTGGTGGAATCCATTCATTCTTTTGAATGAACAAAATTTACAGCTTGACACTTGTGGAAGGCCAACTCTAGGCTGAGGCAACAGCTAGTGAGAGGGTTCATAGGGAGGAGGGCTGATAGACAAGAAGAACACAGGGTGATTCTTTGCACGTAGAAGGTATTATGGCAGGGCATCCTTTCCAGATCTTAAATTGAAGTTCGAGGGGTAGGTTGCAGTAGATACGGAATGATATTGGAGATGGCCGAAGCTATTCCTTTGGCCGAGTTACAATTTACCATGAATGCCAGCGAAGACTTGAGGATGAGTCGTCGTAGAAGGTATTCGTGTCACATGTCGCATCCACGTGACCAGAGAGCATGATATGCGTAAAAGCTTGCTTATGTCAAGTCGAGATTATTCAGTTTTAGTACCCTTCACCCTAGATTATGTTTCTTTAGTTTTGGGGTAGTGAAGCCTATTGAAAGGATTGCTGAATATTGCTTTGGTAGTGATGATATGACATATGTCGAATTGTGGAGTTCCCAAAGTCACGTGTGGATCAGGGGACATCCCCATGCCAAGCCTTTTCCCCACACGTCCAGAGCAAAACCCGTCATACCCCGCAAAGCCAACCTTCCAACAGAACATCCACCCAAAAGTGAATTGAGCAAAGAGCTACAGCCAATCAGGTTGCGTCATTCATCCTTTTATACCATATTCATATGTAACCCCCATCACTTATCACTCACTGTATGGGTTGATGTAGGACCATAGCCCCTCTGCAATGTCGGGTCAACACAATACAAATCAGCCTCCTCTCGGGCCGGCGACCAATGCCAGCATCACCAGTGCTCCAACTATGGGGAATCTCATGAATCCAGCCAGCTCCGACATATCGATGGCTGGTGCTGAACCGCCGGCAAGGAAGGTGCCTCCCCCGCTGGATACCATGAGAGCGTATCGAGCGTGCCTGAACTGCCGGAGTCGAAAGAGCAAATGTGACTTGGATGCCAATGGGGGGAGACCGGTCAGTGGCAACCACTTTTTTTCTCTTGGTGTTCTTGTTTCTTTTTGATTTAAGGCCTAGCGCCAGTTTGAATTCATTGAGCATATTCTCTCTCTGCAATTCCTGCATTCAGTACGACTCTCTGTCGCTGATATTGCACGTGATTCTACTATGTAAATACAATTATATTTTCCTAGACTAGGTGCTGACAACATTCGTAGCCGTGCCGTAGGTGTCAAAGGGAAGACCGGGATTGCGTTTTAGGTGAAAGCCATCGAGGTGGACGTCGAGTCAGAAAGAAGCCCAAGCTGGAAGGTGATCTCGTGCAGAGCAGCCCAGATGGCCATCAACACTCGGCATATCAATCTCCAACCACTACCTCGCCGTCCTACGGTTCCATTCCAAGTCAGCAGAGTTTACAGTCACCTCATTCATATCAGCAAGCATATATTAACCGTCAGGATCCAGCATATGCATGGCAACGGTCTAACAACATAGAGACTAGTGAATCGGGAGAAAGACATTCTTTTCATGAAAACATCGCCTCTGCAAATCTTCAGAATCCTTCTGATGCCCTGGAAATTCTGGCCCAAGTCGCAGACCAAGCTGAGGAAGGCGATTCCGGAAGTGAGCCTCAGGGACAGCATTTCCAAAACCGCCCTGCGCTTCGGCTGCATCCAAAACCTCCTAGTATGGAGCCGGATGACTATATTCATTATAAACCTGTATGTTCAATTTGAAAAAAACTATATATACATTTTGTGGATGAAGGCTTTGAGTAAGAGCTGATTTCAAATACCTAGTTTCAAGATGGCATGATAAGTCCTGAAATAATCTACAACATATTTTCAACGTCAGTTCCCTTTCTTGCGTATCACATGTCACTGACACTTCAAAGCTACGAACAATTCTTTCACCCATACTTTCCCATAATACCACGAGATACATTCATCCGTGCACGTTTGCCCTGGCTATCCCAACGGGAACCTCATCTATTCTCGGCCATCCTCACCGTTGCATCGAAAGATGATGAACGCGTTCACAAAATTTGCTATGACCACATGAAGGATCTTGTTTGTATGCTTACTGTTGGTGCCGAAGCTGGTATTGAAGCAGTCGAGGCCATGCTCTTACTCTCACAATGGGTATCGCATCGTTCTCAAGCATCTGTAGCCATTGGTAGAGGTGAGGAAGATCGAGTTGCCTGGATGCATATTGGTACTGCTGTCCGATTAGCATATTATCTTGGTATCGACCGTACTTCGTTTAGGAGAGATAACCAAGAAGATCCCAAAAAGTACAATCGTGCGCGGATAGTTTGGCTAGCTTGTTACTTATGTGACCGGCAAGTCTCAGTACGTCTAGGAAAAGCTTTCTGGTCCCGAGGTCCAGGCCCGTTATCTGGTATGAAGGCAATTGATTTCCCAACCCTCCAGCCGCTCAATAAGGGCGATGAAGATCGAGCTTCAATATTCCAGGCCCATCTAGAGCTAACCCAGATCTTTTCCAATTGCCATGACATTCTCTACTCGTCCAAAGAGCATGGATGGAAATCGATGCTCGAGGGAAGATACGCCAAATACCTAGATGATTTCAGAGCTGCTATTCGGAATTGGGATAGTGATTGGGGCCACCTCATTGGCGTTCCACCCTCAAAACCAAGCTTGCTGCTCACATACGACTACCTTCGACTCTATGTTAATGCTTTTGCATACCAAGCCACCATTGCGCGAGCAGTAGTTGACCCTAGAGATCCAAATCATAAACCGGGAGGAGCTATGCGTCCTATAAATGCTTCGGCTACGGATGCGAGGTTTATTTACGAAGCTTTGGATGCGGCGAAAGATCTCCTACAACACTTCAATGACTTTGTCGATGTCGAGACATTGCGATACATGCCCTCACTTTATTACCTGTATATTGTTTATAGTGCAGTATTTCTGTTTAAAGCATGTGCAACAACGACAATGTCAGAAGATGAGCGCCTTGGTGTGAGTGTCATCGTATTTAAAAGAACCTTTCAAGCTGACCTAACAAACACAGATCTGCCGCATCGTACAGCAAACAATCGACCGTCTACACAAAGCCAACCACATGGGCTCTCGCTACGCCCGGCTCCTACAAATGCTCTGGCGCAAATCCCCTCGTGCACGTGAATCATCACTACAGCATCAAAATCAAGTCGACCCAAGACTGCAGCAATCACGACAGTTAGTCCTATTTATCCAATCACTAATTCTTAATCCCCCTCATTGGCTAACATATCAGACCTTTCCCTGCCACTTACAACAATGGCGTTCCAACTCCTCAAACGCAACCACCCATTCCCAACTCCTTCACTCCAATACCGTCAATTCCCACCAACGGTCTCAACCTACCTCAAAACACAAATCCCAATCCTACCAACCCCGCAATATCCGCCAATCTCGCAATTTCTGCCAACCTAAATGGTCAACAGCAGCAGCAGCAACAGCAACAACCTCAAGCGTTCTCTTGGCTCGACCTCGACGCAACGTGGAGCTTCGCAACTCAAAATGGCGGTGACGATATTATAGGCATCGACGGCATGGATGGCATGGATGCGTTTGGCGAGACGAGTCCGTATGACAGAGGGGGTTACATGCCTGATGTGAGCTTTTTGGGGGGTGGAAATGAGGGATTACCTTTTTAATACACATGAGAGTGTGCGAAGTGAGTCACTGGATTATCGTTCTATAATGAATATTATACATACATATATACATATATATAAAATCTACAATCTGTAGCTAATGAGCTTTCCATTTTCTTTTCCCTTTTTTCTTTTTTTAGTGAAGCATATACTCATTGCTATGCCATTGGCGAGCGGAATATATCCGGATCGCAACTAGAGACGATTCCTATATCCACTATTGTAACTGGTGATATGATTCTTCTGTCAGTGGAATGGCGAGCAATTCAACCAGAGTATTTCAAAGCTAAAAAATAGAAGAATTCTCTTCTTTTCCTTTTCAATTGCAAACCACTGAGAATGTAACATCACCCCCACCCCACCCCCACCACATGATAGCAACGAGTACTTATATGTACTGTACTATACTATACACAGAGTATAACTCACAGACATCCACACATATTGCGAACCTTCAAAATTCCACGAGAATTTTGACCTTCTCGGCTCTTTCTGTGCCGTGCGGTACCGTAGCCGTAACGGCGGTATGGTACGCTACATACTTTCGCCCAACCATGCCCACTACTAACTCATATTTTCTGAGTTCCTCTGATTTTCGTTATCCCTCTGGGGATGTTGTCTCCCCCCAACCAAAAAAAGAACCCCCCCACTGGTTCATGGCAACTTCTTACTTATTTATTTATTTATTTCTCCCCCTCTAATTTGCAGGTTTTTTTGCTTTCGTACAAAATATTCAGGGGGGTTCAGGCTGTCTGTCAAGTTCTTGGAAAGATCTGACGGATACTTTACCGATTCTTTCTTCTTCTTCTTCTTTGTTCTTCGATCGCTAAGGGGGAAGAAAAAGCCTTTTATTTGTAGGATGGTATAATATACATGGTTAAAATGCAGGCCATTTCTTGATGAGAAAAGTGTGAACTCTCAGCGTTGCCAACTCGAGAACCATGAGCTTCGGGAAGCGTGCGGACTCTGATAAAGGTGGTTTAAAATGTGACAAAAGGTGGCATGCAGCTACACTAGACATGGCAACAGGTTCGATCGGTATTTCATATTGCAATAAGCTAAAATGGTTATGAAACCGAGGTGATAGGAGGGTGATCAAAATTTTGGTTGCTACTTAGATGAGAGTGGGCTAGGTACAGATCTCGCTCCCTCCTTCCACCGCTTCATCGCCCTTCCAAATCCACCCAAATCTTCCTCTTGACGGCTGACCATACTCAACTCTCCGCTCAACTCAACCACAGGCACTAAACTTGGTCTCCCATGGGCACACTGAAATGGGAATGCACACTTGGCCAACTTCTTTACCAATATCTCGCATTGCTCCTTAGTGAGGATGTCATTGAACATGATTGCACTTCTGCAAGCACGAGAGTTGAGCATGCTAATGAGGCCCTGTGGGCAGTTGTTGATACGTGTAAGCCAGTCTTGGTCGTTGGAATCTGAGGATAGCTGGGCCGGTATAATAGGAGATTCTTGATTGGGTGAAGAAGGGCCAGGCGCTGCTCGTAGGGGTGTTGGCAAGGGGCGATGTACCTCCGTGCGTAAGAAATCAATAAGGGTTCGGGGTTCTCTGATAAATCGCCCTGCTATCCCATTAGGCAGCGTCCGAATCCGGATTTGGCTTTCAGTCATCCCCATCGCTTCGACGCTTTCGATATCGTACCTGATCCTCCAAGTCTCAAAAAACAGTTTTCGGGCTCGAAATAGCTCGACTTCACGGACAGGGATCGTGAATATGAGAGCAGTTGCTAGGGATGTAGCAGATGACGGCGAGCAAAGATCTTGCAAGAGGGACTCAATGAGTACCCGCTCCGAGGCAGCGTGCTGGTCGATTAGTATTAATATGTTATTCATCTCTGCAGTAGTAAAATTACACTTGTGCTCGGATATTGAAGGCAGCATAGCGAGGATGAATTTCTGATCGACTTGCGCAATGACGTCTGCCTTCGTGAGCGCCTCTTTGGAGATACGGCTATGTAACCCTAAAGATTGCTTATTGAAGGCGCTGTCAATTTCGACCTGAGTAAAACAGTCATGATACCCATGCAGAAGTCGCTCGCCAGATGAAGAACATGAAATGTGGGGGATAGGTGCTTCCGTCGGCGCAAAGACAGGATTTTGCCACGATTTGAGCAGCGAAGTAAGCCACGGGCTTGGGGAGCGTTCTTGATCATTACATGGCTTGGAGGGAATTATAGTGCACCCTGTGAGAAGAGGGGTGCTTAGCTTTTGTGCAGGCATCGAAAATCCCGTGCGTTGATTAACAAGAGTTGCAACTTTGGTGATGGGATTAATCCAGGTGATAATGGTATTTTTATCGTCATCTGTCGGCACTGGATTATGTGATAGTGGAGGAACTTCAGTGGTGTTTTGAACCGGTGTTACACACTGAGATGTAACATTACAAACATCATCAAAGGGGCGGCGTGCGAGTTTGCCAGTGGATGATAACAGTGGTGTACTAGACCTACTCGACTGTGCAGCATTGTGGGATTCCGGAGTCATGGTTCTCGACGTGAGGGAAATTGCTCGATGGCTTGTTGGCAAAGGAGTAGAAGCAGGCCGAGGAATATCTTGACCAACATTCGTGGGAGATCCAGCTTCGATTTTCAGTATAGTAGAATTTCTAGCAGTACCGCTTTTGACTCGTGACCAGCCATCAAAGGGTGAAAGGGGTGAATCTTGTTGGGAGTGCTGTCGACGCATTGAGGGAAATTTGACATTGACCCCAAGATGACCGAAGTCTTTAGCTCTGGACTTCTCTTGTGGCAATTCACGGCGCGGCCCAGAAGTGTTAATTGAGAGAACGGATGGCATGCCTTCAATGGATTCGGGCGCGGGTTGTTTAGATCGGGACTGGTTTTCTCGAGCTTTCCGTGGTCGAAAGTGATGCTTCGTCAAAAATTCTTGGATCATGACCTGCAATAGTTCGGTAATCCTGCTAAGACTGCTGCTTTGGTCATCAAGAAGGTGATCAATGTCCAGAACCTTTGAAGTTGATGGGGCGTTGACGTTAATGTAGTACATTGGCCATCGATCAACTCCTTTCTTCGCCATTTTCAGCTCTTTGTTCGTGTAACCACCTACTTTGTATCGAGAATCATTAGTTCTCCGGATAGCTTCTGTTTCATTAACCTCATTTTCTTCATCAGACCCAAACGACGAATTCTGGAACAAGCGATTAATCTCATCATGGATTGTACTCCGTCCATCAATTGCCAGTAGAGGCTGGATTCCAAGGGCAATATACTGCTCATTTTTGGTTGCGCTTGGAATGAGAGATATACACCCTTTGACCTCTAACCTAGAGGTTGACGCTCTAACGGGAACCCAATACGAACGTTCTTCTGGAGTGATGAGAGCAGCCTGTAATAAAATATTGCATGATTTAGAAACCAATGGGTTTGAAATTTGTGACTGATCCAGTGATGCGGGTTTGAGCATAAGTTTTTGACTTGTATTTGCGTCCCTCAATACTAAGGAGATGGAAGTGGGCCAGGGAAGCAGGAGACTGATGATACTCCTTTTCAAGACGTTCCACTCTTTTGAACTAAATCCAGATTTCTCAGTAAGCACTGATCTCTGCTTAACCCGCACAGGCATACTTCCAAACAAGTCTCGAACCGTGACCCTAGTGCCATGCTCAAACGTAGCCAAATGTTGCTGAGGAGTTGCTGGTGTTTGCCGAGAGATGACTTCAGAATTGTGCATGATCAACGTATTATGAGATCTGTACATATGGTGGTGTGATGTAATTGTCAACAAGGACATGGCGGAAAGCGATGCTAGAAACGTCCCAGTACCGCCATGTACAACAGTCTTGCTGTTCAGCTTAGAAGAATGATACAGCTTGCCTAAGCCTCCCTTAATATCAAATTCTGAAGGCAAGATTCCCTGTCCATTGTCCTCTACAGTACAAGCCCCTCGACCGTAGTCAACGTTGAGCTCTATTTTTGTTGGGCCGGCATCTAAGGAGTTTTTAAGTAGTTCAAATATGACACCGTTGAGGCTTGTGATCGTTGTTGATGACTTAATCTGGGCAACAACTTCTGAAGGTAGTGGTTGAATAGACATCTTTATTGAGGATAACTAAGCCGAGACAGCACTCTGTTCACCAGCACAACGACTCAAGAGATGCGAGAATCCCATGGAAGAAGTAGAAGGGTAGCTCTCCATTCTGAATAAGGCAATTGCGCTGAAAACGATATGCAAATTAGGGCCCTTCCTTGAAATAAATAGCAGATAGTTAAAAGATTACTACCAACAGGGCCGAAGTCCAAGCAACCCTTGGATTCAAGAGTTATACTCGTGTGGAATGTCTGATTTCTTGTATGAAGCGTTGTCCACTCATGATCAGCCAAGTCAAGGGTCCTGGTGAAAATCTAATGGCACGTGATCTTGATTTTGAGCCTCCTCTCACACTTCCTGGTTGTTGTTCAGAGTTACACCAAGTCAGGGTCACAATTCAACTACCAATCCACTAACAGCGGCAGAAGCAGAGACCAAAACAAACTGTCTATTTCACTACAAAATCGCAAACAAGTTGTTCGGGATTTGTCTTTGTTTGTGCCAGATCAAACAAAGGCGAACGTCCTATTCACCACACTCCCATTGATACTGCGTCATCGCCTTGATATTCCGAAATGGCGCTCACAGAGCCAGCCCAACAACCAAATGGTATGCCGCTGCCCAACTTGCATCATATCAAGCTCTTCAAGCATACCAAATGGCAGTGCCATCTCTCATCAGAATACTGCTAACAAAACGGCAAGACCGCACAGACAAGTCCGCTCGTCGGCGCCCATTTTCGACATGGATGAAGAAGCTCACCAACTTCAAAGGTCACGGCTCTACAACAGATACGACTAATGGCACTAACGGGAAGGAGAAGCGCAATACATATCAGCTGAAGCCAAAGGATAAGAAGGGGTCGGTCTCGAAGAATAACAACCCTTACCCAGAGTCAGGACGCATAAATGGAACGGCTGCGACAGGAAATGGACACCAATCATTCTCAACTGTACCTACCGGCAGCGCAAGTGCATCGTCACTCAGTCGTAGGCACTCGATCAGTCTATCTGAAGATGGACATCCGCCCCCAACTATTGGTAATAAATCCACAGCTGCCGCATCAACGGACGCAGCGCAATCTCACGCAGCGTCGTCGGAAAAGGGAAATACAACAGTAGGAGGCGGCGTCAGTTCAGCTCGCGGAGCAGATAGTACCTTCTCCTCGCCAGCACCATCAGTTCGATCTCTTACTACCACTCTCACAACCATTCACTCTGCGACTCCTAATACGTCCACCGCTGTTACAAATGGTGCTACAAACGGCGCCATTCCTCAGACAATCCAGTTTTCGCATCAGTTCCCCACATCACCGCCTCCTTCCGCCCTTCCAGCTCATCTTGCACCCGCAACCAGCGGTGGACATCCCTCAACGTATAACACTGCGACAGCAAACAACCTTCTTACCGACAATGCCTCAATCCTTACCCTTGCCTCTTCATCGAAACACCGTCGCAGACGCTCCATGGATACTGATGCCTCAGTTCGTGCTCTTGCCCCCTCCTCCCTCTTCGGTGGCAGTCGCGAAAGTCTCCCACTCAGTGTTTTAAGCGCTACAATTGATGCATCGACACCAACAACCCAGTTGCCAAGACCAGTAGGAGGATTGAATGAGAGAGCTAGTATATACTCTGCTACTGGTGTCGCGCCGGCTTTGCCCAGTGAACGGAATAGTTATTATGCAAAGGCAGCAGCGGATGGAGGAAGTGTTAAGAGCGGATTACTCGGACATAGCAGGAACGATAGCGTCAGCGGAAGTATCGGAGGACCTACGCCATCAAGTCCCCTCGCTACAACGAATGGAAAATTTGGAACTACAGCTAGTGTAGAAGGGAACGAGCCAGCTATCTTAGATGAGATGGTTCAAGATGAGCCTACCTCAAGAGATGAGCTAAAGGCCAAGGAGGATGTCAAGGATGTAAAAGATGTGAAGGAGACCAATGGTGATGTCAAGGATTAGGAGGATAAGGCACAATAGATAGCCTAAGTTGTGGATGTTGATAATAATGGTATTGTGGGTAGAATTTTGAAGCATGGTCACACTTTGGGCTACAGGCAGATTTGCATGGTTCACAGGCGTTAAATAGGTACACACAACTGATTGGCATGGGATATAATGGGAGATTGGGAGGGTTTGCTATTCAAGACATTTTATGATACCCGTTAATAATGCATCTTGTTTTGAGCCAATATCGTACTATATTCCTCAGCTTCTGTGTTGTTTTGGCCATCGGATTGTTGGGACTTGAATAATGAGGTAGATTGCTTCTGTGCAGGATGGTGTCTGCCGCTGATTTTGAGTCTCCTTTGTCGGCAAGCTTTGAATAATGGTCGGAAACTTTTTAAGGCTCTTTACGAGGGTTCCTCTTTTCTTCTTTTTTAAATGTAAAGACAAAACCAATTCTCAATTTTCAAGGAGAGGAAGTAAGATCGTACTCTAGGATTAAATGAGACGATTTAGCATCAGCAGTTCCTTCCAAGAACGATATATTACTTCAGCAAACGCTGCAGCCACTTACAAATACTAACTGAGTGACACATAAGCCCATAAACAATCTCAATAACTAATAGAATTTTCTTAGTCGCGGATGTGGAAGGAGTACTTTGAAAAATTGCAATAGAGAAGTTAGGCAGCGATTTCCAAAGATCAACATTATCTTACTCCTGCAATTGCGATTTGGCCAATCAACTAATAAAAGCAGAGCATGAGATCCACTCGTTTTTTCCCGAAAACGATCTGCTTATCTCAGGACTTGACCTCTAAAAGCAAGTTGGGTTGTCTATACTAGGAAATCATATGTCTCAATGTTACATATATTCTTTATTAAGAAAAGGTGGCCTCGTTTAAATGTATCAGAAGGTTTGATAATAATCTCAACACTGACGAAGACTTTGCTTTGTAGATTTCACTAATCAGCCATAGTTTTTCCGGGACCAGATTGCTTTGTTTACTTTAAGAGTCGTCATTGCAAGCTATTACATGCATTGCCAGGAGGCCATCTCTCACGGGGCTATTGCCCGGCCTTGTTGCCGACACGGAGATATACAAAATAATTCGCACAAATTCCAAGATCATTGTCGACTATTCTGTTATCACTGTCTTGCACTGGTTCTTACATAATGTTCCTGGCCACCACACCTTTTACACACTCAGTGCCATCTCCGAGCTGTGCGAGCCCAAAACTGTGGACCATGAAGCATATATAGTCCTACCACTTGCCTTTTGCGTCGAGAATCTCTTCCGCGCAGTTGAAACCCCCGAGTCTATCGGCAATATCGCCCGGTCGCTTACTTATACTCGTGAGCCCGCTCATGTCTTCAATAACCCAGATTTGATAAAGCCACAATAGCTCGCTCTAATATCCGAAGCAATATTTGACGACACAGCTGGGTCAATAGTTGGATTCTCTTGTGGATGATTATGCTGACACGGGGGAAGAGTATATAGACATTATTAAAGAGCTCCTGTGTGTGGAGGGCATCTAGCTCAAAAGAAATTCCCATTTTAATGTAGACATTGACATTAGACACATAATTCCAGATCTGGCTTTCCAATTTAATGCTTTGGTTGCTCTGGATTCTTAGCAAGACTGTTTCGCTATCACAGAGCTAACTGTAAGTGTTTAAGAATATTGCGTTCCTATCACGTGTACCAGATTCAGGGGCTCGGCTAGATGTCAAGCGACGCCAGATCTGAAAGTATTGTTTAACATCTGCAAGCATTAAATATCTGAAAACAGTAGCTACCGAATATATACGGAGAGCACGTGAGCTAAAAACTACAATTTTGGACCCTCGACAATATTTAGAGGGTTTCTACGTATGGTTGAAAACACCCTGTTCTCAAGCAGCTGACTCGTATTTCAATTCTTATATGAGTTTGAATATTCTAACTAATACATTATCATAACCCAAGATTAGCTACAGTTTCAAACAGAAAGAAAAATGCACTTTGCTCTACTCTAATCTTTTGGTCTATAACCGACTCAATTTATTGCCGCGTTGTCATAGTCCATTCGTGATCCGGCCATATATATCTATAATTCTTTTCTATTTTGCTTCACATTACCTTCACACTACCTGTAAATTAGGAAGTAAGTCTTCCGAATCCGAGAAATGATCTATAACATGCTCTTCACTTTGAGTGTTCAAATTCAGAGCGGATGATAGAGTCCTAGAGCTCGCCGAAGTCTTCAACCCAGTTTCTTTGAGCAAAGACTCGTGATTTTGGGGGTGAGACATGATCTCGTCAAGATCTAGAGCAAGAAGATTGCAGTAACGATCCAAGTCAAGGTCGTTTGGCCCTTCTCCCCATGGCTTTCCTAATGTTAGCAAATGTATAACCCACGTTATTCGTAACGAACATGGACTAAGACTGTCTTCCAAGGAGAGACTCACATTTTCAATCTCTAAACCAACTTCCGCCAAAGCAAAGAGTGCGTAAGCAGTAACCATCGTGACAGCAATCGTCCACCATTCGAGTTCTCGCCACAGCTGGCTCGGCAGGGCAATCACGAATATCCAGACAATACGCGAGATTGCGATGTTGTAGCCCAATGGAATTGGAGTGCGAAGAAGTCGTTCACAAGCTGAGATTATGTTTGTCAGTAGTTCAATCTGCGCGAGCAGGTGGGTAAGGACTTGAGTGTCGATGGGTGTTCCAGCTTTAAGGAGGGTTACGCGGTATGCTTCGACGTACGAAGAGAGATACAGCGTTGCTGTCAAGGGGTGATTGGTTGCCGCATAATTATACTGTATATTTGTTATACACTATTCTGTGATCTGTGTTATATAACGTACGTTTGGAAGATGGGCGACGAGAGGTTTGAGATCCGAACATTCTACCCATTCTCTCTCACCCCTTAAGTGATGTTTCAATGCAACGGCGTGGGTACATATACATCGTATCAGGTCCAATTTCTCAAAACCTTGGGCGTTGGGCCCATTGATCAAGAGGGGGGAACGGGGAACGGGAACATGTAGCCAAATAGTTCGTGCGAAAGAACGTGACACAGCGGAGAGTTTATCCCATTGCTCCCTACCTTCCCACCAGCGGCTGTAGGATGATTGCATGCGAAACGTGATTGCTAGACCGACCACGAAACTATAAGATGGAATTAGGCGTGCACTTTGGTTTGGATGAGGGTATAGCTGCGTACCCGAAGACCGGGAACAGAATAGGAGAATGGACTGAGAAATTATCCCCCATAAACATGGCCGCAGTACAAGTCGCAACAGCGAGGAAACCAGCCAACAGAATCTGTTTATGAGAATCATCAGCCTTCTAGATAACATGATGCTGAATAGATCTTGTGTACCTGTGGTAGAATTTTCAAAAATACACCCCCTTTCCATCGGAGAGAGTATGGAATCCATCTTTCACTCTGGCGCTTCTCTCTTTCACCTGCATGCCACTCTCTCAGTGTATGGTACGGATGGTGGTGTTGACTCCTCATAATCTGCGGCTATATATATTCCGATCTGCATGTATGGGATACATCGGACACAGAAAACGCCATCGCCATCCTAAAGTATCTACATATGCAGAAGCCAACATATGGACCTCGGGACAACCTGTGGAACACACGTTCCTTCACCGGTCCTTCGCTCCAGTTTTCATACACTAGACTGCGATTTTGTGGTTCAGTGGATGAGTTTCAAAAGCTTAGTTTAAGATTGTGGTGTGATTTTGGGGAAATCATGCGACTTTTACGACACTAGTCAGGGGTTTAGATGACGGAACCGAAAGGATCGAAACGACAACGTTCCTGGTCGGTCACTGGAGCATATTTTACTATACATTATTTAGCCTCGAATTTGTGTTTGTGTTTAAATCCATGTGTTTGTTTCCTCAATTTAGCATTGCGAGAAGACAGTTGTGAGAAGACAGTTAAAACTTACTTTTCATAAACAGGTCTAAGCCAACCCCACTCAATAAAATGCCCCTCAATTTTAAGGCCGCGATTAAGAAGAAATACAACGTTCTTCCATTATCACGGACTCATATTCAGTCTAATCAAATTGCAAAACCACATATTTTATGGGTTGGATGCTCTGATAGTTTGATCTCTGAAACACAGAGTTTAGCTGTGGATTCGGAGGAAATCTTTGTGCACAGAAACCTCGGAAATATTGTGAGCAACGGAGATTTGAGCAGCCAGAGTGCCATCGAGTGGTGTCTGGATATCCTGAAGGTTTGTGATTCGAAACCAAGATCTTTTGAGAGTTTCATTCAATTCTAAATCTACGCTTAGGTTGATCATATCGTTGTTTGTGGACATTATGACTGTGCTTTAATCAGGGAAAGGGATGAGCATCGATGGGTGAAGTAAGCTTTATCTCTGGATAAGAATAATAATAAGCTAACAATATTGCGCAGGGATATAACGACGCTACACACATTGGATGAGGCATACCTTCGAGCAGACGAAGGAATGACAGACGTACCTAAAATTGAGCATCGACTAGAGGAAATATATGTCCTGGCAGAAGTAGATTGGTTATATGAACAACCTAACGTGCAGAAGGCAATTCGCGAACGAGGGTTGCAAATACATGCACTTGTATACGATAAGAACAAGAAACTTTGTTCAAGACTAATTGAGACTCTCTCCTGAAACTCTTAGGTGGAGAAGTTGAGATATTTGACCTAGCCACCCCCATTTTGGAAAGAGTAGATGCAACCATACATAGTATACTTCTTTCGATCCTTATCCTCTACTCAGCAATAGCGGCTTGTACAAATCATGAATTCGGGCATATTATCAGATTTCGTGCATAGAGAAACTGCCTTGAATCCCCAGAAAGAGTATTCTGTCATTTCGAATGTTTAACATGTTTAAACCTAGCGATCCCGTATAATATTATTTGTGCAGTTGACTAGCGGGTGTTTACTAGGGAGATATTTGGGCCCATGACTAGAAAACATATATAGATACGGTCTTGATTCTCATAGGGAAGCTCAATGTGGGGACGGGACAAAAGACAGTACGCCGTATCCGTGCGGCTAACATGTGTAGTGTTCACATATACGCTGCTAAGTTTAAACAGCAAAAGATGTAAATGCTGAGAATAGTTCTGGTTTAATTTAATTCGAAATCCTAATGTATTAAAGAACTGGTAAAAAAAATAAAGAGTGAATAATAGGCAACGAACTGATGAAAAGGAGTGGACACACGAAAGAGATGAGATCAAACTAGATATGAATCAAGATAGGATCGTGCATGCAATCTCTGACTACTTAATAAGGCTATGATAAAAACTTCATATTTCAGGTCTGTCTACTCTTTCTGTATCCTCAGGGTGCGCTATCATAATCTGTTAGCGTTGGATCATGTGATTGGTTTACCTATCTAGTCACATTTCCAATCACATCTTCATGGCAATAATCATGGAGAGCCGCAAATTCTCCCTCGACTGATTGCAGCACCAGATTCCCTTGAATCACATATCTGGTATGAGTATTCGTCAGCTACTCTATAAATCTCCCAGCAGCTATCTTTTTTTCTTCATGACACTTCCCCCTAATAGCAAACTCATTTATGTCAAACACTATCAATCACTTCTAAATTATATATCAATACACACCTCCATCAAGAAATATAGCAAGCGATACAACGATAAATTATCAACAACAAGAAGATGATGAAGATGTCCACATGCCTTCATATCCTCTTTCTATTCCTTTCTATCATATGTCTCATCGGACCCATCCCATTTCCTTCCGCTCGATTCATTCATCGTCTTCACACAGTCTGCAATAGAGCTAGCTTAGAGATGCTCGATATTAGGTGCGATTCTACCACTTCTGATGGTATTGGAAGCCCTAATCCAGATGCGAATCTCTTGATTGGCAATTTTCATGTTAGAGAGAAGATTATTCTACCCCGGCTCAGCAAAGATGTATCTCCCAATACGCTATACAAATCAAAGCAATATTCTGCTAGAGGAGACCCAAATATCGGACGCGACATCATTGATGAAATTGAGAATATTGCTAGATCTAATTCAAGTTCTTTTGATATCAACCATCCAGACTATTCAGATATTAATCGCCGACTTGAACGCAAGAAGAAGAAGTGCCCAACAAAGGTTGACTGGCATCGAAGAGTTAGGCAGGGAGATACTTATAAGAAGATATATGATCTGTGTTCCGTCAAGCTTAGCTGTCTTGAACTCCAGAACCCTGTAGTCTTTCCAGCTGTTGGTGGAGTGGTGAGAGTTCCAGGAAACCCACTTTGCCCTGAAAAAAAGAAATGGAACTAGCTCGTCGGGTTGTGCTAAATACCACAAGCTCCAAGTTTCTTAATGCTAGGTCCTTCGAGAAACGTCACAAGAACTCCAGCAGTGTTGGTGGATGTTACGTTCCACGGATGCATGCAAAAGAGAATATATGAAATAGATCAGACGAAATTGAGACAATGAGATATGGCTACCATTTTTGGTGTACCACTAGATCTTTGCTTTGAAGTTTCTATTACATACGCAGGTAGCATCCAATGAATTCAATTCCTCCCCTGCTAAATCGAAGTGATCGCCGAGAACTTCCAGATCTCTGTTGTGAACGTGCTACTTGTGATAGTACATACTTTAGCATACAAACTTCTACCTACCATGTGGCAAGGCCAGGAGAATGAAAGCTTTATCAGGTTGCCGGGTCCAATGTCATAACAGCATCTAAAGATCGGGATAGTAAGGGGCGAACTAAATCGTTATGTAACGTAAGCAAACTATTCACTGGTAAGGTGTACGGTCCTTCTATGTAGGTTGTGCAAACAATCCTCTCCGTGATTTGCACAATAATTGTAAGTGTAAGCTAGGTGATTTGTGACTTATCTTTAAATCGACACAGCAGATCTGGAGAAAGAATATAAATGGAGATCTGTCAAATATTGACAGCCTGTTCCTATTAATGCTCCCTGATAGAATTGGAGACCGAGGGACCACACCATTAAATACCTTCCGCATATGGTTATCCCAGAAACTTATACACACACATGTTGATACATGATCAATTCCGCAAATGCTATATATGAATGACATTGTATGCCCTTTTTCAAAAGTCGAAACTGACTTTATCACCAAGACATTTAGGGCTTACTTGTATGGAGCGAGTTTTATAAGCAACGTTCTTAGTGACGAATTTTAATGCGTGTCATAATTTATTTGTTATTAGTTTGTGTTCAAGGATGAAGTACTAACGCTAGAATGTACAGAAAGGACGTGGAATTCTAAGGTGATTCAAAATACGCTGTTGGCTATTGATTTCAGCCAAAATAAATGCAATGTTTGGTCATAGAGACTCGAAGGTGGCTGGAAACTCGATGTTTTCAGGGCGTGAACTGCATTGTAGCTGAGGTGGCGGATCATTCGACCTACCTTCCCGTGCCCTTTCATCGAAGTTTTTCTCGTTTGCTTGGCGAATAATAATAATCCCATTGACGATGATTAAATTTCCTGATCGGGATTCTCGAGTTAGCGTGGAGATTACTTATACGGCCGTACAGTTATAAAGTCTTTTAGGGCGGATGCACATTACACAGTAAGCTATATCAAATCCTTCGACTAGAATTGCTAAGGACTGTATGTTTTTAAATGCGTTGATATAAATGGCTGGTCAGAAAACTCTTTCTCCATCCCCGAGGAGGAATCAGCTTGCTTCATAAACTTACTGTGGCAATATATGGTTCTTGACTTGGCTTTGTGATATTACGGACGTAAACGTGAGTACCAAGAAATTAAGCGAGTGTCTGGATAGGGGCGAGTTCAGGTTTTGATTATGTCTCTAGTAGTGTTCTAGTAATATTCTGCGCATTGACCTTCTGGTAATGTGGTTAGATCGAGGCCAAAAATATTTGAAATGACAGATGATAGTGGTGTTAGCGAAAAGCGTAGCTGTTTAAAGCAAGCGTCGTAAGTTAAGCTAGATTGCTGGCTATAGCCAACGCTGGTGGTGGAGCAATAGGATCCAATTAATGAATCGGACTGAATAAATTTATATTTATTAAGTTCCATCATTGTTTACGTTTTAATTGTCTATGAATTACTGTTTGAGCAATAAATTTTACACCCTTATTTGGAAGCTGAGGCATTTCCAGTTTTTTAAACTAGGATCTTTCCTCCAATTTCAATATCGTAAGGCCGTAACAAGATACGACATCATCTTGATGAGTAAGAATTAGGTTGCCTTTGCCTCTTTTGAAAAGAATATTTGGAATATTAGACATGATGTTCGAGTATAAAAAGGTCTCAGACTGCTTTCATTTCCACAAACCTCACTGAAGTTAAAAGTCTCATACTTTCGACTCCCTTTCTCCGCATCCAGCATTCAAGTCACGTTCTTCATAAAACCGGGAAAATTCCAACCAAATACCAAGTCAACTTCAAAATGCCTCACATTTCGAACATTCTCGCCGCCATTACCTTATTTGGGATGGCTCTTAGTGCACCACCAGATATTCAAGCAAGAACTCCAGCGAGTGGCCCGCCAGCGGATTGGATTCCTGTCAAACTCATCGATATCCATCCTGGTGCTCTCTATGAAGGACTTCCAGCAAATGACTCTGTGATTGACCATTGGGAACCTCCCACCACCCAACAAGCCAAGCCTATCATAAAAGAGAAACGAGGGCTTGAAAAACGAGCACTCAGCTGCTACTCCGGAGGCGAAGTCTTCGCTGATCAGCTTCGCCATGGAGCAAACACATTTTGTGACGGTGCTCGCGACGCTGGAATCTCTAATGGTGGGGAGTTTGCCCAATGGCGTAGCACATGGTGGAATGGCGACATTGGTGCATTTGTGCCTTTTATTAAATCTTCGAACGGCAAAAGCACAACTGTCTTCTATTCTTTCAAGGTCAATAATGGGTTTGTTTTCAACAGACAAGTCTGTATTGATGCTTATACTCGTGTGGCTTTTGATTGTCAGAAAGGCTCAGGTTCTGGTGGTGGCGTGTGGCATGGATTCAACAACGGCCAGGTTGATGCCAATCTTGACCCTGCTTAGGGCGGAACATATTGGGGGGCTTTGGGAGCAATTTCAGGAAACGGAATTTCTGCATCAGTCAGATCTTTGTTTCTTGCTCACTCGCTTAGGGTCATCGTGAACTTGGAAGTATTGCACTAAAAGATTCCGCTCAACCAGATCTGTTGCTTCTTTGAAATTTGTTGGTGGGGGACGAAAAGTACAATTATTTCTATTACCTATGCACGAGTTTATTTGTTTTGTTTCTTTATACTACTTGTCTTTCGCTTATAAATTTTCGTCATTACTCAATTTGAAATATTCTGAACTGGAAGAAGTTAACCATCATCACTCAATACTCTCCTTTGATTATCATATCTTCGTGACTCTTCAATTATTGAGTTCTGGTACATCAGGGTACTTCTGCATGTAGTATCACCGAATGATCAAGCACTTGCTCTTATTCATATCATGCAGAGTAGAACAGAGCGCGCTAAGGCACCTCGTCCATGCGAAGGTAGCACTTGTTATTTCCTTGTAGCTTAGGTTGATAAATGTATACGTATCCCTGCGAAGAGCCACATCATCACAAGGACCGTAATTTAGCTGAATCTAATGCTAGACAAACATTGGTTGGTACTGTGGTGCGAAACTTGACAAGATTAGAGTCTCTATGCTTTACCATTTAAGTACACATTTATACTTTTCCTAGTAATTTTACCCATACGATCTTTTGGTCAAGTATCTAGTAGTATCGCGGCCCCTTTTCAAGACTGCGAAAACAGAAGAACATGTTCAGCAATCTCCCAAGCTATAAAGTAACCAGAGCCAAGGAGTTATACAACCGTATTGCTTCTGGTGTTCTAAGACCCATTGATACGCAGAGTATCATTTTGTTTATTTGCTACACTGGTTTACAACGGAAGAAAATAAGTACGAAATTTAAAGCTGATTACTGCAGAAAACACCCCCAGCTTCTTGTTGGTTTGTCACGCTCATGGGCTTTCAATTGGCTACAAAATAGCGGGGCAAGGAAGTTGGACGGATACGAATCTTGCGCTACGCCCCATACGTACGCCCTACCTGGTACTGTTGGATGTACTGTACAAATAGCCAAGCGCGTGCACGCTCAACAACGCTGGTAAGTTACTGCTCTATCTCTTCTCACCCGCTTTTACAGTATCTACATCTACCGAGCGTATACTCTGAAGTTTTCTTTTGAGAAACTCGTTCGAGTCTGTGTCGTCGCCTATTTACTCGTTTATTTAATTGGAGGCTGATTCCACATTTTCTCCATCGAGTCAATCAATACCGGGTCGTCATGGTGGCATGGGAACCTGCACGCGTTTTTTGTGTTTTATCAACGGCTTCCACTGCACTTTTCGTATTATGTTTACCTGGAAAGCTCTACCAGCTTTATAGATCGAGCACCAAGATAGTTCCACGTACACGTGGTACTTTGGAAGTGGTTAGTTTTGATGGTTCTACTCAGCTAATAGAATGAATATTGATATGACTGCAGGCTTTTGGACTTCTACTCTCTGCTGTTCTGTTATTCTGCGTAACGAGATATCTACTGCCCTCTGGACAACATGAGACCGTATTTGCCCTTTCGATTCTGGCCTCCTTTATTGCGTCTCTAGGTTTAACTATGCTTATGATTTTGGAGCAACGAAGAGCTTCTGGGCCATCGGACATTGTTACAGTCTATCTTATTTCATCTATACTATGCGACCTTGTTCTTCTATGTACACGATCTCAGCTCTCGATGAACCCTGAGGTTTTGCATACTGCGCAACTTCGATGCTTAGCGCATGCGGTGACCCTGATTGTTGAAAACCTTCCCTGTCGATCAGCTTTAAATACCACCAATCATTCAAATTCTCCCGAGGAATCCAGTGGCATATTGAGCAGAATTTTCTTCACCTGGATCAATCCCATTCTGCTCCGAGGGTACCGAAACATTCTTGTCGACCAAGATTTACCTTGTCTTAGCGAGGAATTAAAGCCAGAACTTACTAGAGCTAGAATTCTTTATACATGGTCTCAACGAGGTAAGTCACTAACTTGTAAATAAATAAGACCCCTCTCACCATATTAGCCAAGCCAGAATCGAGGAAAGCTTTACCTCTTGCATTACTAAAGTGTATTATGAAGCCATTCCTTGGCGCTATAATATCTAGGCTATTCCTGATTACTTTTCGCTACTCTCAACCAGCTTTGATCAAACAGTCGATTAGATATGTTACACTACCTACTTCAGATATAGGGAGATTCTATGGCGAATGGCTTATTATTTCAGCACTAGCTATCTATCTAGGGCTTGCCGTAAGTCTGAAGTCATCATTGTCTTTGGCAACACACTGAACACTCCTAGGTGTCAAGATCGATTTACCAGCATAGGTTGAATAGGCTAAAGCTTATGACCAGAAGTGCACTTGTGGGGCTTATTCATGACAAGACTATGAGATCGCCAGGTATTGCATATGACGACGGTGAGTCAACTACGCTTATGAGTACTGATGCAGACAGTCTTGATGACTTTGCCGAGATAATCCATGAAACATGGGCGCAAGTGATTGAAGTAGTTATTGGTATATACTTATTGGCTATCGAAGTTGGTTGGATTTGGCCACTCCCACTGGTTTTAATATTTCGTGAGTTTGAATTTCAAGACCTTCCCCAAAAACTAACCTCTAACCTTCGTAGTATGCTCCCATGTCAGTCGTTATGTTGCAACGCATCTAGGACCCCTTCAAAAAGCCTGGAACAAAGCCACACAAAGTCGTGTGGCGGTTACAAGCTCTATGCTGAGCTCAATGAAAATCATCAAAATGCTTGGGTTTCAACAAAGCATCACCAGTCGTATCGAGGAGCTTCGGAAAGAGGAGTTATCTGAAGCTGCTAAATTGAGATGGGTTAGATTCTATTATAATGCATCAGGTCCGTGGCAATTTAAGATGGCTCGAAAAGATGCAAGCTAATATTGGTGCAGCTAATGCACTCGGGCTATTCTCTCCAGCCATTACACTGGTTATATTCGCTGTTATCTCACGTGCTCATGGCCATAGCCTTGACACTGAAACTGCATTCACAACGATTGCCATCCTAAGCATGATTACGCATCCTGCAAATATGGTCATGACGATAGTACCACGTGCTGTTGCGTCCTTTGCTGGTTTTGATAGAATACAAACTTTCTTGCTTCGGCCATCTTTGCATGATGAGCGTGAGATTCTATCCCATGTTACGGCCATGAGCTTGCCTCTAAAAACAACATCAGTCCAATTAACAAGGAAAGAAGACCCCGCCATCGAGCTTCAGAAACTCAAACTCGGCAATAAGCAGGTTATTTTAAAGAACATAAATATCGAAATAGCTGAAGGATCTATATTCATAGTTACCGGCCCAACCGGGAGTGGAAAATCAACATTACTTCGCGCTATTCTAGGAGAAATACCCCCTTCGGAAGGGGTCATCAAGTTGTCAACACAGCGAATAGCTTACTGCGCTCAGAAGCCCTGGCTGCCGAGCGGCAATATTAGAGACGTAATATACGGCTCTATTCCCAAATGTAGCGAAGATGAAGGATGGTATAACCAAGTGTTGGATATGTGCTGTCTCACTCATGATATTGATACACTTCCGGAGGGGGATCAAACGCAAATAGGTAGCAGGGGATTGAATCTGTCTGGAGGACAAAGACAGCGCGTAGTGAGTTGATATCATTCTCTTCTCATGGATGAGACTGACAATCCCCAGGCACTCGCGCGCGCTCTCGCGCATGCACTAAATACGAGTTGTAATATAATCCTGCTTGATGACTGTTTTAGCGGTTTGGATGGCGAGACTGAGGCCAAGATATTTGGCAATCTTTTTGGGCCATTGGGACTTTTAAGGCAATTGAAATCTACTGTTGTGCTGGTTTCTAACTCAAGTAAGCACTTTGAAACAACATTAAGATTCACGCGTTTAATCAATCTTAGCTCAATATTTCAAAACAGCCGATCAGATCCTGGTTTTGGACGATCATGAAATCAAAGAGCAGGGTACTTGGAAAGAGATCAAAGTCAAAGCTCCAAATATAGCAAAATTTACTGTGGGATCTAACAACAAGAATAATCTTTTTCTAGCTGCGGACGTCATACTGAGTGCACAGACTCGTGGGACAGATGAAGCTGAAGACGACCTTTCGCGACAGACTGGAGATTTCAGCCTCTATGGTAACCGTTCCGCGAAACATAACCTAAGAATCTATGTGACTGACATTGAATAGCCTACTATCTTCGGCATATCAGATTGGTTAACACTCTGCTACTGATCGGATTCTCTGCTTCTTGCTCATTCTTTATGATGATACCACAGTACTGGCTTCAAATCTGGACGGAGTCGAGGGATAAAAACTCCATGTTCTGGATCTATGGTTTCCTTGCTTTAGCGGTTATGGCATGGTTAACCACGAACGGTATTATGTGGTAGGTATCTACTTTTATCCAAGAGATTGTTAATTACTGATGTTTTACCAGGTCAATCATTATTCGAATTGCACCAGAGTCGGGAATGCGACTACATCAACGGCTTTTGCATGTAGTAACTAGGTTAGTATACCAAACTTTGAGCTTCTAGCAGAGCAGTCTGAGTCGTTGGCTAATCATGATGAAGTGCACCTTTACTTTACTTCTCCAAAACCGATAACGGGTCCATTCTGAATAGGTAAGTCTCCTTCTGATCCTGGGTGTGTTTTTGCTAATAGCATCCAGATTCAGCCAGGATATCCAGTTAATCGACAAACAATTGCCATTTGCATTTCAGAATTTGCTAGTTCGTAAGTATCATAATCCTTGATTGTTATCCTTCAGCCTGTGCTAATTAGTCAGAAATATTTAAATTGTTGATGCAAGCAGCTCTGCTTTTCGTTGCCCAAAAATGGCTTCTATCATCTTTCCCTGCCTGCATCATCATAGTTTACCTCGTTCAGAAAGTTTATCTCCGTACATCACGACAACTACGATTTCTCGAGCTAGAGGCTCGCGCTGCTGTGTTCTCGAGCTTCTTAGAATCCGTTAGTTTCAATCTAATTTACAAAGCCTAATAAACTGATTGATTCTAGACCGAGGGCCTCGAAACAATTCGTGCATTCGGCTGGACTCAGCAAGTTATTCAAGACAATATTGGCGCTATAGACAATTCTCAACGTCCAGAGTTCCTGCTATTCTGTCTACAGAGGTGGCTTAATGTTGTTCTTGACCTCTTATCTGCAGCTATTGCCACAAGCGTCGTGATCACGGCAGTATTATTTAGGCAAAGAGTTAGTGGTGGTCAAGTTGGAATTGCACTTAATATAATGCTTGTTGCGAACACTACATTATTGAAACTTGTGGGGGAGTGGACCACGTTGGAAATTTCTCTTGGTGCTGTTGCTCGCCTGAAGATGCTCGAGCAGAATATTTTGCCAATGCGTGAGAGGGATGGGAATTTTGAACCTCCCGACAACTGGCCATCAAGAGGACATATCATGTTCAAGAATGTTACTGCATCATACAAGCAAGTGGTTCCTTGAAACATGTGCAGTATTTGAACTGACAATATGGGTAATAGTGCCAACTCAGCTGCTATAAAAAGCTTGAATTTGAACATCGACGCAGGACAGAAAGTCATAATCTGTGGACGGACAGGCAGGTAAGTTTTCATACAATTTATCCTATAAATTCGAATGCTTATTTTGGGTTTAGCGGCAAAAGTACCTTGCTCTTAACACTCCTACGGCTCCTGGAGTTGCAGTCCGGCACAATTGAGCTAGATGGAGTCGATATCGGTCAAGTAAGGCTAGACCTACTACGACAACGATCCTTCATTACCGTGTCTCAAGATACGCTTCTTTTGTCAAATGAAACGTTGCGCTTTAATCTCGATCCAAACGCGGCGTTACCAGAGCACATTATCATTGACGCATTGCTAAGAGTAGGGCTTTGGGCTCAGTTCAATAGGAAGGTTACGGATGAAAGTGTACATGCTGGATATGGAACTATTGACAACTCAGTCTCTGGTGAACACCCGATTCTAGACAAGAAAATGTCTGAGTTTCAAGACCTCTCCGGAGGCCAAGCTCAACTTTTTGGACTCTGTAGGGCACTAATACATGCGGCTGCGTTGAGCTCTGCTGGAGTAAAGCCGGTAGTACTACTGGATGAAGTTACTTCGTCTTTGGATCCTGCTACAGAATCGAAGATCTACTCCATTGTGGAAGATGAGTTATCCAGCAAAGGCCATACCGTAATAGTTGTTGCTCATAGACTAGGTGGTTTGACTGAGCGTGCAAAGCCTGGAAGAGACGTTGTTGCGTTTATGAGAGGTGGTCGGTTACAGGAAGTTATTACGGATCTTTCACACTTGGGCTCAAAGAACCTCGAGGAAACAGAATGAAAACTGTTAGATAGCTATCTTTTATTACAAAAAGTCTCCCTATAAACATAACGTAGATAGAGTTTCGACGTTTTCCTAAATTCTAATAACGACCTCAATCACTTTACCTGGAAACTTCTAAGTAGCAATTTGACTACCTGACATTCCGGTATTCGTATCCAAACCTACCGTCCCCAGCCATCCCCAACCACCCCTACAACTCACTGAAATCTACACGGACAAAATTTCTTATCCTGCTAAAATTTAAGAGAGCTAATTCACAAATTGTGGCAGATGAGAAAATGTTGAGGTGGATATGCTGTGTCCGCGTCCTAATTTATTCGACAACTCCCTGTTTCACTGGACGAATACGGCCCTGCTTGTATTTTCGCTCTCTTACTTAGTTTTTATGTCATTTTTCCACCGTCCATTAGTCGCTGATATTGAGTAGTGAAGAAACAGAAAGATTAGTAAACTGTTTAGGAGCTCAAGCATGATTGCTTTTCAGTTTACTACGTAGGCAGTAGAAATGTAGGACTTCAATGTTTTCAAAGTGGCGTCAACTTTAGGACACCCTCTGATTTTGAAAGTTCACATGAGACCTGTCTATTATTATTTCATTAAAGTGTGTAATTCTCCAGTTCTTTGTCTGTCCAGTCCCAAAGCTTTTTCGAAAGTTCCATATTGCAGGCAACTCTTGTCTCCTGCCCAGTAACTCCCACAGGCGCATAATACTGGCCGCTTTTGACACCTGCCGCTGTGCCGGCCCATAGCTGGCCTTTAGCTCCATCTTGAACGCTTGTATAAATGGAATCCCTAACAAGAGTAACAAGCTTTCCAATGCCCCACCACTTGATGGTCGATGCCCAAAGCTCGGTTTTCACAACTCCAGGATGCAAGGCCACTGATGTTATGGTCGGATAGCGACGTGCGAGCTCCTTTGCGAAGAGCACGTTCGCAAGTTTAGATTGTGCGTAACGACTGAAAGTTGGGGTTGCGAGGGAGTCCATTGAAGTCTTCAGCTTGTCGAAACTGATACCGAACGAGGGAGCATGACCGGCAGAACTCAGTGTAATGACCCGTACATCCTCCTTCTTCCCACCATCTCCTTCCGCGGTCTTCAGTAGTGTAGGGAGTAGCAATTTCGTGAGTAACGCGTGTCCAAGGTGATTCGTCCCAAATTGAATCTCATAGCCCTGTTCTGTTAACCCCGGTGGTAGGGCCATAACACCAGCATTTAGGAACAGCCTGTCCAACTTCGTTTCCTTGCCCAGAAATTCCTTTGCAGCTTCGACAACCGAGGGAAGGGATGCGAGATCGCATTTAATGAAGGTTATTGGCGGGCAGTCTTTTGGGTCTGCAAAGGTAGCTTTGATGTCTTCAATCGCGGCAAGGGCTTTGGAGGGAGTTCGTGCGGAGAGGTATATATGTGCAGGCTTGTGCTTTGAGAGTTGGAGAGCTGTTTCTTTGCCTAGTCCCGAGTTACCTATGGAGAATCAGTATATGCCATGAGGTGAATGTAGAGGAGACGTACCCCCCGTGATAAATATGACCTTTCCCGAGAGATCCGGAATGTTTTTCGCTGGGTCGAAAGAGACACCACCGAAATTGATCGCTCCGTACAGCATTGCAAGGAGATAAGAAGAATTAGGTTAGGTTGACAGGAATGAGATTGAATATCAATTGAATATCAATTGAGAGCTTGCAGTGGTGGCTCAGGAACTTTCCCAGCCCGTCGCATGATAAAATCAAGAAGCTCCGAGGTTCCCGCCGCCATGATGTCCGAGAGCTAGGATGTACGCGTTCGCAATTCAGGAAATAGGTAGAGGGGCCAGAATCACCACTTCGAGGCTGAATGAGAACTGCGCCAGATGGTATGGGTGTTTTAATTGAAGCAAGAAAAGAGTAGTATGGTTCAGGTAAGACTCGTCTAGAGTCAATTGTTGGTTTTCATCACCTACTCGGTTAAACTGTATGGTTACAGCGAGCTTACATATGCTCGGCTTGGTAACCTCTCGGGTAAATTTTAGATCTTGATTTGAGTATATAAATGTCGTTTACATTTAACCTTCCACCTAACCTCTACATTGTTTATAAATACTAAGTATTTTCTCATCTCCTATTTGCAAATGGCATAGTGTCTTGGTCAAAATGCATTTCCAGCAGGGGAAAAGTGCTTAAATGACAAACAGATCCCGCATGTGTATGTGTCGGCAATAACGAGCTAGGAAAACGTCCTAGGCTACCTACGCCTTGAGCTTTAAAGCCTCTGGCGCAACCACTTTGCTAAAAGCCCAATCTGTATATCCCAAAATCTGATCTTGGCTATAGAAAGTTGACCGGTCATAAGGTGTCAAATCAATCTTCTCCTTAATCCTATAGATCAAATCAGGGTTCGAGGTGAAATATCTACCAATCCCAATCGCTACATCGTGATCTTTGAGATCTTCATCGGCAGCTTTGCACGCCGATTCAGGCGTGAAACCTCCAGCCAGAAAGACCGGACTTGTCTTTCCCCAGATATCTACAAAGAACTTCAGGCTTTCCGGTTTCAACTCTCCTAGAGCATCATCAGCTCTGAGGTCCACCAAGTGCAAGTATGCCAAGTTCAGCTTCTTGAGTTGTTGTGTGATATAGCTGAACTGCGGCGCGATTTTCGACTCCTCCATTCGCATTCCTTGAGAAGTTCCGAATGGGGACAGACGAACCCCAGTTTTCGCCGCACCCACGGCGTCAACAACTGCCTTAGTAACTTCCAACCCAAATCTAGCTCTTTTCTCTACGCTTCCACCCCAAGCATCAGTCCGCTGGTTACTCACGTCCTGCCAGAACTGATCGATGAGATATCCATTTGCACCATGTATCTCCACCCCATCAAACCCAGCTTCTATAGCATTCAACGCGGCCTGCCGAAAATACCCCACAGTCTTCAAGATCTCATCTTCAGTCATTTCAATAGGTACAGCTCCCCCCTCAAACGCCACTGGGGAAGGACCCTTCACCTTCCCTTCTCTCCCCATGCCAAGTTCCATCTCTAATGCAGCAGCATCAGCTGCTCTACCTAGCGCAGCTAGTTGTACAAAGATGTAGGACCCTTTCTTGTGCACAGCATCAGTGACGAGCTTCCATGCTGCGATTTGTGCTTGGTTCCAGATTCCCGGTACGTTTGGCATTCCACTGCTTTCAAGCGCAACGAGGGTTCCTTCGGTAATAAGCAGAGTACCGGGGTACGAGGCTCTTTGTGCATAGTATTCTACATGGGATGGTTGAGGAACATGAGAATCAGTAGCTCGGAGACGGGTCATGGGTGGTAAGATAATGCGCGTGGACAGTGTGAGGTTTCCGACTTTGAGAGGTTGGAAGAGCTTCGACATCTTCTTAGACTTTGTTGAAGCGCTCTATGTTAATGAATCGTTGACCAAAAGGTTTTAAAATGAGGAGAATTATATTGAGGTATATATTTCGAATATGTGGTCAACGGAAGGGTTTTGTATAGCAAGCTATCTCTCCCAGAAGTTCATACTATATATTATTCTCCTGGAGATACATAGTAGTCATCATTTTTGGACGTAAGTGATTATCCTAGAGATTCCTACGGGGTTTAGGAATTTCCCGATAACTCCTCCGCTGTAAATAATGGCGTGAGGCACATTATTAATGTCCATTGGCGATGATTTATAATCGGGTGTTTCTTGGGGCGGATATCTATCATCTACAGACTGATGCGATACTTTAGAAGAGTTAGAATGGGCTCGCTTAAGCAGGGGTTGCAAACATTTGATTACGTATGTATAGTTCGGAGATTTCGGAATATGTCTCTATTATCATGGCGAATGTTAGTGGAAATGGCGACGCTTACGTTGAATGGAACCCAGACCAATTACTAATTTTCATATTACACTCGTAGCTATAAAAAGCATTGGCCATAAAATTCAAGTCAATGACAATCTCCGAAATTTCGGATAGATCGTTCCATTTTGATAAACTAGACAACCAAGTCATATATCAACCACGGATCTTTTTGGAAATATAATGCATACTCAGCTAGATATATTCCAAGAATGGGACTTCTACTTTGGTTATGAGTAAAACATGAAAGTGCTAAACATCGCAGTATCTAACTAGACACAGCTTTGTCAAAAGCAACAGCAGGTTCAGAGTATCTCATGGGTAGGAAATGCGAGAACATCAAAGCTTCAAGGACAGTGAACACGCCGGAGTGTTATTATAGAATACTATAGGCCAGTGGGTGTCTCCTTATGTATAGTATCTTTTGTAATGAAGTGAAGAAATGTGTATTCCTGCTAATGTTACTCTTCGCTCGCACTTGTGACCACCTTTTCCCAGCCAGCACAAATCCAGCTAGATATATATATACACATACATATATATGCCTTATCCTTCACCTATCAAGAATATTCATTGGTAAAGCACTTACATAAAAGAGCCATCACACTAGGACACACGTTAACGTGGGGTTCGGCAAGGTCTGTCTACAGATGATGGCAACAAGTTGGGAGGAAAGAACGTAATGGTTACACTACAGGGTGAGACGAAAATCGCCATAATCATATATATGATGATATATTTGTTCTTATATAGGACGATATCTCACTTCTTTCTTCCAGCAATTCTTGAACACATCTACAAACTTGATCCACAGACAGCGATGTTATGAAGAGCGTTGCATTCAATATGTCATCGACGGCTGACCAGTTCCGCCAAGTACAAGCCTCCAACCCCGCATTCCCCCGCTTCAAGCTTCCCCCATTCCATCCTTCCTCTTACACTCGTACCACTCGCCATAACACCACAATGCCACAATTTTTGAACCTCGCAGTTGCACGTAGGTACTATCCATATTCTCCTCCAGTCTCCGTTAGCACCCAAGTTTTCTTCTGCTCACTCCGACAAATATAGAATCCCATACCCTTTCTACTACAGCCGAAACCCTCGCTTCCCTGGAACGCACCACTACAATAGCAGCAAAGAAATCTGTGGATTTGATACTTTTCCCGGAAGCATATCTAGGAGGATATCCCAGGACTGCGACGTTTGGTGCTGCGGTTGGGGCGAGGAAACCGGAAGGGAGGGAGCAGTTTTTGAGATATTTCAAGGATGCGGTTGATTTGGGGGACACGCCTGAAGGGGCTGGACAGAATTGGATTGATCGTAAATTAGAGCAGCCTAAAGAAGGAGTTAGGGGAGATGGCACACGAGAGGAATTGGAGAGAATTGCGAGAGAAACAGGTGTGTTTGTTGTGACTGGCCTCGTGGAGCGTTGTGCGGGAACTTTATACTGTGGTGTTGTTTATGTTTGCCCGAAGCTGGGAATATTAGGCAAACGACGAAAAGTCATGCCGGTAGGTGGAGTCTTCAAGAGGTTTTCAACTTACACTAATGAAGTAGACCGGTAGTGAAAGACTTATTTGGGGCCAAGGCCAACCATCTTCCCTTCGTGCAGTCACAACTACGATCAGGGGCGTAAAACTTACACTTGCAGCTGCAATATGCTGGGAGAACTATATGCCACTACTTCGACAATCTCTCTACAGCCAGAACGTCAACCTATACTTGGCTCCAACAGCAGATGCAAGAGATACATGGCTCCCTCTGATGAGAACTATAGCTAGTGAGGGTAGATGTGTAGTATTGAGTTCAAATCAATGCATGAAAGAATCGAAAATACCGAGTTGGATATCTGGAAAGCAGGAAGAAGGTGGTGTTCAGAGCAACGGTGGCAACTTCCCAAAACTAAGAAGGAAATCTACAGTAACAGAAGACGGAATGGAGATCGCTCTGCCGTGTCCGAAAGAAGAAACCATAATGGAAGTAGAAGAAGAGAAGAGCAGCTCATCGGACTTTGTTTGTCGGGGAGGTTCGTGTGTTATATCTCCACTGGGAGATGTGGTTGCAGGTCCCTTGTGGGACGATGATGATGGACTCTTGACTGTTGAAGTCGACTTTGAGGATTGCCTAAGAGGCAGGCTGGATCTTGACCTTGGCGGAAGCTACTCCAGGTAATATATTTTTTTCTCCTGCTAATTTCCTTTGCTGACGGTACAGGAATGATTCTTTCAAGTTGACTGTCACTGGTCTAGACCTTAGTCCTCCGCCATAATGCTCCCAGGAATTGCATTTAAGCAGATACAGAATTGTTCGGTCTTAAAAGATGATAATAGGTTTACACTGGTATTAATCGGCAAAACCCATGAAACGTGTAGAAAACTCCAGTGTATTACTACATGCTATAGCAATTCAATCCCGTTTTTCCCATTGCACAGAACTAGGACCTCATCACAGTTTACAAACCTGTCCCCCACATACCGTCATAGTATGCACATACCTCAACTTCCCCCCCTCCAGTCGGAACTCATGACTATCCGCCGCCATCATCATGTGTTCCCACACACAAAAGATACTCACGCTCCCCATGCTCTCATCTATCACATACCGTCGATGCGTATTGGGCGCCTGGTTGTGATTTGACGGTATTCCGGCCTTGCATGAGTCGTTGGGACTGCCTGTGCCTGTGTATGCGGAGCCTTCGAGGCGTGTGCACGGCGTACCCCAAGGAACTGCGTCCGCTGCCGTGGCATTATCCCACATGCTCATATATGCATCTCCTGCAGCCTGGATAGTTACCCGACTGTCCCGTTTTGCTTCAGGAATCGGCTCCCATTTCTCCGCGAGGACGTGCTGGAGCGTCTTCTTGGCGTCGAAGAGCCAGGAGTTGGTGGTAGATGCTATGGTGTCTATCGAGGTGATCTTTTGATCTGGACCGTGTCGAATTTGGGTGCCAATTACGTAGGGGTTCGCCGAATCAGTGATTATAAGTTCGGTGTATGTTGCGCAGAGGGTGATGTCGGTGTTGGTTCGGCGATGGTCGATTTTAAGAGGCTTGGACAGGACGCTGGTTGAAGTTGACATCTCTTTGTTGTTCTCGATGTAGCTCCAGGTGGGTGAGAGGTGAGCTTGGAGGGGAGATAGGCTTCCGGATGCTTGAGAAGAGGTGTATGCATCTGCTGCTTCTGAAAGAGCTGTTCGATTGCACTCCACTGCAGTTATGCTCGCCGGAAGTGCTAACGGGGTTGCAGTAAAGGTGCTGATGAGCAACCATTTCCGTAAACTGAATGAAGCCATCTCAAGCGCAAAAAGTCCAGGGCACAATTGGAGATGCTGAGAGACCTAGAGAAGTTTCTATACTGGACCTGAAATAGCAAATATGGGGATCGGGTAAAGAAACTAGTAATGAAATGTAGCTATAAGACTCTCATTCCCATGCTATCTGAGTATCAATGGCGTTTAATTCACTTGCGGGACCTTGAGCTTTTTATGCTTGCCCTACCTTCTGATTTCACTTGCCGCGATGCTTGGTGAAGATCTATGTAGATATATACCCGGAGAGTTTTAAGCGGGCATGCCGGGAGCGCAATATAACGACCCCCGCCTTCAGTAATATACCTTTGTTTTAAGAGTATTTGCCAAACTCCTGTTGCATTTCATATGGGACTTGGCTTAATGAAATATTGGATGATACGCTGAACGTTGTTCGGCATTTCGTGCTAGGCTTGGTCTTTTTTGTAAATGTTGTTTATGTTTCCCCGCCGACGGGAGTTTAAAGGATTATCTAATGCAAATAAAGAGTTGAAGCTATATAAAGAGACAATTGGAAGGAAGAAATCAATGGAAAGAAGAATTGAAGAAGTGGCAGTCATGGACAAGGGCAGATGAAGCTCCAGCAGGCGGGAATGCCAATCCTGTGTGCACCACCGTAAGTGATAAATTCAGCCCCTTTCTTTACTTCCTTTTCAAGCTCAACTTCCAGCTCGACTTAGTTGACTGACTCTCAAGAGTGAATGTAGTTTTAATAGAAGATATCATCTTTTCTATAACTTTCCTCCCCAAGATTATTTGATAACCTTATGCCATGCAGCTCCCAACCCCGCCCTACCTATCTACTGTATCTATCTCCAAACCACCACAAACCACCAACACGAAACAATCCCTCCCCCCAAGCCCGCACCCGCCTTCCGAAGCGATCGTCATGATCTCCATGAGGGGCGCCACAGGGAGCTTGTTATGGTGTTCAAACCATCGCTGATTCGTGGAGGGGGCCGTCAAGACCCTAGCCACCTCTCATCCCAGGGGCTGGGTCGCTTCCCGTAGGATCGTGCAGCCACAACGACTTTGGATATGACGATATGGTTGATGTTGCGACATCTTCCGCCTGATAAGACGGGAGTCCTCTGTCGACTTTTGTCTTCGTCGTAAGCTGTTGGTTCTTTGCATTTGAAGTCGTTATCGGAAATCTTCCGCTACTGAATTTCTATCTACATATTTTCTAGGACGATTTTTCAGACGTTGAAGTTACAGCTACAATTTGGGGTACTGGGTGGGAGAAAAGTTGATTTGTCTACTGGTGCAACTTTTGGGACTGCTGCATATTGCAGCTTATTACTTTCAAGATGGTAAGACCTCTTTGTAGCATGTGTATCCATCATGAGTGCATGCTAGCTTAGCTGTTGGAAAGCCGTGTCAGTCCAACTAAGTGGTGGTTTTGGGTCGCAACCTGGGAACTATTTGCTCATATTCAACTATGTTCCGATCATTATTCTTATAAAACTCATCATTAGAAATCCAGCTAACACTATTTTCACGTAGATTCCAGATATAGGGAATGCCGGGGCTGGCATAGCAAAGAAGCAATCATCATCGGTGTCCGCTATGCTCTCCACCCTCGTCCCTGTAGGATTGATGGCTGTTGTGTTTATCACAGCTTTTTTTCTGCTTCGGACTAGATTTACTAGAGTTTATCGGCCGAGGACATTCTTAGGAATATTACGTCCGCAGTAAGTCATGTCCTGTCCGAGCAAATCTGACAAGTTTTGGTTCTGTTCTTTCAAGAGAACTTGTTAGAGAAAGGAAACACAATTCACGCAGTGCATCTTATTCTGACTACTGAATAGAGAAAAATCAGATCAACTACCGGATACCAGGTTCAGTTGGTTCAGCATCTTTAAAGCGATACCGGATGAGTATGTATTGGAACACCAGTCTTTAGACGGCTACCTATATCTTCGGTTCCTCAAGATGATTACAATCATTTGCCTTGTTGGTGTTGTTATTACATGGCCGATTTTGATTCCAATCAATGTAACCGGAGGCGCTAAACAGTATGAGTTGGATTTATTGACATTTGGCAACATTAAAGGAGCAGAAAAGAAACGCTACTATGCACATGCAATTCTCGCTTGGATCTTCTTTAGTATGCATATCATACCGTCTTTCGCACTACTGTCTTCTAACACAAACAGGTTTTGTCATCTTCATAATCACGAGAGAAACGATATACTTCATCAATCTTCGTCAAGCATACCTACTGGCTCCATTCAATGCAAGCAGGATATCAGCGCGTACTGTTCTCTTCACAGATATTCCAGCAGAGTATCTTAAGTCCGATAACCTGAAAATACTTTTCGGAAACACCTTTCGGAGATTCTGGAGAGCTACGGATACGACAGATCTCGAAAATGATGTTAAGGAACGTGACTATATAGCAATGAAACTTGAAGGTGCGGAGATCAAATTGTCGAAAAACGCGAACAACAGAAGGATTAAATGGGAGAAGAAAAGACAAAATGTGACGGGTGATGAAGAAGCAGCATTGGCCTCCAAGTGGCTAGATAAGAAAGATCGCCCTACTCATACTCTGGGCAAGATTCCTCTATTTGGAAAGAAGGTCGATACGATTGAATGGTCGAGGTCAGAACTCAGAAAATTGATCCCAAAAATCCAAGACACCCAGCTTCGGCATGAGAAAGAAGAGGCAACAATACTTCCAGCTGTCTTCGTTGAATTTAGTACCCAGCATGCTGCCCAGGTTGCATATCGGAGGATGTCACCCTCCAAGTCACCATTCATGAATCCGAGCGCGATCTCCATCACTCCAGCCGAAGTTATCTGGGAAAATTTGAACTTGAGTCGGAAGCAACGTCGGAACAGAAAGATTGCTGCTGTTGTTTTTGTTATGTTGATGATTATATTCTGGTCACTTCCGGTTTCTGTCGTAGGAGCCATCAGTAACATTGACTATCTCATCGAGAAACTTCCCTGGCTTGCTTTCATCAAGGATATGCCGCCTAAGGTCGTTGGTGTTGTTACGGGTCTTCTCCCATCTGTTTCTTTAGCGGTGTTGATCATGCTTGTTCCAATTGTTCTCCGGTACATCTCAAAGTTAAGTGGAGAGGTTACTCTACCAGCCGCTGAACTGAAGACCCAATCATGGCATATGGCATTCCAAGTCATTCAGGTCTTCTTGATTACCACATTCTCTTCTGGGGCTGCTGCAACTGTCTCTCAGCTTATCAAACACCCGGAGAAGGCGACTACGCTACTAGCCGAGAACCTTCCCAAGGCATCTAACTTCTATATTTCTTACTTCATTGTCCAAGGGCTAGGTATGTCATTATGCTCTGATGTTTCAAAGATGCGCGTGCTATGTTGATTGGTCACTAACTTTGATATTTTTTCAGGTATTGCAGCCAACAATCTATTAAACATCTGGAGCTTAGCAACCTTAACATTTATCGGCCGCTTTCTCGACAGATCGCCGAGGGACATGTTTGAGCGATATGTCACACTTACGGGATTGGGATGGGGAACTCTGTACCCAAAATTTGCCAACCTTGCCATCATTGCGATTTCGTACTCTATCATATCTCCCCTGGTTCTAGGATTTGCCAGTATTGGGTTCGGATTCGTTTACATCGCTACGAGATACAACACTTTCTATGTTGTCACCAACAATGTCGATACTCAAGGTGCAGCCTATGCCAGAGCACTTCAACATCTTATGATTGGTGTTTATCTGGCCGAGGTGTGTCTTATTGGACTTTTCGCGATGAATACAGCACCCGGTCCGATTGCCATGATGGGTTTCTTCTTGGGTCTCACCATCCTCTATCATATTACAATGTACCAAGCTCTGGGTCAACTTACAACATATCTCCCAAAGAGCATGAATGACCAGGATCAACTTGCAATGTTCACAGCCGTAGACTCCGGGTCTTACAATTACAGTACTGCGGGTGTTCCTCCTAGCGAAGTTGCGCCAACACCCCTCACTGGTTTCAACGCCCAAAAAGCAGCCTTGTTCTCCAAAATATTCTCTCCCCAAAAGGTAATAATCCATGCGTGCACTCCGACAAAATATCTTTGGAAGCAAAATGAGAAACTAACAATTTGCAGTTTTCCTCTTTCCAAAGCGCTAAATCTCTTGTTCCCCAGCTCCCGCCTCCGAGGTACTCGGAAGATGACGAAGTTCTGGCATACTTCAATCCTGTCATACGTAGCACGCCGCCAAAGCTCTGGATCGTGCGTGATCCAATGGGCGTTTCAGAGCAAGAAGCTATTGATTGCAGCGAGATAATAGAAACTACAGATGAGTTTGCGAGTTTTGATGAGAAGGGAAGAGTTGTCTGGGATATGGACCGGCTGGACCAGATTCCCATTTATAAAAAGAGGGTGGATTATTGATTGAACGAGGTGGTTTTCTTGTGTACGATCTTAGGTTTTATGGGTTTGTATATACACACGAATACACCAAAATTTGAGCTGAACTATCTTTTTTCTCTCTCCGAAGCTTGTTAGTATTATTTCGGAAATCTTCTTGATCAATAGGAGAGCCTAGACCCTGGCCCTGGGTTGCTTTGCTTACTTTTCGGCCTAGATTATAAGGCGTGTGAAATCTTTACCTTAAATTAACCTTAGCGAGCACAGCCATCGAGAAAGGAGTTTCGCCAAGACATAGGGAAGCGCCGCATGTAGATCCTCTACACCACGATCAGCCTCCTCCTCCTGCTCCAGACCCATCACCCCCAGCCAGATGAAGACACCCAACCATTCCCCCAGTCTACTACATTTAAGCTTTTCTGTAGGAAGTCGGGCACTGGATTGTGGATTGTTGGCATCCCATCTGATTTTTTTTCGTCGCTGTGAGATGCAGAAGTTCGGCGCAAGGCAAAGGACAAGGGACGAATTTCCGCAGTATTTTACAAAAGTATCTGGTACTTCTATATATGGGGAATTGTAAGTGAACTTGCTAGATGCTTCTTTGTTCTTAAGTCCTGGTGGAAAGTTTCCCTGGATGAAATATGTCTCGGAACACAAGTAGGGATAGGAATATCTGCAGCTACGGTACATTTCTCTATGTTACGGATTTGGTATCTTGGTGTAGTTTTCATGCTCACCGGCCAGAGGAGTACGTTGGACTGGTGCTCTGATGGTTTCTTTATTGGTTGATCTTCATAATGTCGTTGGTTGTAGACTCAGCGGCTGGTTTGGTTGGGTCAGCTGTTGGGTGACACGGTGGTTGGAAATCGAGGTAAGGAAGATGGTCGCCAGTGCCTCCGTGTTGGTAAATTGATTCCGCCAAAGATCCTATTTCAAGCTGCCCAATGGCTTTCTCACATCGAAGTTTCCATTGAATGTCGCTTCTGGGCAACATATCAGAGTTGATGGAGCCCTTTCATGTTCCGAGAGTTATGCGGCTCCGGTAGTAGTGCATTTTCAATCTCCGTGGCATCCCAGTATTACTCCACTCATCCCATCATAGTATGATCGATGGGTCGAGCTTGGACTGATTGACTTCTGGGGGATGATTAAACTCATGAGGCTGATAAGTAGTTGGATATATCATTTTGCTTTTAGCCGGACCTATCTGGAAGCTTGGCGATCCTGTTGGTCTGCAACTCCCGCCTTGGCCCGCCCTCTTTTTATATGGCAGTCAGCCTCCTAATAACGCAGAGGATTTTCTCTTATTTCCTACAGTGTAGACTGAAAGTGCGGTCGCTCTTTTCTGAACCATGTTCGTTCAGCTGGTGGATCTGCACAACCTGATCCCTCTGCTATTATGGGGCTTCTGGCTTGGCCACCCCATGTCTGGTCGATCCACGCATTGGATGAAGAGGATTATACATTTGTTGTAAGTTGTAAACATTCCCTTGCTTGTTGTTCAACTTTGCTTTGTCCAAAATTCCTGTTGTTGGTTTCTTATTTCCTACAGTTGCCTCTCAGCCATGTTCCTTTTGGTTGCTTACTCCTGGCAGATTCTGGGATTCCAAGTTGTATACAAGTAGTAGTCTTGGTCCACTTTTTGTCTGTATTGAGTTATCTTCATTTTGCTTCATATCATCAGCTTCTTTGTTTCTGTTTACGTCATGCGTTCCCTTTCTTCCTTTTTCGTCTTTTCTATTTGTCTGTTTCAATGTGCGCGCGCTACCCCTGTTGCACATGCAGAGCTTGAACCAGTCTCGGATCATGACTGGCCTGGAATGGAAACGAGGCACACACTGATGCGCAGGGCCCCGCATCATGCTGTCGCTCTACAAAAAAGAGAGCATTTCGTATGGGGTGGAGCTGACAGTAAGTTTACACGAGCAGTACTTTGTCTCAAGATTTTGGCTAAAACCAATGCAGATGGAAATGGCGCTGTTTTTGCGAACATGACTCTCGATGCCTCTAATCATGAGAATAAACTTATCCTTTCTATGGACAGGTTCGTGGGGAAGCTGAAGGAAGTGGACTGTGCCTCCAATATCAGGATGAAGTTCACGTCAAATGATACCTACGCGGATGCGATTCACCAGTGGGACTGGGTCAACTTTAATGAGCATCGGACCTTCATTTTGGTTGCGAACTATCCTGGCTGCGCCGACAACAACACTAGAGAGCCCTGGATAGTGAGAAATGTACGCAACGAACCTGAGACTCTCACGGTACATCTCGATGCTAAGAAATCAACTTGGGACGAGGTGTCAAAGGGCGTTCCCTTCAAAATTGATTTTGGTCGACATACTCGCACAACCCAACCTACCATCGCCAAACGATTTCTTGGCGGTCTTATAGACAAAGCTAAAGACAAAGTTAATGATGTTAAGGATACGGTTACTGATGTTGTCGATAAAGGCAAAGACGAGGTCAAAGAAACGGTAAAAGATGTGAAGGACGGCGCAAATAATATTGTCAATCAAGGCAAAGAGGAAGTGAAAGAAACCGTCAAAGATGTGAAGGACGGCGCAAGTATTGTGAAAGAAAAGGGCGGGGACTTGATTGACAAGGTGGAGGATAAAGTCAAGAAATTGAAGGAAGCAGTTGGCAACCCAAACAAGCAATTCACGGTGAATATCAACAAACCACTTCCAGAGCGCCTGTTCTCGAAATCGATAAACGGCCTGGACCTAGCCGTCACCTGCAATGGAGGGTACATCAAAGGCAGTGTTGTTATAATGGGCACCATACACTTTGATGGAAAAGGTATCGATTCGTTGGTAGTCGAGATTGAACCACGAGGCGTTGGTATAGACGTTCCTCTTACTCTAACCGCCACTGGTGTTCTTGGGTCAGGATTCAACTTGCCAATTGACCTTGGCACACTTCCTGCTATACCAGGCTTCGCCGTGACGGGACTTTTTGCAATAGGGCCAACACTACAACTCGATGCCGGCTTTTTAGTATCTGCTGTGACCGGAAGTATCACTCTGAGCACTGGGTTCTCAGCTTCTTTGAATGATGGCGCGAAAGCGTCATTCGACTTGAAAAAGAAGAAGAAGGTAGCTCTTAGTGGATGGGATGCTACAGGCAAAACCAAACCATTTAAGGTGGAGAGTGCCGAGGTCAGTGTAGGTGCAGAATTGTACGTATCGACCGGAGTATACGTTGAAGCCTCAATATTTGACAGATTTGGTGGTCAGGCAGGGCTCACAATAAAAGCACCCGTAAGGATCGAAGTCACGGGCCAATATAGTAAGAACTTCAATTTGATGACAAGACGTTCCCTCGCTAATAGCTATAGTTGCAAATGGAGAAGTCTGCCCAAACACGCATAAAGATAAGGGTATATGGCTCAAGGGCACTGCTGGAGTCGAGGCGCTGGTCGAAGCATTCGGAGAGGTGAATAACATAAAGAAGTCATTTTTCGATCAAATGGTTGTGAACAAGGGAAGTCTTCTGACCTTACCTCCTCTTTGTTTTCCAATTGGGAAAGCGAAGACACCCACACCCTCAGCTGCTGCTGGTGTGGGTGGTAATGGTGGTCAAGGTGAGCCGGCTGCACCCGAAGTGCCTGCAGCGACTAGTACTTCTGGGACACAACCAAAAGCTGTAACGTCAGCCAATCTCAACAATCAAGCAACTAATACCCAAGCAGCTTCCTTGGATCCTTCTAAGGGGGGTGCTG
>Ga0247734_1000106_pt1 | contig 76208 bp, 57 predicted proteins | sample UWRJL103311B2_FD_180933 | JGI IMG/M metagenome (GOLD analysis project Ga0247734, IMG submission 180933) | Plant litter microbial communities from Arlington Agricultural Research Station in Wisconsin, United States - UWRJ-L103-311B-2 | ecosystem: Environmental > Terrestrial > Plant litter >... | reverse complement strand
CAATCGGCACACCAGGCACGAAGAGCAAACATCTTGGTATGTATCTTACTGTCCTAATTACTTATCTATTTCCTAACTTACTTTACTTTACTTGCATACTTACTAACCTACAGGCTACCTACCTACCTACTTAGTAACTAATTTGTTATTATGGCCAAAATAATTGAAAGGGCATGGGGTTGCCGGCGCTTCAATCTTTGCCTAGGTAATCTTCACAATACCATACTGTACTGTACAGTACGGGACAATCTTCACAATCTTCAGGGCAGTTCAGGCAGTGGTCAGTGCCGAGATTAGCGAGCAGCGAGCGCGTAGGTGATATGCTTGCATCCTTCCCTTCCCCTGTGCCCTTACTCAGCGGGTACTTTGTTCGTGCTAAAAGATAGCCCCTAATTGGTGGGTTTGTAGAGGATGTGCTGTATTGTTGGTTCCCAGCCTTGGGCAGTGCGGGGGATCGTCTATGCACAAGCAGGTACGTAATATCCACCTCCTACTTTCAGTCTTGCTTACCGACAGTACAGTATTTACCTACATGGATTCGGTGGAGGGTGGGGTGGCCACCGGTATATGGACGTATGGACGCTTTGCTTGGTTTCAAGAAGTACACAGGTAGACAGGGACAGTACTTTACAACTCCCATTGATCGTAATCCAGGCAATTCCTCCCACTGGCTAATCTTATGTTCCTCTACTAGGCGCGAAATCGCTGCTATTTACTGGGAACCAGATTGTTCTGCTTGAAATTGGAATAGCCCTTTCTAGGATATGGGATGAGACCGGCAAACTGACTAAACTTTTGACATAAATAAACATAACATAATCTTTGTTGAGCATCTCAGACTTGGCCCTATTCAAAGCGAGGAAATATCTTCATTTCAAGCACACACAATTGTTTGAAACTGTATGAACCAACAAACCTCAAAATGCTAATGCGTTTTTGCTTGGCGGACTCACGCGAAGCTTTTGGCAATGGGTTCTAATCAAGGTACGCGAGCAAAGAAAGTCGAGTTGTAAGTGCAATAGGGCGCCTCATTAGTCTATGACAAAACGCCAGCTATGTAACATACCGAGCAGGAATTCTATGCACCTTTCTTCCAACGCCTGGCAATAGTTATGCAAATGTCTACATTACTTCTGTCCTAGAATATCTTATGCTCTCCCCCTGCCGCTTCTATTGCTATCACCTCTTCCTCGTCCACCCCTACCTCTCGAGGCACTTTTCCCTCTAGAAGGCTTGCCAGCCTTACCAGAAGTCGTTGCTGTAGATATCGCTCTTGCAGCCTCTTCTTCCTGTGCCCGCTTACTTTCTTGGTCCCACCACTCTTGGAAGGCTTGCTCTTCCTGAATTTCTTGGAGACTTCGCTTAGCTGCTGCTTCCTTAATAACTTCCTGTTCTCGACGCTGCTGTCCGATGATATCCGACATAGAAAGCTGGAGAGAGGGTTCCGCACGAGACGTGGGTGCTGTGTATGACTTTGAGTGGGGAACCATGGGGGGTGCTTTCGTAGCGGCTGGCTGGTGTATCAACTGGGAGGAGTGGCTCCTTTGCTGACCCGAAAAGCGAGTATCTGGTGATGCAGCCCGTCGTGGTGTATGCAAACGCGACGTGGTAGGGGAGTTTAATGTGTTTGTTGAACGTGGTGACGAAGAAAGACCTGTGGCAGTATCACTGAATACATCCTTCAGAGATGTCTTCCGGCCAGTGGCTGCTACCTGCCATGGCGACGATGGTTTCCCCTCTGGATTGTCTACCGTGATTAGAGGCTGTGATGATAATTGTTGCAATGCTTCTTGCTGGAGTTGCTTTTTACGCTCCTTCTGTGAAAGTTTGTTGACGGACTTGGTGATGGCTTGGTCTTTGACACGCTGTTTTGAGAGACTCATAGAAAGATTAGAGACTCTACTAGATGAGGCTTGTGCCATAATCTCTCTCATGTCCAATTTTGATGAGGGTAATTTTGGAGACGTCCATTTACCTCTGGAAGCTAATGGCGGTCCGTGATTATCATATTTAGTATCTCGTTCAGCATTTCCAGAGGGTGATACCGATGCTCTATTATCGAATGATCCCAGAGCCCAAGTAGCCGAGGGCAACCGGGTTGTAGTTTTCACTTCAGCGCCAAGTGTAGGAGAGTTGGAGCTTGCAGAAGCTAAAATATCTTCTTCATCCATATCGAATATAAGGTCTGTCGCGGATTCCTTAGGACGAATACTAGGACTAAAGGGGGCGTTTCGAGAAGCTATTGATTTTCTTGATTTATCCAGGCTGGGAGAACCTGGAAAAGTATCATCGATACTTTGGGCTCGAAAGGATGTAGAAAGGCGACTTTCATGATCTCTCAGTCCTGCCCGAAATGTAGAGTCTCTAATTCTACGTTTCCGTTCCTCGTCTATTTCTCCTGCCAATTCAGGATGTCTTTCATGAAGAAGTAGCTCAGCTCTACCACTTTTCGCGAAAGGAAGGCAGCTCAATTGATTACCTCGAACAACTTCGTCCAAATACAACATGAGATTATCGTCCAGGTTATGAATTAGGTGATTTTCTAACATGAATTCCAGTTGCAGACATATGTACTCAAGTGCAGTATTCCTGAAATCCGTTACAGAGCATGGGGCAATGATATTCAGAAGTTGAGATACATTCCGAGAATTGACGAATCGACCTAACGCCTCTTGACAGATTTGGGACAGTCTGTCCAGCATGAGTTCATCTGCAATGCCTAGAACATCAATAACAATTTCGGAGAATTCATCGATATCAGTGGCGACAACGTCATCGAAGAGTTCCGTCCCAACATCAGCGTATAAATAACGCAAAACGATTTTAAAGGCCATTGGATCCATATGTTTCAAGTCAATCCGTATCGCTTCAGCACCATCAACACCAGATGTGCGTCTTCCTGCAAGCCACTGACCACTCGAACGGCCATTGAATAGGCCATCGAAGAATGGACAGCGCTGACATAGAATTGCACTATGCGATAGAACTTCTTCGCCATCCAATTCGATGAGAGTGTCACCATCTTGAAAGAAACCTGGATCCTTAATGGCTATGCACAAATCCAGATCTATACATTTTTCTGTGTTTGTCATAAGGCGTACGGCAGATTCTAACTTTGGCATCTTAAGATGGGATGCCAATTTCATTAGTTCGCTACGGACTTGCCGATACCTAAAAGCCATGAAGGGGTATTGTCGTGTGAAGTGCCAAAATTCGATCAATTGATCAGTGTAGATGTAGATTAGAAGGTTTAGAACACTTAGAAAGTCTAAACTGTGAAAGGTCACACATAACAATGGCCGTGTAAATGGTTGAGATTGGGATGAATCAATAGTGAAAATTCCTGGAACTGAGAAAGATCCAGCTTGGCGAAATTCGTCTAGGCCATTCCTAAGAATCTGACTTCTTGCGGCTAACATGAACCCATGTGCAGGTATACGAACATCAGAGGTCGAAGAACGGATCTCCATATCATAATTCTCCATATTTGTACTAAGTAAAGTCTTTTCGATGTCGGCCTCAACGTCTGGTGAGCCAGGTAAGTCCCGTGGTGGAAAACTGCCAATAGAGAGTAGGGGGCTAATATCTTTCCAAAGGCTTTGCCCTTCCACATGGATCTGGGTTTTAGTTACGTCGCAATCCTTTCGAATCGCGGCGTAGACGCCGAATGGTGTACTTCGTACAGCAACAACGTTCGTGAGGCCGGATACACGTTGGAATTTAAAATTCTTGCGAGACAAACCGCCACTTTCTGTAAAGGCATCTTTGATAGTTGCCCTTCTCACGCGGCGCCACACAGCTCCCGCTTGGGTACAAACAATAACAGAGCCGTTTTCTGCGACTCCGACAGATTTGATCCCATCCCAGTTACCTTTACGCTGAGACCATACCTTTTGAGGCGTTGAAAGTGATGATCTAATCTTGGAGGGATTGGTGGTCGAGGCAGAAGGTCCCTCCGTATCAATCTTCTTTACATTCAAGGTAAATAGATCTCCGCGACTTGAGATTGCTGCTATTGTGTCTCCTCCGGCAGTGATATCGGAGATATGGCTGGGACCTTCGTCATATCTGGTGGTGAGCACACTTTTGTTGTTGAAGCTATCAAAAAGTGGGTATTTCACAATATTATATCCATAATTAGTGAATACACACACTGTGTGGTTGGCCAAAAGACATATTGTAGCCCCATTGATGGCTGACACCATTTTTATTGGCGCTTTGAAAAGAGATGCTGCAACTCGGCGAGGAGTCGGCTGCTCAGATAATGACCGAGAGTCTGAGTCCATCAGACCTAGTTGTCCTTCATTTTTGCCCCAGCAGTATAGGGCGGTTGATGTATGTGCCACAGAATGTATAGCTGACGCTGCGATCCCCACAATGTGCTCTCTTTTCAGAGGTCCAAATATCTGACGTGGTACAGCACATATCGGTTCTTCGTCATTTGAAGCAGGCCGTGGTAGGTTGTACCCGAGCTGGCCATGCGTTGAAGTACCCCATGAAAATATTTCGCCTTCAGAGGAGACAGCCAACGTATGATTCTGCCCTAGCGCCACAGCTTCGATCTTTTTTCCAGAAAGTCCACCTTCTTCAACACACGTGTATGTAAACCTCGTCACTTCATCACCCATACCCAACCTTCCACCAGGCCCAAATCCACACATATACAGATTAGCCTCCGGGTCGGTGGTAAGCACCGCGCTCGAGAGTTTTGATAACGAAACGTCTTGTATAATTATGGGGCGGTTGAGGACGAGAGAGGGGAGGTCAGTCAGTCTTTTTGGGATAGGCTTTGGCATTTCAAGGTGGTCATTGTTTTGATTAAGTTCCAAGTACTCTCGGTAAAAACGGAAGAGTAGATGGTCAGGTCGCCTCAACGTGATCTTTTCTGGATGTTGACGGTCATCCCCGTCTCCGAATCCTAGCGAATGATTCTTGTTGGATCCAAAAACGTAGAGTTCATCACCTTCTATTCCACCTAGGGAAGGGCCAGCTCTAGATCTGGAATCGGCTGATTCTTCATCTTGCTCAGAACCATCCTCAGAAGCCAATGTATCTATGACTTGTTGCAGAGAGCGCCGGGCAATCGTTGCGTTGTAAACATCAAATGGGCTATTTCCCTCATGATCTTTAACTTTGATAACTGAAGCGCCACTTCTGTTTAGAGTACTCCCTAATCCAGCAGAATCACGTCTATCTCTCGCCATGATAGCACGAGCAATGGTGATATTACCAAAGTATAGCGCTCTATGCAGCGCAGTCCACCCACTTTCTAGATCTTGTATATAGAGGTCGATCATCGGGTGTTCTATCAAGGCCACAGCAAACTTAATTGCATTTGTGGAAGTTGAGGAAACTGCTCTGTGTAAGATCGTCAAGCCCGCATGATCCTTCATATTGATCTCAACACGGCCCGAACTTGCATGCGAACCCTTTCCTCCGGCCAAGTTTCCTATTTGCCCTGACATCTTTCGGCTCTTCATGACATTTTTGGGTGATGTGGCAGGACCCGGACTTCCAACACTGCCAAAACTACTGATGTACCCTACCCCTCCAACTTGGCCCTTCGATGGATACTGAGGATGACCGGCATATTCCAGTCGCCGATGGAATCCTTCCACATCATCCTCGAGGTAAAACTTCCAGAGAAGATTGCTCATATGTTGAAGTTGGTGGCAAACCAGATAGCTTCCACGAACTTCAAGATACCTCGCTGGGGTCTCTGTTGGACACCGGCGTTTTTAAAGGTGCGATGAAGCTCAAGGAGACCGCCGACAAGTACCAAAAGCCGGAATTTCCGTGAAATCGCAGGTAGACAAGCTGTATAATTGTCGTCTAAATGGGGTGGTGTGGGAAGGCTTGATTGCTGGAAATTGACTTGCCAGATCAGAGTGAGATATAATTTTGGGAATTGGTTCCTGGACTTGTAGCTTTGGAGCTGTTCTGTTAATTCGAGTTCTGCAAGTTAAGTTAATGAGGTGTATGAGTCTGAATGCTCCGCGAAGTTGAGGTTCTGTTCTCATCATCGGCATCATTTGTGGGAACGAAATGGCAGCCAATCAGGAAGCCACGTTTCTTCAAGTCCTTCCATTACTTCAAGTTCTACCAAACCTACCTGTACGGAGCACCAATACTTATTACCACGCGTAGATCAAGCTGAATTGTGATCTGGAAGTCTCCGATGGTAGTTTTGCAAAGTGGACAGGGTTGTATTTATATTGGAAACCACGCTGAAATTTAACGGCTTGACGTGCAGCAGCGGTGAAGCCTGACCCATGCGGCCACGAAAGCTCCATCCCAACCACCCAGATTGTCTCACTTTACATCTCATCTAGTATCCTGCTTTAAGTTAACCTTAGTTTCACTTTAATTTCAATGACCCTCCACAGGGTTCTGAGATTTTTGACTGATTCCTGCGTATCTAACTTAAACATGTGCTGGTGACGGAGTCAAAAATTGTTAAGTGTATCAGTGTCTTGATGGGAGGTTTCTCTGGTCTATTTTAGAGCTGGAGGAAAGTTCGGCTATGGTTTATGCGAATTAATCGGCTATAAAGTTTCTAGTATGGATGGATACAATCTTACTACATGATTTGATAAATATGATCAAGAGCAACGTACTAAGAAGGAAGCTGGAGTAAACAACATGCAGTCTCACAGCTCCATTTATATTACAATTGTTACTGTACTCGTCATGGTCTCTTGTAAAAGTATTGTTCCCAGGATCTCGGACTACTTGTCCTCAAGTTAGCTTGACTATGGGATGAATTGTGAACTCATAGATGGCGAGTTGATGTGAGTGGCTATTCGAATCGATGCTGGATTGTTCTCCCCATCTCAGCTATGGAGGTGTACCCCTAAAGAGATTTGTCTCATACTATCTACTCTCAACACTGAAAGTTGGTATTTAATCAAGACTAAAGACATTGTTCCGCAACAACAAAGAGCATGCCAGAAGAACTTTAGAGATCAGAACCTTCTTATTTCATGGATATCTGAAAGGACCTGAAAAGATTGATCCTTCCTGCATTTTTCTTTTCCAGATAACTCATCAACGAACCCAGCTTCTGAAATGGAAAACCGGTTCACAGACAAGTACTGTCTGTCACAGAGCCTAAAGTTGGCATTTTCCACCATGGCACCTATTCTATTTGACAGGCGTGTGCTGCATGTACCATACAAAATGATGCTCAAAAACGATAGCAAGAGATTTCAAGTCAGCTGTAGGGCCGTACTATGAGAAAAAGGAAGAGCTTATCAAGCTTCACACTAGCAACCGCCCAATACTCAAAGAACACCCTCTTTCTACTTCAAACGAACTGCGCTCTAATTCAGAAGTATATCGTTGCAAGATAACTCCCAAGAAAGAGATCAAACAACAAGAAACTCTTCTTCTCGAAGAATGTAAAAAGATCCAAGACCAAAAGAAAATCCCATGCACTTGGAAGAACTACTCTGCTAGGAAGTGGAGTCAAGACAATGTCAACAGCAGACTTTTACCTACCGCCCAACCGAGAACAATTGCCATCATCCGAGTCCCTTCACTCGAGTATCAGTACAGACCCAGGCATCTGGCTCGGGAATTAAAGACACTGAGAAGAGGAAGCCTAAATTAGAATAGGGGTTTCAGAGGAGGAGCAGAGGACCATCTACTTCTTGAGAACCTATGGCTAATCTGCTCTAAACCGCAAAGGTATTAGCACTATCTGTGGTGCAAATATGCGCGTGGAGAACATCAAAACAGGATGGAGAGGCTCAATTCCTGCTGATAGTCAGATTTAGAAACCATATTGACCTTTAGATAGTAAAAAGGAAACATTGTTTCTGCTCAAGTGGAAAAACCTACCTGAAAAGTCTCTGATATATGACAAAGCAGAAACCGGCTAGTCAAAAGGAATTGCGTATTTACATAGAGGGATCTGGCCTGAGTATCGTGTCTATGCGGTACGAGGCGTACTCTCAGATCCAATTAACATAATCGAATGCAAGTAAATAGGCTGGTCTAAGACTGCTGCATAAGACCAGGTTCTACGGATTAATGATTGTTGGACCAGCTCCTCGTGAATTAACTGTGACTACGCAACTCACATGTACAGTACACATTGTCCCAAGTTGTCCAATACCTTCAGCAAGATATCTTGATTCGAATTCATACGGTTAGGGATATACCGAGTAGTTGTTCTAATGTGATGCATAGCTGGCGAGCTGCTGATTTGCCAGAGTTCTACCAATAAGTCCAACGTGTGAGGGGAATGTTCTCGGAGTCAAGCGGTTGCAACACACCGCAACAGCCACGTGAAAATTGCCAAACAAGCTGTTATCAACCTCTTTGGTCCTTGTCTGCCAGTGTTATTTCCCCACTTTCGACCTGCCGATCGGGGATGGAAAGAGTGAGGGTGTGGTGAAGGGCAAAGAGTTGGGCGAAACGATAGCTCGATTGGTTTGTGAAAGCGAAGGACAGCGTTACATGCACCCTTGACCCATATTTCGGTGAGTGTTTCTAGTTCCGGGTTATTTTTCTGGTGAAGTTGAATCATATCATATCCCATCCAGATATCTACATTCTCCAAGTCCTGCATGAATGAGGAGCAGGCGCAGGGACTGACCCGCTAAACGACTCTGCCCCAACGGAGTCCTTATTGGACCCGGCTTTGATAGTATATGCATGTACAAAGCAAGGAGTACTTTTGTACATATATTCAAGTGCCATGCAGCGCAGTTGTATGACTACAGGCGCTCTGTGACTACTGACTAGGTAGACTCACAAGGTTGCTGAGGCGCTGCGGAGGCGGCTGCTTTGAAGGCTGACTCGATAAGATCGACTTTGGTAATACCAAACTATGCATAATGTAATGAAGAATGTATGTGTATACCTTGGATCAATATCGTACCGGCCTGGTTGTTTCTTTTGATAGAAAAAATAACAATATTAATTTTGGATTGATTCAACCTGCTGCAACCACCTCGAGCACTTGCTTGGAACAACGACTTCAATTGGGTTGGAACTTATACCCACACCCACCACCAGAACGGTACACCAATCCAGTTTCCTGCCCGGTAGTTAGACATCGAATTTACTACCTCGTCAAGAGATGTGAAGATTTGAATTACTTGCCTATTGATTCACTCATCCTGGCGCTGTACGAAGTACTGTGTTCGATGTTCTGGTCTTGTCCTGTGCTTGCAAGCCATCAGCCATCAGCCATCCCATCCCTATAACCGATCCCGCACTACACCCTTGACGTTCTTGGCGGGCGATAAGAGGTGATCGGTACATAGCTCTAGCTCGTCTCCAAACGTCAACACCCAAACCCATCTTCAGACTTCACGGTCTATTATCGCTCTTTCATCTCATCCAAGTGCCATCGCAAGCTGCAAATATACCCATCATCACTTATCTTGCCACCTACCATTCACCAAAACCAACCTCCTCTTCCCATTTCGACATAAGCGCCGCGATCACGAGGTCACTCACCTCACCTCACCCTGATGAATTAGAACTTCGAATGACCTTTGATCATCATTAGCCCTTCTCGTGCCGCCACAACCACTGCACCTGAGCATCTCCTTGTTCAAATCCCAAATTCACTCCCACAGGACCAGCATACAGTCAATACTTTATATCACCAAAATGTTGGTTGTTTGATAATATCTTATTGGCACAGACTCATCACTGCCTGCTTGACGAGGCTCTCCACACCGTTCCTAGACTGGCACATAACGAGCGGGCTCACAACGAGTGCCACGAATCAATCTGCGATCATTATACTGCAATGGATGCCCAGACAATGAAGTTTCTGGGTACTGCTTCTCTCGAAATTTAAACCTTACTCGTCAAAGTGAATACACGGACGGGTTCCCCAGGCATCCTTCGAGACGACAACCCGGATTTATTTTCATAGAACTTAAATCTGAAAATGCATCAGCATCCTCGCCCTTCGCCAGCGATGGCTTCGCCAGCCTTATCTCCACGGACAAATCCTACCCGAACAAATAACCCCAGAGAAGAAAGTATGAGTTCTCCCTCAAGAACCGGGCCAGATCTACCTGGTTACAGTGATGGGGACGAAGGCAGTGGGGATAGCGGAGTCATTGCTGCTGCCGGTCCTAGTAGAGATGCTGTAAAGAAACTGGACCAAATAATACAGGTAGTTTCGACGATAAACAGCTTCATCCTGAGCATAAACTAACACCATTGTGTAGAACTTTCACACCAAAGCAGCCGTTCTTGTACTTCAGTCTCGTATGTCACTAGAAGTTATGATAAATAAAGATGGCACTAAAAAGGTCAACAAATGGGTATGTATTCTAGAAATCTCAATTGCCACTTCCTAAGCTGACAATTCCGACAATTTAGTTTCAAATTGAGACCGATGATACAGTTGCTTTTAGAGATGAAATGAGCTTGTGGAGAACGTGTGGAGGATTCAATAATAGACCGCCGCCTCTAATAATCGAAACATACCTCGATACCTCATCGCTCACAAGTAGCCAAAGTCTAGTTATAGTGGATGAACAAGGAGAAAGGTGGGATGTTTTGGAGGCTTTGAACAATAGAGCTAGCGGATCTAGCGATGGTGGGAATCGTCCCCGAAAACAAAATACAGAAGTTGTATTGGAACGTTGGAAATTCGAGCTCAAAGATCTTTCCGGGGAAAGAGTACAAGACTTCGGCTCCACACTTCCGACTATATACAAGAAGTGCATTGTGTTTTTCCGTTCGCTGTATGCTACAGCAAAATTCTTGCCAGCATGGAGGTTTGTGAAGACGTTCACCAAAAGTGGAACTGCAAATGGGCCTCTAAGACTCAATTGTCGTATCGTAGTCGGCGATGTTCAGCCATCCGGTTTCGACGCCTTGACTCACCCCTTGTATGAGAACAGTAGTCCAGTTGCGACAGACTATCCTCTCGGCACAACAGAAACGCCTGCCGGACAGTTCTCGGCCGGTGTTACATATAGAAATGACTGTAATTTTCGGGTAGACGACTCCGAAGCACTTCTTAGTTCAAGATTTATGGGTGCAGATGAGCATTATTTCCAGCCATCCCTAGGTGGGAAAGGTGACGATCGTCGTCGTAGTACTCGGCCAGTTGAGGTCGGTTCGTTACCTGCTCATCGGCACTCCATTGAGGAGAAAGAACCAATACAAGCATATGGAAGCTTATCGACATTTCATGGAGATGCACCGCCACGAGGCTCAAGCCCTATATCTGCTCTCCGCGCCCAGAAGATAATTGGTTCCGATGTGGATGAGGACTCGCCGCCTGTAAGCTCATTTTCTCGAAATAGGCCCTCGATGAATATGCAAGCTTCAAAGTCATCACTGAGATCGATTGAGGGGATCGCAATGGCAAGGAGACCTTCCGTGTCATTTCAGCCGTTCAAAGCTGGCTCACTATCTTCTTCTCCTGGGAGATCCATGCAGCAGGGCTATGAAATGCCTCCTCAGTCTCCACATTCTCTTCCCCGTGGATCTGGTATCAGTGCTCTAACTCAGGCTCGAAACCGTTCATCTCTCACAGCAGGAATGCCAGCTTCTCTGAGAGGCGGGCCTGTTGTCCCAGATTCTGGTTCAATACCTTCTGGCTCAAGCTCTCCAAAACCTACGCCGATAAGTAGATATAGTAGTAGCTTCACCCACCGACGAGGTCGGTCCTCATTTGGCGGCGCTAGCAAGATTACCCTCGAGGACGATCAAGGAAGTAGTGGGAAACAAAGCCTATCTTCTTCTGTCCAACCAGGTTCAAGTATTCTTGCGGAAGGCGCCGGTGGTAGCTCTGGTTCTCTACAAACTGATGATGATAATATTTCAGAATTCCTGAAGCTACTTGACAGCAAGAAAACATTACAAAGCTTTGAGCCTTCAAGTCAAAATACTAAACGGACAAGCGCGCAGCTGTCAAAATTCCAGTCAATGCGTGACTCAAATAACGCCTTGACAGAATCAATGTCATCATCAACACTTCTACATCGGTCATCATCGTCTTCCAGTCGTCAATTGTCCAGTGTCCCTCCTATGGTTGCGGCCAACTCGATGTCAGTTTCTTCTTCTCCAGGAAAGCCGATTTCTCCACATACTCCGCATACGCCAGCTATACCCTCCCGCCTGAGTGCGGCTTCGATGGTAGCTGGCGATTATGCTCCTAGGCCAAACCTACAGAGCAGAACTGCGTCTTTGTCAAGTCCTCAGGATTCTGCGAATGACGATCAATCAATTGGTCTTGGTGCAACCGCAATTGATATACCGACATCGCCTCGACCTTACTATCAACATACAAGAAGGTCCAGCTCTGTGGCACAACAGCATAGAAGTCTAGCCATTGAAGAAGATTTGGGAGACCTTCCATTCGGGCCACATAGAAGCATAAGTCTCGGAGCTGACGACCGAGAGCCACCTAGTCTCAGCGCTCTTCTTGGAATAGGGCAAGCTTCAGAAAATGCAGCTTCAACATCTCCACTTTCACCGCCTCGGATACTCCAACCAGCACCTCATATATCGGAATCATCAACTGCAATGTCTAGACAACCATCATCTTCGCTTGAGACCATTGAATCCGATCCACCACACATGCCACGGGGCATCTCTGCTGGGTCTATAAACGCACCATATCGACCAAGAATTGGTCAAACTGGCGGTCGTGGTGTGAGAGCACCCCAAGCGGGTTCTTATTCTAGCCTTGACAGGGCTAGTGGGAGTGTAACGAGCGAGAGAGGCGGTGGTCGATCTAGTTTCAACAGGACTACTGGACCTTACGAAGCCGACGATGAGCCACTCCTCTTCGATATGAGTGAGATTGGGCGTGATCAGACTAGGAGAAGCATCGAAGAACCAAGAGGAGGTGGCAGCAGTAATCCCAATGACCGAGGAGGATCTGACAACACAAGAGGAGGAGATTCGGGATCAACGAGCAGAAGAGGGAGTCGAAGGTGGTGAGATATTCAAGTCATCGTGTAGAAGAAAAGCTTCTACCTAGCAACGGTCTTAGGAGCAAATACGTTTCTCAATTCATACGTTCACGACACGGTTACACATATTCATGTCGGTATGCAGCGGCACACATAATTGCACAGCACGACCAAGGTCGGCGGAGTTTTGGATGGATCTTTTGGTTTTATGTGCTAGCATGTTAACAGGAGGGCCTTGGAAAGGTTCTGGGTACTGTGTGTCAAGGAGTGGGCGCCTATGAACTGGGACAGTTTTATAGATTGATATTTGGAAGAAACTGATCACTGGGTGGTTCCCTGGGGCAATGGATGGATAATTGGATCGATTGTGATATTTGAACAGATTAAAAAGAAAGCTTCACTGCGTCCAGAGATTCCGTATTATAAATGTTCCGTGATATGCGAAATGTATCTCAATCATGCTTGATACGATCTAGCCTTCATATTTTCTTCTCATCTCTTGGGAATAAAGTGAGGCATGTACGTAAGAAAGGGGCTTTGTTCGGTTAACGGGACCTCGGGTCGGTAGAGCTGTTTCTCCAGTCCCCGCATGGAGAATAAGCTTTACCCCACCGTACTAACTTGACGTCGACGACCAGTATAATATTCAAGCCATAGCAATCTGTTTGCCTCTTTCCTAATTCCTCTGCTTGGAAATCGTAGCACCTTACTGACTATTTTAACTTGTTTTACATTTGTACATACACCGAATTTGGTCTCGAAAACTCAGAGAGAGCTTTTCCAAAATCGCCAATTGGCCGTCATTCAGAGCTCTCATTTCCCATGGTTTCCGCCGTCAGAATTGCCCCGAACGTATGCAGCTCTACCTTTCAGGATTACGAATATGAAATAGCTAACTGGAATTCTAGAGGGCGATGCGAGCAATGAATCTGCTACGTACTGTTCAGTACACCCATCCTCCTTCATGTCCCTGCCACGGCAATCCCTCACATCACCACCACCTCAAGCCTTCCTCTAGCCTTCTGTCCCACGCAAAGCAAAATTTGCAACGAAACTATGCCACACCTGTTGACACTAGTCGTCAAAAAGAATATGCTTTTGAAATGGCAGCGTCTTCCATACGTTTTGGACCTGGTGTAACGAAAGAGGTTGGTATGGATTTCAAAAATATGGGTGCAAAGAGGGTATGTGTGGTCACTGACAAAACGGTGAGAGGCTTAAATGCTATGCGTCAAGTTGAAGAAGGCTTGACAAGAGAAGGGGTGGAGTATACTGTTTATGATGGGTGTAGAGTTGAACCGAAGGATAGTTCGTATGTATAACCTGGTCAGTCCAGGTTTTGGCAACTCCTAATTATAGTAGGATCAAGGAAGCCATTGCGTTTGCAAAGCCGTATCAACCTGATGCTTTCCTAGCTGTTGGGGGCGGGTCTGTCATTGACACAGCAAAGTATGTCTTGATCCCTACAATACTTCTTTCTACTGAGACACAAATGATAGATGGCCTGGAGGGTTTTGACCTATCGCAAATTGATTCTAACATATTGTAGACTGATGAATTTATACACATGCTATCCTGATGCAGAATTTCTCGATTTTGTGAACGCGCCACTGGGCAAAGGTCTCCCAATCTCAAAGCCCCTCAAGCCTCTCATTGCCGTACCTACAACTGCTGGAACTGGTTCAGAAACCACCGGCACAGCCATCTTCGACCTTGTATCCAAACGAGCAAAAACTGGAATTGCACACCGAAATTTAAAGCCCACTCTTGGAATATGTGATCCTCTAAATACTCGCACAATGCCTTCGGCAGTGCATGCCAGCTCAGGTCTTGATGTTCTATGCCATAGTCTAGAAAGTTGGACAGCCATTCCTTACTTCGAGAGAATTCCTCGTCCGGCAAATCCAATTTTGCGACCAGCTTATCAGGGTGCGAATCCTATCAGTGATATATTCTCGCTACAAGCTTTGAGAAGCACGGTCAAGTATTTACCGCGAGCAGTGAAGGACCCCGAAGACCATGAAGCCCAGAGCCAGATGTTGTTAGCGGCCACGTTGGCTGGTGTTGGATTTGGAAATGCTGGTGTTCATTTGTGTCATGGTAAGTCTGATAATACGCTCCTCACAAGAGCGGGGAGCTGATCACTCATCATAGGCATGTCATATCCGATTTCCGGGCAGAATCCCGGGTATAAGCATGCCGGTTATGAGGTCGAAGGGGCAATTATTCCCCATGGCGTAAGTGTTGCCGTCTCTGCACCGGCAGTATTCCGATTCACCGGAGCATCTAATCCTGAACGCCATCTACAAGCGGCCGAGGCTTTCGGCGTTGACATATCAAACGTCAAAAATGAGAGCGCGGGTGAGGTTCTGGCCGAAGCACTAACGAAATTCCTGGCTGAGCTCGGAGACCAACCGAAGGGATTGAAGGACCTGGGATTTACAAGGGAACATTTAGATGATTTGGTAGAAGGCACGATACCTCAGCAAAGAGTACTGATGCTCGCTCCTGGGTTGGCGGAAGAAGTAAACGAGGAGAGAGAGCAGCTGCGCACGCTCTTTGAGGATGCGATGGAGCATTAAGGGGTAACTCGCTTAGCATTCCTAATTGGGGTGACGATTGCGCTGAACGACTGAGTGACCAACCTACCCCCTTTTATAATAGCAGCACTTCACAATAGTTACTCACGTGGGCCGTTCGTGTTTCCAAAATGCCTGTCTTTTTTCCCACAACTGTGAATATTTAAACTGCAATGATGGAACTATAGTCAGGAGTCTCTTTGACATTTCTAAAATTGCAACTACGCTATCATAAATCGACAAAGTCCCATACAAAAGACACCTATTAACATAGTGGCCACGCTCACCAGATCCCTGGCCCTCAGAATAGGTAATCACCGTTGTTTGGCAACAAATCCCTGAAGAGTCCCACATCATCGGTTTAGACTGGTAAAAACAAAGTCTTCAAGCTTTAGAGGGATGACGATAATGTGGACGATGATGAAGTGACACCGTGAAGAGAAGATATAAAGTTACGATACAGGGTAGGGGGCGTGAACATGTCCTCAACCAAAGTTTCACTTAGCGTAAAGCTTGCTTCTCAATTGTGTTATGTGGGTTCCGTGGAATTCGCTGCCGCTGATACGATGATACAGCCATTTGAATGAATCAAACCTGATGAACCACTTGTTCATTTCAAGTATTACAGGAGCCGTCTAGCTCACTCGTGAATTAGAGAAGTAATATATCTCATATTAATGAGATCCGCTAATTCCATCTCTAGTATGCGGTACTTTGTCGATAAAAGTCCTGTGGCGCCCCAGGAGGTGCTGCAGCAGGAGCACTAGGTGCATGTCCATCTGCAGAACCTGGTCGCTGGTATGGTTTATATTGACTTTGAACTGGTGGAGCTCCCTGACTAGGTAGTGTTTGTCGTGCGTCCTGACCAATGACCGGGTAACCCGCGTTCATCTGTACTGGAGGTGGAATATGACTGCCTTGTGGTGGAGCTGGGGGATCATATGTTGGCTGCTGGTGAGATTGTGGAGGTGGGATATAAGCATTATATTGTTGCTGACTAGGTGGCACTTGTTGATTGTGTGGACCTGCGGCAGCATATGCATCATCTTGAGAGTATAGTGACGCGCTATAGGTGGAATTGGGAGCGTGCTGATTCACGGGCGAGTCAAAAGCAGAGGTGGCAAGTTCTTGAGGGTGGTTTGAGTATGTACTAATGGGCCGTTGACCACTTTGGGCAGGTTGACCAACTTGTGGAGGATATTGATTCGGGGGAGGAGAACTTGTGTGCAATGGGTGGCTTGGCTGTGGCGACGAAGTTTGTAAAGGAGCGAGTTTTGGATTCGATGGCATACGTGGAGTTGTGTCTCGCTGGGGATATTGATGCTGTTGTACTTGATGCTGAGGCGGTCCTTGAGACTCAGAAGGCCGTTGTCCAGATACGACATAAAATGGGGCAGGGCTATTGCGTTGTGGGCCATAGTCAGGTGATGATGGTTTTTGAGGGTATGATTGAGGTGCTTAGAAATAGTCAGTACATATTTTAGTATCGTATGGTGAAGAACGTACCTTGTTGTGGATTAGGAGTATAGTATCTCTGAGGGTTTTGCTGGGCCGGTGGTGGTCCCTGAGGTGGATAACCACCTCCGTAACCTCCTTGCTGTGGACGTCCGTATTGGTATGCAGGTTGGCTCTGTGTCATCGATGCATCTAAGAGGTTCTCATAGTCTCGACAAGACTTGATAAATCTTTCGTTGAGCTGAGTAAAATCGTCTGGAATGAGTTAGTTCCGTGCAGTTTGTTTTTAGGATATTTTGGGCTTCGTTACCTTTTCTCTGGGAATACTTTCCAATCAACTCGATTAGCTTAGGTCTGATCGCAAGTGTAGAGTGATAGAGTTTCTAAAGAATGTTAGAATTCATAGCAAGTTTCATGGGGGAATAGCAATCGTACCGTGATCTCTTCATTGTCACGAACATTTAGCTCAGACGTAGAAGTACTTAGTAGAGTTAATAACTTCTCTACATTTTTTATCTCTGCAAACACTTCTGCCTCCATTTGAGCCTCCCTTTGCAGCTCTTCGGGTGTAGGATCGGCTAGCTTTTCAACGTAGTTCAGAGGGAAAATGCCAGTCTGTCCGCGCAATAACCCCTTCCACCAATCTTTGAATACTGATTCCAGTACTGCAATAATGTCACCTTTCCGGAATGTCAACTCATCTGGGTCGGTAGCTTGAAAGTCAAACAGGGCTCTGACACGCGAGACGGTGGCAGCAGTCGTGCCCGAGGGAACAGGTGCTGGTGTCACTAGCTGCGTTGGACCAGATCCAGAATTTGAAGAAGCAGCTTGGGGAGCATTTGCTTGTGCCTGTGTAGCCTTATCTTGGATTGATAATTTTAGTGCCATTTGTAGCTCCTCTTCTTCTTTCTGCCGATCAACATCTGTAAGGCGACTCTTCGAAGGGGCGGAAGGAGGGTGTAGATTTGGGTTTTGGCTTTTGAGCTTATGGTACTGGTCATTCATAATTCCTAGATCTGGATCCTTAAACATTCCTGCCCATTCTGCCATCCGCTCAAGAATCTTTGCCTTCACCTGTTGATGTGTATTCCGATCGTTCGCCAGCCTTAACAGAGCATCCGTAAAGGCTCTCGAGGCCAGCTCTCGGTGCATCTTTGGACCACAATTCTGACTGAGGGCATTTGCAAGCTAAAATATACTGTTAGGTTGTAAGCCCAAGGATGAGCTTGCGTGATATTCCATACCTCCAAAGTATAAAGCTGAACGTTGGCATTTCGATGCGCCAGCCTCTTAATCATACTTGCAACGGCATCTTTTGCACCGCTCTCACCCGTTGTAACCTTATCGCACACATCCATAATAAATTCCCAGTTTTCCGATGTGAGATTCTCATCAGTCGCTTTGGCTATAGGTTCAAAGTTAGTAATTGCTGCAACATATGAAGCTTCCATCTAAATTAGGTGTTGCCAGAGTGGAACTCACCGACAACATCGTCAAAGGCATTCTGCTGAGCGCGGAACATGATTGCGATGAACCTTGATAATTAAGGCCAGACGGAGTGAAAGTTGGTGTTGTATTAGTTGATGGTCAGGTTAGAAAGTCAGCTTTAACTTAGTATGATGTACGCAGTACTTAGCTTCCCCGCGCTAGTTCAGTAAATAAGTACGGTGCCTAATTCAAGCCCGTAATCCCAAGGAACGCCACCACGCAAAATGGAGCTCTGACGCGGCAGCAGTCGTACCATAGCAACAGCCGACAAGTTTATTACTTTGTTATATGACAATAAAGCTCAAATACAATTTACTGAAAACAGTAATATACGCCAATAACCAGCCTATTAACTTTTATCACGTGATCAAAAATGTATAAATGAATTTCGCAAATAATTAATTTGGAAGGTATACGACCGACGACTCTTAAACGGCATGTCGTTACGTCAAAGCATTTTGAGACATTCAAAGTGATAAATTCAAGATTAGTATCTCCCAGATACAACAAATCGGACGTATCATATCAAATGTTTTCTAGGTCACAAGGTTAATCGGGCTGATTTAACAGCAGTTTGAGTCCTCTCTCACATGGTAGGAAAGAAGACAAACTCAATCTAGACCGCTAATTCACATAAGGACCATAGACTGGTTCTTTTCTAGCTAGATACACAAATATGTTAGTCTGTTTGATAGGAATTCAACAGAGTCTTGTAGGCCATGATTTCTGGTTGTTCATTATCATTTCGAATGCCCTGAAGCAAGAGCTAGATATCTATATTACATATAAACATGCGTTTGTGTCCGACGAGCGCAGAACGGATGACAACCCCCCCGCGATCCATTGAAAGTCCTCGCTATGCTTTAAAAAGTGCCTTCCAACCCCGAAATCCCAAAACGCAAACCGATCCGATAGTTAGGATCCATGACCTTCCACCTTGAAACAAAAAACACCATTACTCCATCGAATATGCATTGTAGAAGCGTAGTAAACTAAGCATGCACCAAAGAGTGTCGATATCACCACATTTCCTCATCGTCTTCGCGACCACTCCGGTCTGTACGTCCGTATTGATTATGGTACTCGTTGTCCTGGCGTCCATACTGTTGATTTTGATCCCCATATGGATCCCCATAGTTGTGCTGAGCGGCTCTTGACTGCGGCCGGTGACTTTGATCCTCATTTTGATGGTCGTAGTCGTAGATTTGCGAGTCATCCACATAAGCAACGCCTTCCGACTTCGAGGGTTCCTGTGTCTGCTCTGCATATTGAGCGATGCCCTTCAATTTAATTAGTAATCTATTTTCCAAACTCTCGGGTTCACTTACTTGATGGTAGTCGTATCTGTATTGTTCTTCGCTCTCACTCTGTTGTTCCTCTCGTTGTCTCTGCTCCTTTTCCTTTTGACGCCTCTCAGCCTCTTGTTTTTTTTGAAGAGCCGACTGCGGAACCTGCATCTGAGGATTCATCTGTTGAACCTTTGCTAGGTATGAGTACATGAAATTGCTCAATAGAACTTGACTATATAAAGCTCGCCGTGGATTTGCAAGTTTGATATGCGCCATTCGGTAAATAGCCCTCTCTTCAAGGATCGGAAATCTAGTCCAGTTGTAGTCAATGTCGGCTTTAAGTTCTCGGTGTGGTGGCTCCGGTGAAAGCGTTCGCAGAGAACTGGCCTTCCTACCACCAGAGTCTCTGTCATTCTTCTTTTTTCCACCGAAAAGAGATGAGAATATGCCATCCTTCTCTTTTTTGTCTCCAGATTTTCGAGAACTCTCTTTTTTCTGTGCATCTTGCAATTTATAGTCGGCAGTATCCCGATCTAGCAATAGGCTTTCTCGGCCCCGGGGAGCGGCTGAATCCACTGTGGATTGTAAGACGTCAAGTCGGGCAACATCGGTGGCATTTGCTTTTGTCTTCCCAATGTCTTTATCCCGCTTCTTGTCTTTCTTTTCCTTCTCGTCGCTACCTTTGAACCAACCCCAGCTGGGTTTCCTTGACCCTGGGCTCTCGTGCTCATCTCGATCTTTCTTCAGCTTCTTCTCTGGTTTCTTTTCCTCTAGAGTTGGAATAAATGTAAGACTATCTGTGCTAGCGCTACTGCCAGGAAGAGGTGAAGGGTACTGAGCCATATCATTCAGAGTCTGGGCTGGGGCCTGTTGTCCTTGCGGGACTTTAGCTGGCTGGATCTGAGGGGCGATTTGAGGCGCAACTCGTGAGATAGGTTGCGTTCCGGATGAAGCAGCCCGATCTAGATTAGGACGTTTACTGGATCTTGCAGGTGGCTCAGGAATAATCTCTTGGTGTTTCAATTGGGGTGGAATCGTCTGTGACGAAGATCTGACCGGGAATTTCTGCAAATTCTTGTCTAGTACAGGAGGCTCTACATGTTCTTCTGGCGGTGGTGTTTCTACAATCTGAGGAACTGGTGTACTACTTTTGGGAAAGGAATTGGCCCTTGGAATTGACCCAGGTTGAGGAGTGGTCGAAGCACTTTCTTCATCAGAAAGACGTGGAACGCCGCCTTCTGAGGATTTTCCGACACTAGCAATGACCGCAGCCTTATGGAGCAGGTTCGCAGCCCGTCGGCCACCTCGACTCGGCCGTGAGAAGTTTTCTGTGGTACCTGGTTCTGACGATACTTTCATTAAGGGATAGCCCATCTTACCACCATCAACAGGTGAGTCTGCAGCAGAATCTTCACCATCGGTTTCTGCTTCTCGTACGGACCCCCCCCGTTTCGAGATAGGCAACCGTTCCTTTCTCAAGCTTCCCCTTCTGTATGTTGTGTGTGTTGATCTGCGTAAGCCCACTCCCTTTGGAGCTTGCGGAAGTATAGGGATATCTTCACTGCTTACCACCGCTGAATCCTGTGGGTTGTTCGTGTCCAGCGTCAACTTCTGCATAGCCTTCGAAGGGTCCCTTACAAGAGCATCCAGTTCCTGCAAATCGGCAATCTTGAGTTCTGGGGTTTGATGTACGGATAGTGATTTCTTCCTCTCCAACTGCTCTGCCCCGTCCTTGTATCCAACAGCGCCACGACCTCCATCATTGTTAATCTGGCGCGATAACATGGATTTCTTTCGCTTTAATCCGCCACCGGATCCCGATCTGTCTAAACCATCCGGTGACAGTGATGTTTGATCCCCGGATCTTCGTTTGATTGTTTGAACTCTGTTTTCCAGGAAGGTTTTGAATTCCATCGGAGCAAGCTCTGGATGCACTCTTGCCGGAACCCAAAACAGTCTGGATGGATCATCTTCGTCGTCGTCGCCCGTTGGAGCAACAGATGGCATTAATGACATTCCCTGAAAAGATGGAAGATCGGGGTCGCTGGTACTACCAACATCCATAGACATGCGTCTCAAGGCTTGCAGATTGCTCAGTTCCTGTGCAACTGCAGCTGGGTCCGATTCGTAATCAATATCATTGAGTGGAAATTGAGTGTATGCCGTATCTGAAGTAGCCCTATCTCGCAATGATAATGAAGGTGACAATTGGGTCTTGTTCTCAAACGAATTGCTCTTCGGACTTTGTAGTATAGCTGGCGATGTGTGCGCTTTCTTCCCGGTGGCACCATTTGTGCTTAGAGAAGGCCTTATTAAAGCGCTCTTCTCTGAATCAAAGTAGGAATGATTCTCATCCGTCGACGATTCGCCGGTAGGTGAAGTTAAAAAACTGAGAGGACGAGCCACCAGGGAGTCGCGGTTCGAGTAGTCGTCATCGTCGCCGTACATGTCTCCAATCGCCTCTGTAACGTGGTGGTTGGTATCGCTTATCGAAAGTTGAGCATTATGGCCCCTTCTGCTTGCAAAGCTGCCACCAAGATCCCGCGGTCTCGATGAGGTCTGTAGAGTGGAGGAAACCCGTCAGTTATTGTAATGAATCAGAAGCCTACCATCTGAGCTCTATGAAGGCATCACCAAGGGTGTAACAATGGTTTGCTCGCGTGCAGCTGCAGGATACACAATGCACAGGTCGGAACAACCACAGGACGCTCTGTTGATTTGAGCCCAGCAGCCAACAGCCAGGTGGCAGGTGGCAGAACCTCACGTACCTTCATTTGGAGAAGCGATTCCGGTCTTCTAGCTATGCTCCTCCTTTCTGAGATTGTACTCGCACCAGATGCTCGAATCTCGATAGGCTTTGAGATGGTGATATCATCTGGAGCCGATTGTTGGAATGGTAGAGTCGACTGGCGAATAGGGGCTAAGCAAATGGGCGTACGGATATTGGAATATCGGTATAATGGCCCATAGCATAATATGGAAATAATTGGTGGAGGTGGAGGTGTGGTGGTCGTTGTCGTCGTTGCTTTAGGAGAGAAGCCTTCAGTTCATGGAAGCGGAGCGGATTAGGAAACGGTCCATCAGCTCCACACGCTCCTCGCCGGCTTTAATGTTTATTAGCGGGAGACTTTACCAGCGACCGCCCCCTGGCCAGGTATGCGAACGTAGGCTTTTAGCTGCAGGAGCTAGTAGTAACCCAAGCTAAGGAATCAAGTAATTAATTAGCTGATGTAAATCAATCAGGAGGTAAGTGAGTAAGTGAGTAAGTGAGTAAAATAGTATAAATAAATTTAATAAACAAGTGATTGAGGTATCAAGCAGGTCATTACCACGAACTTACGGAGTAATGGGACCCAATGCAGAATGCTACGACATGGCCTAGCCGCTTCTTATTGAGATTGCTTTAATAAGACTAATTAGTCATTAAATTATCAGGCAAAACCAGATTGGAGACCACTGCGCTAAATTATCTATTCTAATAAATATATATACTGTATGTACTACTGCAAGTTGGTGTCACAGTACTGCTTCGTAGTGATAATATATATGTTTGCAGGTATAACAAACACCCCTAGAACCTTATATTATATCCGTCTGCAAGCTGCCGTGTGTGTTATGAAAAAGAACTCCGCCGAGACCGTGTGACAGCTGCAGCAGCCAGGACCTCTCTTTCTCCGTCTCCATCCAGAATCCAGGCACAAAACCTAGATGGCCTACTGCTTTGCTGACGGGCTGGCAATTAACGCCCTCGGCCGTCCATTTAGCCTTTCGGTCACCAATCAGCAAACAGAGGAAAGCAAGTCAAACACTTTCCTGGTCAGCTGTTGAGCGCTTAGTTGTCCCCCTCTGCCCCTCTAGAATGGATGGCTCGATGGTAACTTTCCACGGCGGCGGAGTTTAAAATATCGAGGACCCTCTATCCCTATCCCTATCCCTATCCCTATCCCTATCCGTATCCATATCCCTATCCCATTCCCCATCCCCTCCCCCTCCCTTTCGACTTAGACAGGTGTTTTTCGCTCGCCGATAAACTCCTCCCCTCCCCACCCTCCTGAGTCAGGTGAATGTGTCTCACTTGGGCTTGTTACTACGAGTCTGTATGACTGGCTACTGTTGATGCTGATGCTGATGCTACCATTACTGCTACTGCTACCTCGGACGGATGTGTGCTCCAGGCTAGGGTTGCACCAAAAATACTTTGTGTGTGGATTTTGTATTCGAGCTACAGAAAGGGAGATTTATTCTACGGGTATCTTTCATCATAATCTCCTCCAAGCAAACCAAGCAAATGCTTTTCCCCCTCCTGATCATGGTCACATGAAAACATCTGTCAAGCAGAAATCAAGCAATGATGAGCTGCAAACACTAACTTAGTACAGCTACAGGAGCGGTGCGGGAAGGGAAGAGTGCTAACCTCGATAAGACGGTCTGTCAATGCAGTACATTGTCTCTCCTGCTCATTCGGTGTGTGGAAAGTGGATGAGCGCCATAAACCGCCAAATCCAATCCCATCAAGAACATCCTCTAGCATTTCAGTGGTATCCACACCTCCAGAAAACTTCGGGTTCAATGTCAAGGTCCGTAACAATCTATGAGCAGACTCCAAGGTGACGGCATTTTGACACGAGATAAGCACGTTGTCAAGTATAGCAATGACCGGGCCGCATCTGTTGTGGTTGTTAGTGAGATCTTCATTTCAACAAATATAACGTACAAGTGTAGTATCACGGTCGGGCGCTTCGTTGCAATTCTGTTGAGCCAAAAGAGAAGACGATTTTGAACAACGTCTTCTAGGTAGTGAAAGTCGACAATTCCAATCGCTGCATTGAGCAATAGTTCCTTATCTTTAACAGTTTCAAGATCGAGGAACTCGAGGAACTCTTCAGATGCTACATTATCAATCGACACGTCAATGCCGGCAAGCCATAGACAGTCCTTGGCCTCTTCCAGAGTAATTGATCTAGATATCAAAAGTCCAAGATATGGCAAGCAGCTCACATCTTGTGGAAATTTAGACCCATGCGGGATACTAGACCCCGTTGTCTCTAAAAAGCTAGACAGAACGCGGACCGTTGTTGCTTTGGACACCGAGTCTGTAAGTCCTTTAGCCAATGTAGCACATACAGCAAAGTGGAAGTTTTCGGTCGTGAAATGAATCCCGTAAATCTCGTCAAGCTGAACAGCCGCGTCTTCAATCGGTAGTCTTCCCTGCAGTAGCATGGCTACCATTTTCCCGTCCTTGAACTCACCAGAAGTCGAGATGTTGGTCATAACGGCATCAAGAAATAAAACAGTGGAGTTGAAGAGGCTCAAGGGAACAAGTCGTACAATCGCTAATGCCAGCCAAAAAAGCTGTAAACCGTAGCGTGAGGCCGAAGGAAGATTATCCATCATCTTCGTAAGAGACGTGACTATAGCGATAAGCATCTCACTGTCATTATCCTCCATGAATCGAGTGATGCTGTTCCTCAGAGCAACAAGAACTTGGTACAGCAAGTCATCATCTACATCTTCCCGGGCCAAACATCCCATCACGGTAAATGCTCTTGGCTGAATTGCAGGATTGCTTTGGAATGCAGTGCTAGCTACCAAACTCATCCATCGAGAGCGCCATGCATTAGACATATCCACGGATGGAGCAGCGACTATACTGACTTCAGAGAGTAGGATAGCTAAGGTCTCCGTAGCGGCCAATGCCGGAATAGCAACATCTTGAACTGAAGGAATCTCCCGTGAAGGTATATGGAAAAGTGAATCGTTCCGTGGGTCGGAGATTGACACCAACAATTGCTTACACTTGGCAAGCTTAGATTCTTCGAGGTCGAAAGTAGTGCACATTGCATGAATGGTATTGACCAGTAACCTATGCACAACTAATCTTACTTCTGTCGAACCTGTATTTGCTAACATGGTGACAAGATGGAAGACCTCCGGAAGGAACAGTTGTGCTTGAACGCCACTGTCAAATGATGTTGAGAGACATAGCCGAAGAAGTACACAAATCTCACTCCAAACTGTGTTGTCAGGCAATTGTCTTGTCGGGCGTAGTGAGGTTCGGTTAAGTGCTTTTCGAAGCCGCGACAGTAGCTTCCCACGAATGGTCATGGTACCCAGAGAGGAAATGATACTTCCAGCAATTTCTGTTCGCTCATCCTCTGCACCAAAGCCTACAGCTGCTTTAACGACTTCCTCTAGGAATATGTCAATGTATATCTCATCGCGAGAGATAGCCGGCCAAATGCTTTGCTCAAGCGTAGTGTTGAGGGCGGGGTCCGATATCGCTACTTCGATGAGCCGTCGAAAGATTGCTGCGACCTTTTCTCTTGCTTTATCCCCATCAACATCGTTTGGTATAAGACTGGTTCTAAGACCTGGAAGCCACGGTGCCATATACGCGAGACTCAGAGGCCTCTGGGAATACGGAAAGCTTTCCCATCCAACAAAAAATTCATTCAGAAAATCTGCAGTAAGCTGTGGCTCTGATCGAGCTAGTTGTTGACTAATATCGACAATGAAATGCGACGGATTCATTGGAACACACATTTCTATCACAGATTAGTTGTTGTGCATTTGCTTAGATGGCGAACCATACCTAATGTAGACAAGAATTTGGAATCTGCAGCAAACTTAAAAGCTCGACAAAGCGCACATAACAAATTGTAAGAGGCAAGACGTAATATTTGGTCCGGGCTCGCCATATTCGTCAGCGCAATGTTAAGCAGAGTTCCAGGGACATCTTGAGGTCGGACGAGTCTCTCGAAAGACTTCAACGTACGAAGCTCCTTTCCATATTTGGCCTTCGCGCCACGGATAGCTTGGAGGACGTCAGGTTTTCTTGGGCTCGTGAAGAACATGATTATTTTTCCATTTTCTGTGCGGAGTCCAAATGCGGAATCATCCTCTGTCTGAATCGATGTCGGTGCTTCATCTACTTCAGAAAGCCGAAAAATATCGTTGACAGTGGCATGTAGCCTCAGACCTGGTACCACTTCTTGTTTCTTAGTCGTGGTAACCTGCACAAATTGACTTCCAACCTTTATAACTACTTCAATCTTTCCTTTAGTCTTTGATAGTCGAATGATAGGCTGAAATACATATCTAGTATCAGTGACCACGCTTATCGTCTCCTTTGGTAAATGTAATTGACTCAGATGAAAATGTGTCTGGAGATCCTGGAGGCTTCCAATTAAGTGATAATCCACATTCTTGGGATGAAAGGCACTATTTTCGCTCTTGGCAGATAGACGCAAGATACGACGGAAGCACTTCCTGAAGGCACTGTTCATGTTGTACACATATACCCTAGATAGCTGTTTAGATAGTTCTGTTGGGGTCAGGAGATCCAATTTCCGAAAGAGAGCATCTTGAGGCTCATTTTGCCCATTGTAGCAAGTTGCATCTATCAGAATACCAAACGGACGGTGCCACATCCGGCTAGCAATCTTCAAGTAACCAAATAATAGAAGCTCATAATCTGTTGTCTCAGTATCAATATTGCGGAGAATAATGCATATCATGGGAAGTCCGTCTTTGCTCTCCCCACCATCATAGACCGCCCGATTAGAGATGAGCGATTCCGTATTTCTCCCAGCATTTCGGAGCATGAAGTGCTGAAAACGTGAATAGGATGGGGGAGTGTTAGAAGATATGGCAGGTCTGTTCCATGACACATCCATTGGGGGCGGTCCCAGGTTGGTGATCAATTTTCGAAGAGATTCTAAAACCGGAATGTGACCTTTGTTGATATCTCCAGGCGAACGCATAGAGTCTTTCCTTTCTCTAAGGACAAGTTTTTGTCTAACATGATCCCAATGATCATACAAGAATCGATGCAAAGCAACACAAGAACCGAAGTCAAAAGATTCTGTTTCTATCACCGTATCTGCAATATTTGGCGGAGCCTATCAAAGTTAGATGATTTCAAAACAAAATTGGAGGATACAAACAGAAATCTCTCGCAAGAAAGTCGTCACCCGATATATGTTCTGGGTTAGAAAATCATTGAGGGGGTACATATATGGTTCTTTGGCCCCAAATAGCACATTGTTGGCGAGGTTTTGGACGACTTTTGCTATCAAGAGAAGCCCACGCCGCATTTCTTTTGATGGTGGGGAAGTAAATAAGCCTTCAGCATCTGGGGCGACGATAGCAGGGCAAAAGAAGCGAAGAAATATAAATGACCCAACAGCGGTAAACTTGGCCTCTGGGAACCGCTTCATGACGGCCGAAGATATCTAGTTTGCAAGATTAGAAAAATGTAGCAATTATGATACTTGGGCTAGTCTTACAATATTGCATATCTTCCTGAACGAAACAGGTATATGCGATGCAGACTTGCAAATATCATCAATAAAAACCTTGGTAACAACACGCAGTTGTAAAGCGTTCTTCTGCAGCTCTTCAGCAGATGTAGTTCGTGCTGGGTCGAGTTCAAGATCTAGGTCTTTGGATGTTAAGACAAGCCGATCAAGTACAGTTTGTAAAGTCGCTTTGAGATATGCTGCACCTTTCCATTTGGCATAGACTGATAGCATTTTTGTTGCTACACAATTCCTTCGGAGCAATTCAGCTTCGTTTTCTGTGTTCCTCTATTAGTAAAGAGAAACTGGATAGACGGTAGTATCTTTACCAGTCTGATCGACTTCATGCTCAATGAGCGCCTCCAATAACACGAAACCAAGACCCCTGGAGTCGAAGATATTGAGAAGTGATATAGTCATCTCGTCAACTTCCGTGCTTGGGCAGGAATCACATAGCGCAATCGTTAGTACCAGATCATTCGTCAGCAGCTACAAAACTGTGTCAGTATACTTAAATATCACCTAGAATCATGCATACCTGGAGAAGCTCGTCATATTTCTCGTTGACCGCAGCATCTGAAAGGTTGTTGAATTCCGTGCCTTGAATGAGAATGTTGCAAAGAACTTTAACAAATGCTGTTCTGATATCAATATCTTCATGATACCCTATCCCCAAAGAGTGCTTTAAGCCAACATCAATGTTTGCACTTAAGAGGTTTGAGAGTGCAGTAATTGCAAGGTCTGGAGTTTTCATCGAGTCTTCTGACCCGGGCGATACCAACCGCACTTCGTTCCGACCAATTTCAGTTGTCTCGTAATTCAGTAGAGAAAGAAACCTGTTGAAGTATGTATGGAACATTTGAGATTTAAGGTCACTAGTATCAGCATCGGTTTGCCCTTCTGCAGGCTGCAGAGGTAATCGAAATGTAAGATCCGCGAGTGCTTTGAGACAGGCTTTATCAAGATCCTTCTGAAGCCGGAGAATTTCGTCAACACGAGCTCCAGCAGAAATAGCAGCATCGACCTTTGGAGAACCAGGCCGGGCAATCCAACCAAATATGATCTCTAAAAGTTGATTACGTATCCGGACATCGTGTCTCAGGTTTAGCAGCTCCTTCTTTTGTGTGACCGTCTCACACAACTGACATATTTTTATTTTTACCCGCAACATGCCGGGTCCTTCGGATAGATCGTCGAGAAATTTTGCAAAGTTGAGTGTCAAGGCCCCGATGTCTATCAACACGGGGGCTCCAATCTCTGTAGGACCACCAAGCTTTTCCACAATGCTTTTCAAAAGAGCTGCTGCTTGCTCCGCAAAAACGATGCGAGATTCAATAGACAAAGATGTGTTTGTTCGGGGACTATCAAACAATACGCCGAGTTCAGACTCAAGTGTTTCAAATAGAGGCAAATATAATGACGAGCTCAACTCTGTTGAAAGTGTTTCTCTTGTTGCCTCCCGAATTCGGACGTTGTTACTTGCCAACAACTGAACACTCTGCTTCATATACCTACTAAGAAGGGTTTCATCGAAACTGTCGAGCAGAACTTTGTCAATCCATCTCAGTCCAGTAGTTCCGGATTCTTCTGGTGTTGCAGCCTTAGTAGAGAGGCAGGTACCCCCTAGGGATGCGAGGAAGCCAGAGTAGTTTCGCCATTCTGTCAACAATCTGTCGTCCGATATATCGGCTGCCTGTGAATATATCTGTCTGGACAGTGCTAGCCACTTATTGAATACATTCTCCCAGGCTGCTAAAATTCCCGCTGTCGGATGTTGCATCTGACGTAGGAGACCTCGAACACGTTTTTGGAATGCGACTAGCCCGGTGAAACGGAATTTCTTTGCAGATATTTGGGCGTAAATTTCTGCGTTTCGAAAGGGTGTGGTAATCTTTGGGCTCTTCCTCATCATTCTCTGCGTCTCATCACAATAAAGGTCTATGGACTTAGTTACAAGCTGGCAGAGAGAGATACTGGTCGAGCAGAGTGATACAAGAAAGGCCGTTTCAACTTTTGTGGAGGCAATTGATAGTTCGGGAATATCGCCTTCCAGTTCCAATATGTCCTATTCACAAACTTAATATAATGCCATAAACAAGGATAGTGAAAAGGTACTAACTGGAATCGTTTTAAATATCATAGAGCGCGATTCGAGGTAATCATGAATGAAAGTAAGTAAATGGTTTTCATGTTCAGTTGTATCCAGAAGACGTTCAGAAACAGTGATAATGGTAAACGAACTAAACAACACTGAGTATTAGAACTTGGTATACTTTGGCTTTGTCCGTTTTTAGAAAGCTTGGTTACAGCTGGAATCTAGTAGGAGATCTGATCAAAGAAGTATAGTAAAGTGCTCACCTTGACTTCCAGAATTTTGACTTAAGATCCTCAGATCCTCTGTTGTGGTTAGCCCGCCAGTTAGCAATAAATCCCTCTGCCATCATTTTGCGAGCTACCAAACTAGTCAAATGTCGGAGTCGTTCATCCTTATGGATTAAGTAGGCGATAAAAGATTTTTTCATATCATTACGAAAGTGATCCCAGTCTGCTCCCAGGAACACAGTTAATGGAGAAGCTTCGAGAAAAAGAAGGATGTTATATATCAAGTCTACAGAAGGGGTACTTTCAAGTGGCTTTAGAAGAGTGTACTGCTCATCTGGATAGATGTCTCTCGGCTTTGGTGTCCCCTGGCGCTAATCAGTGATGTAACTTATTTCTCTGGATTGAAGTTACCTTAATTGTGACGCTAATGAACTCAGCTACTTTCACAAACAAAGCTTGGTAATCGTTGGCGTTGACCTGCCTTGCGAAATGAGTACAAGCTGATATGAGTGCAAATTTAAATTCTGTGGGTGAGTTCGGTGCCAAACATATGGGTGCCAAGCTTTCCACACATATGTCGAAGTTAAGGTGTGCAAGACTGACAAAAGTAGCAGTCATCAGGCCGCTATCAATGGTTGTGGTATCTACACCACTTGTGTTTTTTCTAAAAACTGCTTCCCTTACTTCTTCATGTACATCTAATGCGTAGCTGAGGATTGCAGCATCACTATCAGGAGTGAAATGCCGTGCCACTCGAAGAACAGAAGTTAAACAGTATATTGCGGCCTCATTTCTGTTCCGTAAAGACTTCCTCAACATTTCAAGGAACGATACTTTTTTAGAAATACTACTGCTCTTCACATCTCGCATGTGGGTTGCAACTTCGAAAACATCTGGTAGAAGAAACAACAACGAGGTTTGAAATGGGTAGAGCAGGGACTTTCTTTTGCCACCGTCAAACATGGTGTTCGACATGTCAAAAAGCGTTTCTGCACCTCCATCTAGACGTTTGTGCATAGTATGTAACTGTATGAACTCCTCCGGATTCCTCTCTAGCCATCTTGTGACCAATAAGGGCAACACTATGGCAATAGTAGTCTGGAAAGCTTTTCGGAGATGTAGGAAACTGCCACATAACTCCTGGATGATAATACTCAACTTCAGGCTATCAATCCAAAAAGAAGAGATCAGCTGCAAGGTAACAAGAGCACTTCTTTCGTCATTTGCGGTGATATTAGGGAGGACTGCGTTCCCTATCGCTGGGTGGGTGGTACGTAGAGACAGCTTTAGATACTCGAGAACCCGGGACCAGTTTGAAAAAGATATGTATTCAACAATGCCACGGGCAAATACATCTATTGCTTCGCTTTTTCCAAGCAGTAACTTGGAGGCCTCTTCCTCGTCAAGATGTTCATTACCACCAGTTGTAGCTTCTGATGTTAGGAAATTGCCCAAAGGTAGAGTATCGTCTAGAATGTTGGCAGGAGGTAAAACGTAGGTGTCAGAGAGAGGCTTTATAAAAAGCTTTATGGCATCTAGGATCCTTCTCACTAAATCATCGTCCAAGGGTTCAGGGGATATATCTCGTACTGATAGCTCATTTCTTGAGGATCTAGCATAGTTGACTTTCCGGGATTGTGTTGCCTTAAAATCAACCTCGGAGCCTGATTCGTCTGTATCGGATCCTATTGAACCATTTGGCGTAGCAGATCTTGATATATTTACACTTGCCCAATGTGTTGAAAAGCAATCGGCCAAAAGTTCAAGCACATAGAGTTCCGAGTGGAGTACATGTATTGGATGATTGTGAACCGCACTATACGGCTTGGACAGTTCTTCCAGTAATTGGAGTAAAGTTTCGGCAACCAGTCCAATGCAAGAAGTGCATACCCCCACGAGGGTGGTGCGCGTAAGGATAACAACTTCGTCGGATTTGAATTCGTGGGAGGGGGAACCTGTGCGGTGAGGTAGCTATAAGACAGGGCGCACAATCAGTAATTATACCACAAGGGAGCTCTGATGGTGGGCTTTTAACTCACTCTCGTTACCAGTCTGTCCACAAGTGTCACTACGAGATTCGAGTCTCCGTTCATGATAGAGACTGAGGTCTAGCTAGTTCCGCGACCAGTCTCCAGTGCATGGGTCTATTATTGCCAAATCTCCTCGGACCAAGAACAATGCTGGGTGCTGCAAGCAGATGGCGGACATAGCCACTGCACAGTAGCTAGTGACCTGTCGTGGGAAATGGGATGGCTCTGTTCGTTCAGTTTATGTGTAGTGGGGTTGCATTCAACATTGAGATATGCCCTTGGATTAAAGTTGGAGCATGGACCTGGATGGGTATGGGTGGTTATAGTGATCGGAAGTTGCAGCCATCAAGCAGGAGATGCGTGTTCTTTTTTCGCAGAATAGCCGGAAGCCCGTCTTTCAATATGTGTTCTAGACGGTTTGGGGAGAATGGCCTCTTGCTTTTTGGTGAACTTGAAACTGCAGGGTTTAGTTAATTCGTTTGGACCTCGCTCTGGTGCTTCTCCACACCAGAGCACGTGGTATCGTGTGTTTAATTGGCATTTCAACCGGGGTTACGTGGTTTGACACGGTACCTGATGCTTTGATTGAACACCAAAGGGTCTCCTTCCAAAGACGCAATTGAATCTTGAACTGCCTAAATACACTGCACTTTTACGATTTTATTTTGTTTACAGAATCACAGTATGTTACATGGCGACCTAAGCCAGATTAGTCCAAGCTATTGAGATATTCCATTGCACTTCCGTTCGTCATTTTCCCGTCATGTTTTCAACGCCTGCCTCCCCTGTAGCTATCACCACCGCCCCGGTAGCCATTACCACCACCTCTGTATCCATCGTTGTTATTATAACCACCTCGCTCTCCACCTCGTCGCCGATCATTGTTGCCGTCATAGCCTGGCGGTGGGCCATAGCCACCTTGCCCACCATGTGGAGGACCTTGCTGATATCCAGGGGGGATTTGGGAATTATACGATCCATAACCAGGAGGAGGTGGTGGTGGAGGGCCGCGAGCAAAGCCTCCGACACCAGGAGGTGGAGGTTGCCAGCCAGGTGCTGGAGCCGCGTACTGGTTGTTGTTGTTGTAGCCACTGTTGCGAGATCCATAGGATTGTTGATGGTTATGACCTGACTGATATTGGTTCCCTGACGAGTAATTGAATGAATTCCTACCACGTCCATCACCTTGCAAAGGAACGCCGCCATGATTCCGTCCACTCCTCGCAGCACGTCCTCTTGTTGATTCAATGTCGCTCTGATTTAGAGCCTTTCTCGGCATTTGCACACCTTTGATCAGCATCGATTTGTGAACATTGGTCGATTTTGGCATTTCATAATGTACACTATAACTAGGTTAGTGTTCCTCAAACAATGTAACATTGGGTGGATATACCTAATGGATCGATCCTCGTCAAGACTTGGCATTCCACCTCTTCCCAATGGAAATATTAGAGTATCATGAGGGAGATAGTCTTCGTTCTTTTCAACCTTACCTGCTAGACCCTCACTAAGCTTGGGGTTAAGTTTGAACGTTGGCGGTCCTTGCAATTTGGAATAGAAGTTTGTGGTCAAGTGGTCATAAAGAGATGAATGTGCTTCCGCAACAAGAAGAACGTCCTTACCGACACCATTCCGAGCAGCTTCTTCAGGTGACAATAGAGGATACTTCTTAGCCATAGCATCAAGGAGACGTTGAGAATCAATGAATGGCAACAAAGCAACACCTTGCCAGGCGAATTTCTTTCCATTCAGGTCGAGTTCAAATTCTTCCGGATAGAAGTCAATAATCTCGCTCTCCGGCTCGGTCATCAATGGGTGAAAGACCTCAGGTATTGCTTGTCGTGAACCAGCCGGAAGAACTCCCATAAGCTGTTCAAATGGCCGGAATATTTTGCCCTTCTGAAAGGTGATCTTAACTTCTGAGAGATTAGAAAAATCTGCTGCAAATGGCGCGTAATGATGAGGATAAAACCAATCCCATGATGGACACCCTTGAAAATAGTAAAGTAAAACCCAAGCCAAGCCTTCAACGTAGTCTCGTCCTACCTTGTGACGGAACTCAATGTTGGTGGGATCTACTCCGAACTTTTGTTGATAGTAGCGATCAGCATATCCCTCCTCCCACAAACGAACATTGTCAACTGGTGCCTCATCACTAGGTGTGCTTGGTGTTCCCGGGATAGGAGTATTTCGCCCAGGCGTTCCATTGTCGTCATCTTCTAAGGCGTCTGCTTTGCGTTTCCCCAGAAGTGATGGAGAGTCCGATTGATCAACAGCAACCTCTGAGCCATTATCAACTGTCTCGGGATTATTTAGGCCACTGAGCTGGCTCTTTAGAGCAGCAGCTGCTGACTTGTTGGCCATGTTGGCTTTGAAGACTGCCCCTCGGTTTACTACCATATCATGGGTCATCGCCTTAGCTTCCTTAGTGATATTTCCAGGAGTAAAGAGCGGAAGACCCATCGGCGCATCATTGTTAGAAGGCCGGCCGTTTTGCCTACCGTTTGAGGGTGAATCCTGGTGTCCGCTTCCTCGGCCACCACGACCACCCCCTCGGCCCCCACGACCGTTGCGAGATTCTTCTTGGAGCTTACGTCTTTTCGCATTTGCGTCTCGTTTCTCTTCGGTCTGCCTTCTCCTGCGGAAAATGGCATCCTCTTGCTTGGCCAAGCCATCAAGGATAAATTGTGCTCTTTCAAGGTCAACATGACCATCTTTAGTCAGATAACCACCCATTTGGGGAATGTTGTCACGCCAGATTGCAATAAGAGTATCAATTCCATTTTCTCGTATTTCAAGACTGGGAAGATGAGGCAAAAAATCATTTCCAACAAAGAAACACATGAAAACCCAATCATCTATGGCTCTCTCTAGATCAAATCTGAACGGTTGATCTGGCACATAGAGTTCGGCTTCGAGGTACTCTCGAAGAACTGAAACATGGAGCCAAATGAAAGGTTTGAGAGCAGGCGCACTATTCTTCTCATCAAACTCTCCATCTTTTACCTTGGCTTCCCCTGTACATTCTCTGGCTTCATGGCCGGGCTGTCCACACATGCGGCAGGTTCGGGGCTTGGAGTCCTGAGCAAACACATCTTCTCGAAGAACACGGAAATGGGGCTCATGGGTGCCTAATCCCAACATGATCAAATCAGCATCTAATCCATAGATGACATGCCTTGTGTTGGGGTTATGCTCTGGTGATGAACGTTGGGATCTGATGAACTCCATAATTTTATGTTCACCCTCACCAGGCACTGTCGAATCAGAGATGATAACTTTCATCTTAGCCCAAGCTGGGTCCGTAGTAAGCTTGTATTTGATCCAATATCTTAAACTCGAAGCTAAAATGTCCATAAACGGTGTACCAGGGGTGATTTCATTTGAATCCCAAGCCTTGACAACCTCAGTGTTTTCGATATAGCCGCCTTGCGACTTTAACATTTTTAGGAGCTCTGCCTTCTCTTCCGCCTTCTCTTTTGCTTCCTGAACTGAGCGAAATCGTCGAGATCGTTGCTGGTTCATCTTGGCACGAGGAGCAACACCATCTATTGCAATCATTAAAAGTTTTCTTGGTCGAACCATATTGACAACTCTTTCCGTGTACTTGAAAATTTCCATCATCATTTCTTCCTCGTCTTTCGGTGCTGGTCTATCCTCTGGATGTGAGCAAGGATGGACAATGCCATTCATGTCAAGATATAGGTTGTCGAATTCTTCATTGTTGGGGTTTGGACCTCTAGCATCGATGGGAATGATCTGACCATCGATCTCTATTGGCTGTTCTTCTATCACAGGTGAAACGATCTTGGGATACTACGAAACTGAGAGTTAGCTACTGTGCTCTAACATAACAAATACCCTAAAGAACCTATACCTTCTGGCTGAGCCATCGGAAAAGAGCTGGAACACCCATCTTGGACAATCGAAGAGAGCTGTGGGATGATTGTAGCAGGTAAGTTCAGGCAACTGGAAAAAGGGAGGACCGGACTAGGCGCAGCGTAGCCCAATGCGCCGTAAGAATTACAGGCTGCTGAAAAGGAAACAAATGCGGTACTAAATATTAGATACCGCGCACATAAGACACCACTCTCTAGGGATATGTAGTGAGGTTGTTTCTTGGTTTTTAGTTAGGGTCGCGACGGAAAAGGCGAACCTTTGTCGAACTGACATGCACCTAGAAATCTTTAGCGCGTAAGGCTAGCGGCTCCAATGTTGCCGTCTCCACTTATTCTGTATTCTGGCGAATCTGGAATTTGGACACGAACTTGATACCGAGATCAAAGGAACTTGCACTGAACTGTAAGTATTCACAATCCTAGCTCGCATTCTGCCCCTATTTCTATCAAGCCATACTTAATGAACTGCTAAGCAATCACTGACTCAAAGTAGAGTGTGCTAAAAGTTTAAAACATGTACCAACAAGCTGTGATTCTACAATTATGAAGCTAATCCCATTCGATGGCCTGCACTCTTAAACTCTCACTAGAGCTATGTTGGCACCTGCGAGGCTGCAATCGGCAGCAGAAACAATCACAACACTCTCGTCTCGCCTCACATCATCTACTCTCCTAGAAGATCGACGAGCTGCTATCCTGGGACTTCGAAGCTTCGCCAAAGACTACCCAGCTTCCGTTGCATCGGAAGCACTTAGAGGGCTGATTGGATGTCTGAGCAAAGATGGAGAAGATGTTGACACGGTCAAGCTCGTCTTGGAAACCCTCCTCATGCTTTTCAATCCCAATGAAAATAGCCCCGAGGCTTCAGAACAGATTGCACTTTGGCTCGCAGACGAATTCACACAACGGCAGGATAATATTACATTGCTACTGAACTTTTTAGAAGCTGCCGAGTTCTATCCTCGCCTCTATTCATTGCAACTTTTGTCTGCTATTCTTGCATTGCGAACCGAGCGTACAGAGGCATGTATATTCACAGCTCCATTGGGTATATCGCGCCTCGTGGCAGTCCTGGATGATCACAGGGACCCCATTCGAAATGAGGGTCTATCCCTACTGACATATTTGACTCCAAACTCTGCGGATCTTCAAAAGTTGGTCGCTTTTGAGGATGCCTTCAATCGCATTTTTAAAATAATCAAACTTGAAGGATCTCTATTGGAAGGAGGTCGTGTTGTGGAGGATTGTTTGATTCTACTCGCGAATCTTCTTCGACTAAACGTGTCAAATCAATCATTTTTTAGAGAAGATGGCTCTGTTCCTAAACTTGCAAATCTTCTGAACGATGCTGTTAGTGAAGAGGGTACTGATGACGATGCCGAATGGGCAAAAACCCAGAAGAATAGAAACATTTATGCGCTTCTCGCAGTCTTGAGATTGTTTCTTACTACTGGAGGAGTAGGGACTCATGCAAACCAGACCTCTTTTTGGCGGCATGGAGTTTTACTTCACGTTCTACAGCTAGCCTTTAATCGTTCTACAGAGATGCAAATAAAAGCAGAGGTAAGAAACCTTTCCTAAGAAATCCGTAATTCCATGTGCTAATTGATAGCAGGCTTTGACTACATGTGCGGACTTGATAAGAGGTAACCAAAGCATACAAGAGGGATTTGCACAGTTGCAGGTAAATTCGGTCCTCGACGAGCCACTGACAGATGGAAATGAGACCCCTACGACACAAAACGGCATCCCAAAAGTTTATGTGATCGATGGTCTCCTTGACTTGACTCTTAGTGTCCCGATATATTCGGCTTTCGATTCTCGTTTAGCAGCTTGTCAATGCATTAAAGCTTATTTTTTCAACCACCAAGTTATAAGGAAACATTTCCTGCGTCGGGCCATTGAAGGGCACGCATCAGGTGCTGATGAGACGGCCAATGTGCTGACAACGCTATTGCAGCCGCTGGATTTGCACGCTACTGGTGATCCTTACCGGTACTGGTTCGCTGCTGTAATTATGTTCCATCTTATATTTGAGGAACCAACAGCCAAAAGCCTTGCCATGAGTGTTGCTGAAGGCGATTCTTCGAATGGTGAGGAAGTCGTAACTTGCATTCAAACTATTACGGCAAACCTGGTTACCGGTATACAGAAAAACGCGGACGAGCGAGTTCTTGTAGCTTATCTCATGTTACTATGTGGCTGGTTGTTTGAAGACCCGGATGCTGTTAATGATTTCCTCGGTGAAGGGAGCAATCTCAGTGGCCTTGTTCAAGCAGCATTGCACAGCAGCGGAGATGGCACTATTGTGCCAGGATTGTGTGCAATGCTTCTTGGGATTGTTTACGAGTTCTCAACCAAAGATTCGCCTGTTCCTAGAGCAACCATACACCCAATCTTAGCATCTCAACTAGGTAGAGATCAATACATTGATCGTATGACGAAATTAAGGGCTCATCCTCTTTTGAGGGATTTTGAAGTTCTCCCTCAAAAGCTCGGCCCTTCATCAATTGGCGGTCTTCCAGAGGTGTTCTTCGACAGATCATTTGTTGACTTTGTAAAGGACAACTTTAGCCGCTTCCTCCGAGCAATCGATCGAGATCCAGGAATGGAGATTCCAGTCATTGCCAATGGCGTACAGAAAGGCATCTCTCGTGAGATGGTTGACTCCTTGCGCTCACAGCTAGAGGAAAAGGAGAAGGCGCTGCAAAAATCTGAGGAAGATGCTATTTCGTACCAAAGACAATTAGAGCAAGAGCAGGCAGAACATCGCCGAAACAAGGAAACATCTGCTGTTGAATTAGCAAGAACCAAGCTCATCAATGACACCTTACAACGTCATCACGAAGAAGACACCAAGTAAGTATCTACTTTTATCTAAGTAGTTGTAAATATTAACATTAGGTAGCAAATTACGTGCAGAACAGTACCGAATTTCTCAGGATCTTCAAAGACAACTAGATCATGTTCAAAAACTGGCCGATGCTAACGCCGAGCGAGCATCTCAAGACCACCAGAGACAGCTAGAGCATCTTCAGAAGACAACGGAAGCTAACGCCGATCGATCACGACGACGAATGGAGGCAGAAATTGCAGACCTACAAAGCAATCTCCAGAAACTGGAGGCTGATCTTTCCAAGGTAAGTTCAGACGCACATATTGCTTGCCAATTACTGATGTTCTTAGGCAAATAAAAACCATGTCCAAGATCTTCGTACTGCACATGAGGAATATACCACGAAGACCATTGAACAGTCAGCACGACTGCAACGTGCTGAAGAAAAGGTTTCCGAGTTCAAAGCTAGGTGTGAAGCTGCGATTGGAAAAGCTGCGAAGGCTGAAGATGCTCTAGCAGCAAAAGAAGAAGAAAGAAGGATGGTTCAAGGTGAGCTTGATGATCTTCTTATGGTCTTTGGGGACTTGGAAGAGAGATGTGAAAGCTATAAGGAGCAATTAAAGGCACTAGGCGAGAACGTTTCTGATGCAGAGGATGACGAGTTGGAGGAAGGAGAGGAGCAAGAGGAGGAAGAGGAGAAAGGGAATGTTGCCTTAAAAGTAGCAGAGGATGATGTTGATTAGTGTCACGGCAGCTTGCAAGACTCCTCCAAAACACCATAGAACTTAAATACCCAGATCATACTCAGATCCTAAACCAATACAATGTCCACACAAACCAAACTAATGCTAGTGTTCTCAGCCTTGTGGGCGAGGCTGTGCCTGGCTGAGTCATAACTCCCCTCCACCGCATTAACCCCGCGATTGATTTTATCTCGACTCACACTTTTTGGTAAACAACACAAGTGCTGGATAAAGTCTGAAAGGAACTCAATCATATTCTTGATACCGCGCGGCATACTTCATCGAGTTTGGTTACAGATCTCCCAAAAGGCTCTCGTGCCATTTTACTCCTCATCGTAAAAGCCATGTCTATCAACTTTCCACAGGAAGAAGAAACTGTGCTCGCACGATGGAAGGAGATTAAAGCCTTTGAAAGACAGATTGAGCTTTCTGAAGGACGGCCACTTTATACATTCTACGATGGTCCTCCTTTTGCTACGTAAGGAAACTTTCAAACCATTCCTCTTTGCTCAATATATCCTAATTGTAATCTATCTAGTGGCCTTCCCCATTATGGACACCTGCTTGCAAGCACCATCAAGGACATTATTCCTCGGTATTGGTCTATGAAGGGTTATCATGTTGAGAGAAGGTTCGGATGGGATACCCATGGCTTACCAATTGAGCACGAGATCGACAAAAAGCTAGGGATTTCTGGGCGGGAAGCAGTGATGGCTCTCGGTCTTGAAAAGTACAACGCGGAGTGTCGAGCAATTGTGATGAAATACTCTGCAGAATGGCGAACTACAATTGACAGACTTGGCCGGTGGATTGACTTTGACAATGACTACAAGGTAGGACACCCAGGAAGCTCAGAAAGTTGAACTGACCGGATAAACAGACGATGGATCCTAAATACATGGAATCCGTATGGTGGGTCTTCAAAACCATATTTGATAAGGGACAGGTATATCAGGGGTACAGGGTTATGCCATATTCCACAGCTCTTACAACTGCTCTCAGCAACTTTGAAGCAAACCAAAACTACCAGGACATTACAGACCCGGCTGTCGTGGTATCCTTTCCACTATTAGACGATCCTTCAACATCTCTTCTGGCCTGGACTACAACACCATGGACGCTGCCCTCGCATACAGGATTGGCGGCACATCCAGATTTCGAGTATATTAAAATTCATGATGAAGCATCAGGAAATAATTATATTTTACTCGAAAAGCTTCTGGGCACGCTTTACAAGAACCCCAAAACAGCGAAGTTCAAGATCGTGGATAAAATCAAGGGCATTGATATGCTTGGATGGAAATACGAGCCTCTTTTCCCATACTTCTATGAACAATTCAAGGATCATGGTTTCAGGGTTCTCAACGCAAAATATGTCACGGATGATAGTGGTGTTGGAATTGTTCACCAAGCCCCTGCCTTTGGTGAAGAAGATTACAATGTTGCCATGGAGGCTGGAATCATTAGTGAAAAGCGTCCGCCTCCAAATCCTGTTGATGAGCGAGGTATCTTCACCTCTGAAGTAACCGATTTTGCTGGACAACATGTCAAAGCCGCTGATAAGGCTATCATCAAATACTTAAAAGGCACGAAGAGACTTATCGTTGAGTCGCAGATCAAACATAGCTATCCTATGTGCCCCCGTTCAGACACTCCGTTGATCTATCGTGCCGTTCCGTCGTGGTTCATTAAAATTCCAGACATCATAAAGCCGATGCTCGAGAACATCGAGGGATCTCACTGGGTCCCTTCCTTCGTCAAGGAAAAGCGCTTTGGAAGCTGGATCAAGAATGCACGAGATTGGAACGTCTCTCGGAACAGATATTGGGGTACACCAATTCCTCTGTGGGTTAGTGATGATCTTGAGGAGAAAGTCTGCATAGGAAGTGTAGCCGAACTGAAGGAGCTCAGTGGATACACCGGAGATCTGACTGATCTTCACCGTGATAAAATTGATCATATTACAATTCCTAGTAAGATGGGCAAGGGTCAATTGAAACGAATTGAAGAAGTCTTTGATTGTTGGGTTGAGTCGGGTAGTATGCCGTATGCTAGTCAGCACTATCCATTTGAAAACAAGGAGAAGTTCGAGAAATCATTCCCAGGCGACTTTATCGCTGAGGGCTTAGATCAGACCAGGGGTTGGTTCTATACACTTGTTGTGCTTGGCACTCACTTATTTGGAGTTTCTCCTTTCAAGAACTGTGTAGTAAACGGAATAGTGCTAGCGGAGGACGGTAAAAAGATGTCAAAGCGACTCAAGAACTATCCAGATCCGGCAGTAGTAATGAGTAAATTCGGATCCGATGCATTACGTCTTTACTTGATCAACTCTCCTGTTGTTCGTGCCGAGCCGCTGCGATTCAAGGAAGAGGGCGTGAAGGAAGTTGTTGCAAAGGTTCTTTTACCACTGTGGAACAGTTACAAATTCTTCGAAGGTCAAGTTGCTCTGTTAGAGAAGATCGAAAATGTCAAATTCTGCTTTGATCCCAAAGCTGAGGCAACAAATACAAACGTTATGGACCGCTGGATTCTCGCAAGTTGCCAAAGTTTGCTTAAATTTGTCAACGAAGAAATGTCAGGTAAGTAAGCACCAACATTCCTAGTATAAAAGCTTATCAGCAACAGGCTACCGTCTATATACCGTGGTGCCCCGGCTACTAAGTCTCATCGATAACACTACTAATTGGTATATTCGCTTCAATCGGAAACGCCTAAAGGGCGAACTTGGATTAGATGATACTCAGCACGCACTGAACACGCTTTTTGAAGTTCTCTTTACTTTAACGAAAGGATTGGCACCCTTTACCCCTTTCATCACTGAAACCATCTACCAACGTTTACTGCCATTCATTCCTGAGAATCTGCAAGGACCCGACCCAAGAAGTGTGCATTTTCTCGCATTCCCGGATGTCAGAGAAGAGCTTTTCGATGCTGAGATTGAGCGTCGTGTTGGCCGCATGCAACGGGTTATCGAACTGGCTCGGGTATCCAGAGAGCGTCGTACCGTTGGACTAAAGACGCCTCTTAAGACTTTGGTTGTCATTCATCCCGATCCGGTATATCTTGAGGATGTACGCTCATTGGAAGGATACATCACTGAAGAGCTCAACATTCGAGATCTTGTACTTTCTTCAGACGAAGCCAAATACAACGTCCAGTACAGTGTTAATGCTGACTGGCCTGTGCTTGGGAAGAAACTAAAGAAAGACGTGCAAAAGGTTAAGAAAGCGCTTCCAGACTTGACCAGTAACGAAGTTCATCAATATGTTTTGCAAGGAACCATCTCCGTTGCTGGAATTAAGCTAGAGGAAGGTGATTTAGTTGTGAAGAGGGGTCTGAAAGATGATGAAGTCTCGAAATATCTGGAAACCAATACGGATGATGATGTTTTGATTATCTTGGATGCTCAACTCTACGACGACCTAGCGGATGAAGGCTTAGCGCGAGAAATAATCAACCGTGTTCAGCGGCTCCGAAAGAAAGCAGGATTGCAACCCACAGATGATGTCAAGATGGAATATAGAGTGCTATCTGATCCCAAGAACATTGGAATTGCTGAAGCTTTTACAAACAAGGCTTCGACTATCGAGAAGGCTCTGCGGAGACCTATTGATCACCACATCATCACTCATGTTGAAGGAAAGATCCCAGAACAGCCAGAGGAAGGAGTCATTTTAGAAGAAGAACAGGAGATCCAAGAAGCAGTGTTCTTGCTTAGACTATTGAAGCTATGATGGAAAGTAAAGATTTAGCTTGCGATAGATAGTTGCGGTGAGCAGCATTTATATCTAGAATACGATTTCACTACAATCAATCGTGAGTACCTATGTATGACTTTCTCGAGGTGGTTATTGCACAGGTGAGTTCCTATCCACGGAAATCCAGATGCAGCCAACTGGTGATAACAGCCTATGAATTATAGATATAACATGATCAGGGGCCTTTCTTAATATTTCCCACCTCCACTTTTTTTAGAACAGCTTGATACCATAGTCCTTAATTTGACACTCTCGGAATATTAACTTTGGCATCATATCACCTCCAGGTTTTTCCAAGCTAGTGTCATCTTTTCTTCGCCGCAGCCTGACCAGGATAAGCAAATGATCTCAGCCAGTATCCAATTCATCTTACTATGTAACAATTCTTAAGACGCAAGAATTCCGTAAGGCATTTGTCCTTGTGGACGGCATTATAGTCTACGACAATACATTTGCCGTACACCGAAAGCTGTGAGGATATTTAGCAAATGACTGGAATTAAAACTGCAAATCTCTACCTCAGGCGAGCACTTGGCAACACACTGTCCGAATTTCTCGATTGGCCGTATTCTAGCAGGCATTGTTTGACTGGTTGAGTTGAAAGGAATGAAAAAGAGGCAATCGAGCGTGAACTAGACTAGGGCGAAACTTGGGCTGTGTGTTTAATACTGTGAACCTAGGGGATTCAGCCTTGTAAACTTTTAAGTTTTGATTGGCCAATGAACTTAACGCGTATTCCGCGTCTCCCGTTCTCACGAAAACAACGTTCTTATTAGTATCCGCATCAAACAAACAACTTAACAATCTTCCTGCCTGTATTCTCTGAAATCATACTTGATGCATCTTCATTATGCAACACAGCCTCCACAGGAAATCCTACAACATTACGCCTTATGACTACCATTAGGCGCTCATGTCGTCAGGAATCGATCCGCCGCCAGATGCAACCAGCACAACTCGAAATTCCGAGCCTTTCTATTCAAATGAAGATGTCGGGATACTCCACGAGATTGTGGTTCTGGCACAAGAGCTGTGGCCTACCCTTCCCGAGCGCGAAAGGCTTCCCACGAATGCACTCTTCGGCGCATACTACGATATCCTTCCTAAGCTTGGTCTTGATGCTGATCACGATAATCGCTATGCTCGAGTATTGTTCAAGATTGGGGGCCTTGGGGGCGCGGGGGGGGCACATGGGTTATACCAGAGGTTTGAGGCTGTTTTGTCGAAAATGGGTATTGAGATTGAATTGGAAGAGGAAAGAGGCGAGAACGGCGGATACGAGGAGATACAAGAAGATATCGAAATTTCCGCACTTGAACAGTATGAGAGGCCACAAACCAGACGGCGGCGTAACTCTGAAAGCACAGTCTGGGATATCGAGTCTAGACTGGAGCCCCCTCACTCCGGTCAACGACGCAACTCGTTTTCTGGGCGAAATAACTTACCGACTGAGTCCGAGTCGAGCCCCGTACAGCCAATGCCCCCAGCCCAGCTATACCAGAATGAGGCAACTGATGAAAGTCCCGAAGAGGATGATTCTCCTGATCGCAATGTTAGAGCCTGGCTAGCGTCCAGGCCAGGGGAACCACGTCGTGGACGTGGAAGATCTGTATCAACTCATGGAAGCCTCAGAATCCGTCGACGGTCACCCCAGGCTGCTCTTCGTCCCAGCCCGAATGTACCAACAACAACCCCGTCTGTTGCCTCGGATGAATATCAATTCCCCAGCGAAATCACAGCTGTTACTTCAGCCCAGGAGCACACTTCTAGCTCATTCGGACCCTTAATTGTAGCGCGGACTAATGAAACTGCCAGTAATCTTATGCAAATTAAAGCATCATTATTTCATCGGCAGCGCTTTTCGGGTAAGCAGCATTTTAGGTTATGGTGGGAGAAGAGCGCACGATTGAGGGAAGATAACTACAATCTTGAAATAATTGGTCGTCACTATGAAAGACTATTTCTATTACGCCGGATATTAAGCACCTGGCAGAAATGCATCATAAACAGACATGAAGACTACGAAACTGAAAGATATTATGACAACCTCGAACGGCGCTGTCTTGTTGTCAGGGATTGGAATCTTGCACGGAAAGCATTCTCTCACTGGAAAGAAATAACCCTCGAGGAGGTCGAGCGTACTTCTGTCGCTCGGCGACACATTTTGAGAACAAGAACATTTCATGCCTGGAGAGAATACACTGTTGTCAACGAGTTCAAGATTCGCAGGCTAATAACGAAGAAGTTATTCCTAATCTGGAGAAACCGGCATTTAAATGCTTCCGCTGACGCGGTTTTGGCCTTACAGACCTACAATGCCAATCTAGCCAGAAAAGTCTATATTGAATGGTTTTGGAGGGTCTGCGATATCCAAACTACAGTCTGGTGGGCTGACCGTACCAAAAAAAGATCCTTCTCCAGATGGACATATGCGCTTCGAAATACGCAGAAAAATCTAGCTATTGCTGATAACCACCAAACTCTTAAACTTCTGGGAAAGTTTCGATTTTGGAAGTCTAAAACCGACAGCACACTCAACCACGCACAGCAAGCGATCGAATTTTCACATGGCCGTCTTTGTTTAAATTCTCTCAAGAAATGGCGAATGGAAAGACAAGTTGTTCCTGCAAAGATACTGGTAGAGACAGATGTCAATTTGCGTCTTCTTCGAGAGACCTTTGGGATATGGCTACTCCGTTATAAACAAGAAACGCACGCAAAGGACGTGAATCATTTAAGGATCGTCCGACGCGAGTTTAGGAAGTGGCGACATCGAACTGATATACGATTGTTACAATCTCGACAAGAAGAGCAAGCGGCTGAAGCAGACCGGTTGAAAGTTCTTCGAGAAGCGCTCCTCGTTTGGCGCCAGAAAACAAATTTGAAACTGTTGCAAAGTCGACAGCTGCTAGAAGCAGTTATGATTGACCGACAAAGGGTTCTCCGGGAAGCTATTATAGCTTGGCGCGAGAAAACGACATGCGAGATATTTAACGAAGAGCAAGAGAGAAGAGCAGCCGTTATAGACCACCAAAGGATTCTACGAGAAGCGTGGACTAATTGGCGACATAAATCTAGGCTACAGGTTATGAGTAATCGGGTAAATGAACGTGTTGTGCGTGAAGCTGTCTACAAATGGGCACTTGCTGAACGTATATGCTACTCTAAGCAGCTCTTTAATAAGAGGCATGTTCAAGGTGCTATTGAGATATGGACACAAAAAGCTCAGACTTCTCAGATGGAAAGGTGGACCAGCGAAGATCTGGCGGATAATTTCGCGTACAGAAAGGTCAAATTGCTTGCCTTGAAATGCTGGACTTCTCGCATGCAAACCATTCGTCAACATGAATTCGAGGCTTCGAGGTTTTACACTCCAAGATTACAGAAAGGGGCCGTTTTTGAATGGTCAGGTCGTGCTCAGCAACTCTTCAAATTGCAAGAATGGTCACAGGATGCCAACTTTTACTTTCTAGCATCGAAGAGTCTGAGACGTTGGAAAGCTTCTGCTCAGAACTCAAAACGGGATAAAGTGAAGGCTGCTTATGCCCAAGTTCGACGCATGTCAAAAATGAACCTAGCTAGGAAGTCACTCAACAAGTGGCGCCAGAAAGTGCAAATTATCTCGGAATCGAATTTGCAAGCAATGGAAATGAGACATAACAAAGTCATTGTCTTTGGTATGAACATGTTTGATTGTTGGCGTGCTCGATCTGAAGAGATTGGGGAGATGGAGTCGTTGTGGAAAGAAAAGCTTATAGAGAAACACCTCTCGTACTGGAAAGGTCGTTCCTCTGCATTCATGAATTTAGAAGCAGAGGCCATTATCAACTACCAAGAGCGGCAAATGAGCCAGGCTATCAGGAAATGGAGTCTCTTGAACCTTCAGCAATCAGGTCGCTTACATCATGCAGTAGGTATAAGGGAAAAGAACGTAAAAAAGGCCTTTAGAAGGATTTTTACCTACTGGCAGCAGAGAACTGCACTTAAAAAGCCGCCCAGGCGTCCCGAGGTTGAGGAGACAAATCTACCGGTGAACATCTTCAAAGCCGAAACGTGGTCTGATCTGGGAGATGAGCCCGGCGTTGACCAATGGGTAAAAGACCTTGATGCCGGCAACCCTTCAACTCCTCTTCCTGGGTATCTCAGTACTCCATCAAGGAGAACTGATAGGGTTGCAGCTGCCGCGGCCAGGTTCTTATCCACAACACCACGGGCACCGCTCTCTACTCCTTTTGAACGTCAGTTACGGGCCCAATACTCAGGCGGTCCTCCGCCATCTGCTCGGAGAGCCCCAGGAAGAAGCAGGTTGGGCACAAACGAGGGTTTTGCAGATATTACAAACAGAGGAACAGGTGCAGATAATGAGAAGGAACCTACTTGAGTTTTGAGGTTGCAATAGCATTGCACGGGAAGGAAAGCATTGCATCAAGCATGGCGTTCTGGATAGGGATTGGTTGGATACATTGTATACCCCGGGTCCATATGGTTATATGGTTGGCGTAAATGTTCAGCGAATAGGCGTAAAGCAGTCAAAATGGATTTACTGTACCAGATGTTCAAGTACAATCAAAAAGTAGGCTGCTCTCCGGAAATAGTGCACTTTCAATTGAGTCGAATATCGTTCTCATAATTCGGATGTATCTAGACGTCTGGTGCGATCGCAAAAGACTTCTAGCTGTGTACATAATTTGAAGGCATTTAGCTAATAATTAAGTGAACTTTCGAAAATAAGCTGCTCATCTCTGACATGATTACTTGAATGTTCTCAACTCTGGTCATTGCCGTTGTAAATAATAAGAAGGTTCACCTCCCGTGTATGAGCTGATCCAGATCAACAAAAAGTTGTACGGCCTTGCGCAGTCGTAGCCTCACTTGCCCGTGTTCAGCCTCGAGTCAACTTCGAGAGCTTCCACGTCACAATTCCACATAAATAAAACTCGAGTCTCATTTTATGACAACTTGTGTATAATAAAACACTTCAGATCATTCAAACTACGATTGCTACCCTTATCACATTTCCAAATCCTTTTTTCTGCGATGCGCTGTGATTAATAGCATGAGAGCTGTGCTTCCTGGAAAGCCACGGGCCAAGCTCCAAGCTGTCTGTACTGGCTATTGGGACTCCAGAAGGCTACTTGTATGTTGGAACTCTGTCATTTTTTTTCTTCTTACCTAGTGCTAATTACTCTACTAGTGTTACATCACTGGAAATGCCTTTGTTATTTTAACTGCCGCAGATACGATCCTTCAGACCATATACGATGACGATAAGCTACATCTTGATGCTATATCTATAGATGAAGGATCTGGGAAGATAGCAACGTGTGCCGGGCCTATCGTTCGAATCTACAAGCCATATGGGCATCGAGAAGATGCCTTAAAGGTAATAGAGCTGGGCATATTTTTGGATCTGGAGCTGGACTGACCTGATATAGTGGTCCCTACAACATAGCTTCACAATAGACAATGAAAAAAAGACTGGAGTTTTGTCGCTCTCATGGGGTATATCCGAGGAACTACTTATTGGAGGCGAAAGCCTTGCATTATACACAACACACAATGAGCCAGAGGAGATTTGGAAGACACAACTGGCAAACCACGTCAAATTTGCCAACTTCTCCTACGACTCAGCATACATCGCTTCAACTGGACTCTATGATAGACTTGTGAAAATATGGAGAAGATTGTCATTCGGGTCTGACGATACACGTTTCGACTTCAGTTACTTGCCACATCCTACTACTGTCACCAACATCCACTGGAGACGGCCATACCACTTGGACCAAACGCTTGACAACGTACTATACACACTCTGTGCGGACAACATAATGAGGATATGGTCTGCTACGGATCCACATGGTCTGCAAGTTTTGCAACTCTGGGCTCAAATAGATTTGATGGAATCGATACAGCCTTCACTTCTAAGTCCAACATCCAAAATACGATTTGCTTTCATTATTGATGGACGTGATTTCATACTTGCTACGGAAGATTCTGTACAATCTAAAGGAACCAGTGAGCATAAAGACGACCATGGCCTTGCACACTTGATAGAGGTTGCAAATCGAAGTCCAGAGATATGCATTGTGTTAGATGAGCACGGTCGAATGTCTGCTTGGGGTTTAGAGAATGTCGGTTGTAATCCACGGCAAACGACTAATATATTCAATGTTGCTCATGTCGATGGCTTACAGCTCAATCTACCACAGACTCAAGAAACCTCGAATTATATACAGTTTTACAATTTCTGCAACAAATCAGGTGGGGGCCTCAACCTTCTAGTCCATCATTTTGACGGCAAGATCGAGGTGTTTGAAAGTGATGTGGCCAACCTGTTCGACCCCTCGCCTAGGTCTGATCGTTTCGTTTCGAAAGCTATTTGGACCGGGCACTCAGAAAGTATTAGAAAGATTGTCCGGAACGTTAGTGGACGAGCTGTTGTATCTCGTACGGATGGAGATGAGAGTATACTCTGGAATTACATGGATCTCCGAGGGGGCACATCAGTAATCCGCCAAAGTACCATCACTCAGAAAAAACACGTTCACAGGATATGTGTCTTGCGTCAAGGTAAATTTGTCATATTCCTACATCACGACACGATCGCGCTTTGGGATACCCGGCCTTTTAAAGCTGAACTACTAGCGACTTGCAGTTACGAGGTTTCCGGAAAACCATTATGTATTCTCATACTTCCTGAATTAAAAAGCGGAGGCCCTGTAGCTCACGTTGCAACTGTCACCTCTAGAATGAAGGGAGTAGTCTGGGAAGTTCATTTACCACAGTATAGAGAAAATATCACAGAATCTAGTACTCATAGTACCGCCTCCATTCGCGAGTTCTGCCGCTTTGAGCTTGGCAGTTCCGAGGATCTTTCCTATGTCCTCCCAGTAGATCCAGCTGGATCACCACCTGTTATTTCGGGTTTTCTGGATACTTTTGCTAGAGACATTGCCATATCTTATACAACGACTGGTCTAATTAGATCATGGACAGCTAGAATTGACGCCGAAGCTCTCAAAGTAGATTGGTTAGAAACATGTTCTGTCGATACAGGAGTCCACGAACCTGCCCTTGCCAGTGGAAGTTCTATTCGAAAGGCTGCTTTGGTAAATTCTACCAGATCTGAGCTTACTATATGGGATGTTAGAGGGGCTCAGCTCGAATATTCTCAGAATTATGAGGCTCAAGATACGATCCAAGATCTGGACTGGACCTCAACTCCTGACGACCAATCAATACTTGCTGTGGGCTTTAGATTCAGAGTTCTTCTACTCGCGCAGATGCGTTTCGACTATCTCAACAAAGGTCCTGCGTGGGCGGCAGTTAGAGAATTCAATATTCGCGACGACACTCCTCACCCAATTGGAGATTCAACATGGCTAAGTAACGGGAACCTAGTAGTCGGTGCTGGAAATCAACTCTTCTTATATGACAAGGAAGTAGATCAATCCGCCCCTATTGTCACAAGTGTTGGCTTCCCACGCCGTAAAACCCCATGGGACCTTTTTGAAGTCGTTACTAGGCTCAATGGTCCTCTCCCAGTGTACCATCCACAATTCTTGGGTCAATGTACCCTTGCAGGAAAAAATGTTTTGGTTCAAAATATCCTTCTGGCTTTACATAAAATACTTAAGTACTTTGTGGAAGGGGATACTATAGACACACACGTAGGGATGGATCTCGAAGAATTCTATGTCAATTCCGAGGTAAGATTATTCCGTTGAACTTGAGATCTTTCACTGACGTGCTCAGCCCCTGCAATCTTCGATAGTAACAACCAAGGTCGCAAAGTCATTTAGCAATTTTTCTGATGATAACAATGAAGAGGTAGAGACAGTAACAGAAGCCGTTGCATCTTCGATCAACGAGAAACTTACAACTGTTGCATTACCACAGTTGTCAAGGCAGGAGCAAATTCATTTAGCAGATATTGTTGAGTGTATTGCGATTGTGGAAAAGCAACGACGATCCATGGATGACAATGCAGCTCGATACATGCTCTTCTTCCGGCAGCATGCTCTGCACCGCGGAAGGTCTAACGAGGTGCCTCTATCCTGGAGAGAAATCAACTGGGCTTACCACAGCAATAGTCAAGATATCCTAGTAGACATGGTATCTCATCAATTTCACGGAAAATTGCTTTGGCAGCACGCTCGTGAGAGTGGGATGTTTATGTGGATGACAGATCCTAGTGCTTTGGTATGCGGTCTTTCTTGAAGTCATATGTGCAAATACTAACATCCCTTCAGATGGCGCAGTTTGAAGTGATCGCCCGCAACGAATATACCAAATCCGATATGAAGAACCCCATCGACTGCAGTCTATTCTACTTAGCTTTAAAGAAAAAGACAGTTCTTCAAGGTCTGTGGCGCATGGCAGGATGGAATCGTGAACAAGGTGCCACGGTTAGGCTTCTTTCTAATAACTTTCAAGAAAAAAAGTGGAAGACTGCTGCTATGAAGAATGCATATGCCCTGCTAGGGAAACATAGATTTGGTAAGTAATTTACTTGAGAAAGTTTGTCTTCTAAACTAATTCGGCGCAGAGTACGCCGCGGCTTTTTTTCTGCTCGCCGACTGTCTAAAAGATGCTGTCAATGTAATTCTGAATCAAATTAAAGATCTGCAACTTGCAATCGCAGTGACAAGGGTTTATGAAGGGGAGAGAGGGCCAGTGTTAACGGAGCTTCTCAAAGAGAAGGTCCTGCCATTAGCTGCTCAAGAAGGCAATCGATGGTTGGCATCTTGGGCATTCTGGATGCTGCACAGAAGGGACATGTCTGTGCGTGCCTTAATCGTATGTAAAGTGACACCCCTTTTCATGGGTAGGAACCACCTGCTAACTCAAAAATAGTCACCAGTATACACCTTACTCGAAACTCCCCACTCCCCAGACCTGCAAGCGAAACTTTTCTTAACTGATGACCCTGCACTTGTCGTTCTGTATTCGCAACTTCGTCAGAAGACGCTGCAGACCCTACGAGGCGCATCAAAAGTGACGCCAAAGGTCGAATGGGCATTCGTTCTACACAATGCTCGTTTATATGACCGAATGGGGTGTGATTTACTTGCTCTAGACCTTGGTTCGTATCTCTTCTGCTTCTAACCCACACACCATAGCTTACAAGTTCCAGTACGAAACTGGGAATTCCTTCTTCCTGCTCAGCCAAGCTTCAAAACTATAGGAGGAGATCCTAGACAGCTTCTACGACGACGTAGCTCACTCGTAGTTGCTGATCTTCCATTGTCAAACATGCCGGTAGAGATAAAGTCTGGCGGTATGCATAAGCCGCCTCCGAGTGTGTTTGAGGAGCCAGAGTCTAGTTCTCTATTAGACAGCTTTGGATTTTAGAGCATGAGTGAGTTAAATGGCATGGGATGATGGTGACGGTAGCTAGCTACGATGCTTGTTGTAATATAAGACTAGGAAAACGATACCCCGGATATGGCTCTGCCTGATTTGGACTTGAGTGGTTTACTAATATACAGTAATATGATTCACTTTGATCTAAATGGAATTTCAATGGAATTTCAATGGAATTTCAATGGAATTTATTTTGTTGTGTGTACAAGAGAACTTGATATTCTTCTACTAACGAGGGCTCTCTCTTCCTTATCAAAATAAATATACTTCCTCTACGGAGAGTCTTCTGGATGAGGCTTGTAAGTAGAGGACTCTCTTTTTTTGTTCTCCTATAAGGCTCGTTAAGCATTATCTATCAAGCGGACCATCAAACTAGCTGCATAGGTGACTCTAAGTGCAATTTCAACTTATCTTTCATTAATGTTCAATTACTGAATTTACTGGTTATTTGGTTTATTTCACCATATATCTACGCAGTCAAGACTTTAGTGTTGCTTTCTTCCTTACTTTTCAAACCATGTAGCCCCCCAACCTGTGGTTAACATACAACGATACGCCAACAAAATAAAAATATCCTTTCTTTTTGTAGACAATGATTCAATATATCATCATCGTTAGACATATATCTACATATAGTTTCTATAATATTTGTCTCATAAATGCGGTACCCTTGCACTAGCCAAGATAAGGTTAACAATACTGACGACTCCTTCTCCCAAAATCAATCCTGATGCGAGGATTACGATTGGAGTCTCCTCTCGCTTATGATAGACTTTCCAGTAGTAGTTAACAAATCCACCAACCGCTCTAGCTAACGTAAAAGATGGTACGTTATACATGCCTACACTAATGTCAGTATTATGATGGTTCCTTGATAGATATGATGAACTAACCAACAGCAACAGCAATCCCACCAGGAATATAGGGATGCCACTTCTTGCCTGCCCCAACTATTCGAAGAATTGTAAATATCGTAAATATAACAGCGGCACCCAATGACCACTGAAGTGCCAACGGAGGTAGTCCTTGCCCCGTCACTAATCTAGCAGTAAAAATCCACACATAGCCCGTTGGAACTTCAAACAGCTTTCCTGGAACCTCATACACACTCGTGTACAACTGATAAATCAATGCACTCACCACCGCCCCAACAGCAGAACCAATCATCTGTCCCCAAAACTGCGCATTTGGAGCTGCTCCTAGTAAGTGTCCAGTTTTTAGGTCTTGCATGAGATCTCCAGCCTGTAAAGCGCCAGCTTCGGAAACAGCTCCTGCGATGAGATTTATGAGCACAGAGTTCTTGTTTGTTTGTGGGATTATGAGGGCGAAAAAGAGCTGTGCTAGCTTGCTGATCCCAGACACCGGGTTTAGATCGGTTTCTCCTAGTGCTCGAACACCCATAATGGAGAGAATCAAGGCCATGAAAACTGCGATAATAATGGCGTAATATGGGATCAGAGCCCCAAAGACGACCCGAATACAGGCAACACAAAACACTATTGAAAGGACAAGACCGACCCATACAGTTGTGTTGCTAACCAAATGCTCGGCAGGTGCATCGGGTTCAGGAAGGTCTTTTAATTCCTGGACAGAAAAACTGGATGCTTGTGTTCTCTGAGGATCTGGAAGGAGCTCTTCCCGGTCTTCGGTATTTTCTTGTCCTTCCGCAATAGGTGAATAGCCTTGTGAAGAACCTCCATTTACAATCTGAAAAAGACCTTGCCAGTCTCTCTTGTTGATTTTCCGCCTAGCTTCTCCGATTGCCTCCGGCCCATAAATAACTAATGGACGGAGTGCAATGTAACCCAAGCTAATAATAGAATCCGCAAGCATGATTGCAAGTGAGATCCAGACTATCCACCCTTTACTTCCAGTTTCCCAATCTTCAACTGGACCTGGTGCCCAATTCCTCGACTTTGCAAGAGGAGAGAGTATACCCCATCCAACTATAGCTCCAATGAGCATGTGTGCCGTAGTTGCGGGACCCATTATGATGCCTTGCCCTACATATGCCAATGATGGATTCAATGTCCAAAGCCAAGATTCCGCAAGCATAGTACCAAAAATTGGTATATTGCGTAGAATCGGAAAGAAATATGTTGCAAGAGTATATAGTCCAGATATCAAAAATGAAATAATCAACAATCTAACCTTAGACTTCCAACTACTTTGTAACCCCTTCTGCACTTCTTCAGTATCTGCAGATTCATCATCTGCATAGGAAGATATGTCCCGTACAGCGGCATCTCTCGAATTCACACGTAATATGGGTCCCTCGGTAGTAGCCTCAGTCCCATGTAAAACTCCAATCATCAAGGCCGTAGCAGTTCCCGAAGGAAACTTCAGTTTCTCGCGTATGATAACCTGTCTTCGTAATGGCACCGCAAACACCACTCCAAAAAAGCAAAGTCCCAGAGACCAAATTATGAGTTTCCACAAACTCAGAAATAAGGGTCCACCTTCCTCAGGCTTTAACATATAGTTCAACGCTGGCATAACACCAACGAAGCCGCAGCCCAAGGGCATTGTTCCCATACTTCCAGCCACCGTCTGCACAAGCACATTTTCCACAGGCGTGAACGGTAAGTCGAGATGTTTCGTGAGTGTCTTGAAGAATGCGAATCCGATAAGTGAAGAAGGCATCGCCATGCTCGAAACCCAGCCCGTCTGTAATCCAAAATACATATTGGAGAAACATATTATGAGCCCAACTCCAAGTCCCACCAGTATACCGCGGAGAGTGAAGTTTTGTCCCTCACTGGCATTACTAGCGATAAATTGTCGCGCATCACTGCGTCGACGCTGTTGATCGGCCGCATATTCTGGGTGCTCATCTTCGGATGTTGAGATGGATTGGTAAGAAGGTTCTCCTCTATCTGGAGCCATTTTAGCTGTTTGTGCAAGCTCTTAGTCCTCGCATTTGGGCGAAAGAATACTCGTAATTCGACGGCCTCCTCTCAGTTGCAAGCTCGCAGCCATTTGAGGTCAAAGTGGGAGGGGAGAGCTGACAAACGTGAACCTGGAAATGTTCGTCATCCGGGAAATAATGTATCACGTGATATCGAGGAGAAGAAGTGTGTGAGGATATAAAGAGATTATGAAGAAAGCTGTATGCAGGCTTTCAAATTTCATTTCAAAGACCACAAAAATGACTGATAACTCTATACTTGTTGGACACCTTTTCTCACTTTTCCAGTATTAAGAGCAATATGATCTTATAAAATACACAGCTTATTATTATAACGTTCTGTTGTCTAGCATTTTCTTCTGATTGCATATAACTGGGTATCGTACCAAATGAGGAACTCCGTGCTAAAACTCAGATCATTGATTCTTCGCCTTCTTCCTGTCGACATTAGGAGGATCATTAGTAGCCTCGTCCTCAGTAAGATCCCCTTCTCGGACGTTTCCTATCACGTTCTCCTTTGGCTTGCTCGCCAACTTCTTCTCCTTTTCTTGCTCAGCAAACACTCCTTCAAGACTCTCTCCATGCTTGCTAGCTTCAAGAGCCTTTTCTGCCATCTGAACATTCTCAAATGCCCCACTCAATTTCCACGCATTACGCTCCTTTTTGGCGGCTACTTTGCCTGTTAATCCCTCGCCATGTTTCTGGTCCATGAGAGCCCAGAACTGCTGAACTATACTCCAGCCGTGACTGACCATTTCCATGGCCTTCTGCTTTTCTGTTTCGTTACATTGCCGTAAATCACGCTGGCCTTGCATAATGCGTGCCTTTCGAATGAAGCTCGTCGGTTGCTTATGTCTGGTCATCTGCTTATGAAGGCCCTTTGCAGTGTAAGCAAATGGGCCAAATATCGCAGCTAAATCCTTGAGGATAAAACCAGTAAAGCCCATTCCAACACCTTTGACAAAACCAACTGCGCCGTGATCTTTTGCCTAATAATCGCAATATTAGTGCTGATCATGTATGGAAGATTGGAATATATAAATCTGAGGACTACTCACTCCGTGGTAAGGTTGCATAACCAAGCCTGTCACACCATCATAGACACCATAAACAAATTCCTCGCCAGCCGCCTTTAGGCCAGACTTCATGCCTGTGATTCGAGTAGGCCTTCTCACGGTGGTGTCGCCATAAAGTCGCGGAGCATTGTGAAATCCTTGCGCAACAGCAACTGAAAGATCCAAGGGCGCTAGAGCCATTGCTTCCATAGTTCTCCCGACTCCAGAACCTACATCTTGTACAATTTCCTCAGCAGCCGTCTCTTCGGGCTCGGCAGACAGTATTGAATCGTTCAGTGTTACTGTATCATCGTCGCCATTTTCATGGCCACGTTGCTCAATAGGGTTTCCTTTGGTAGCATGGTCAACTACATCTGTTTCCGATTTGAGGTCATGAGTTTTTCCACCAGAAGTATTTCCTATATTATGAGCCTGCTCATCTGCTGCTCCATTTTTAACGTCAGTGGATTTCCCATTAACCTGCTGTTCCGAGTTTTGTTGCAGTATATTTTTGTTTTCCTTCTTATCTAGCGAGGTTGTGCTTGATTGCTTTCTTTTATTCAAAGCGCGTTCCCGAAGTTTATCTTTTTGAGCCTGTGGTAGCTTTGACTGTCGCCTTTTCTTTTCCTCGTGCCTGGCACGCCTCTTTGAACTCTTCGCAAGTTTGAATGGCACGCTCCCAACTCCAGATGCTACACCAGTCACAGCACCCTTTAAAGCATGGCCCACTCCAGTAATAGGCTCTCCAGGGCCTTCGAAATCGTTCCATTCGTTGTGGCGAATAAGTCGTAGTTCTTTCCATGATACCCGTTTCTGTTCAACAAGGAGCTCGGCAGCCAAAGCGCTGAGTCTAAGATGTGTATTTTTGAGAATCCACACTGCCACATGGTCGTCTAGTATGCTACAACGCATAGAATTTGGACCTGATAGTACGAGACTTCGATGAAATGAATCCACAGCATTTTTGGCACCATCACCCTCAGCTTCAATAGAGGCGGCAATCTTTTTAGCAGCCTCACACGCCTCATCTGTCAAACACTCCATAATGCCTTTCGCAAGTTTATCGGGAGTTAGCTTTTTGTAAGGCACCGGGGCAGAACCAGCTCCTGCTTCCGCGATCATAGCCCCCCAAAATTGCTGGTCTCCAAAAAAAGGAACAACCATAGTTGGCTTGCCACATTTGAGGCCAATCGCAGTTGTTCCGGCTCCGCCATGATGGACGACTGCTTTAACCTTTGGGAAGAGCCAGTCGTGGGGCGTATTCTCTAGCATATAGACATTCTTTGGGATATTATCATCCCCTAAACCTCCCCAACCTTTTGAAACTAAAGCTCGCACCCCGGCCTTTTCTACCGCCTCGAAGATTGTTCGTGTGAACTTGTCAGGATCATCCACAACAATTGAGCCGAATCCAATGTAGACAGGTGGGTCACCTGCATTCAGGAAGTCTTGCAGTTCTTTAGGGGGTTCAAATGTTGAAGCCAAATCAAGGAAAACAAACCCTGCAATATCAATCTCGGGTCCCCAATCTTTGGGCTTTGGCACAAGACCAGGTGACCATAGATAAGTGTATGGTACTTTCAAGCGATATAGTTGTCCGGGAGCCCACAATGTTGAGACCGGTTCGAGACCAAGAGTTCTGACTCGGAATTCATTCACCAAGTCTCCAAGCCCTTGCCATGTCATCATCTCCACTAAAGGATATGACATGAAATTCGTATAGCCGGGATCAATGTTTGACTGTTTGATGTTGGCCAGTGGATGAGGGAAAGATTGGGTGGGTGTATAAGGAAAAGTGAACATTAAGTGAAGAGGTATTCCTAATCTCTCGGCGCAATGCACATGGGCAAAAGACGGAGGATTTGCGATTATAGCATCAGCAACAAACGGTGCATTTGCACCGAGCATTTTTAGATTGCTGATGTCTTTTTCGTCATCTGTCGCATTGATACACGCACGCCAAAATCCATCAAACATCTCGGCCATCTGGTCTCTACGTCGTCCAATTTCGCCTTTCTTTAGCGTCTCCATTGTTGGTATCATTCCAGGATTCTTTACCATGAAGGCCATAAGTTCTGCAGGGTCTCCGCCCACAGAAAAGAACTCCAGTTCGGAATCCTTCTCGACAAAATCTTTGAAAGCTGGATGGGTCGCTATTCGAACCCGATGTCCATAGTCCTTGAGATCCTTGCCCAGTTTCAAAAAAGGCTGAATGTCTCCACGGCTCCCAATTACCATAACAACAATGTTCAACGTAGGTGGAGGCAAATCTGAACCCTGGATAGAAGACTTGGATACTTTTTCGTCTTCTGGGCTGCTTGATGTTCCTGTGATATCTTTGAGAAAGTTGGCACCTAAAGCCTTTGCCAGGTAGCCTCGGTTGGTGGTCTCATTGACGCTGATATTAAGCCGTCCATCCCTCTTCGACACCCTGCCTTTCGTCGCATAGTCATCGTTACCAATGTTAAACCTCGAATAGCCTTTGCTTCCTGTCCGTACCGGGGGTGGTTTCCTGCCGCGCCCAGCTGACCGTCTTGTAGGTTTCGGTCGTTCTTCCTCGGAGGACGATGAGCTCTCATCTGACGTACCCTCGTCGATACTCCAAATAGGCGTATTTGAATCTGGTAGGTTTGTTGCACGGCGTGTGACCTGGGGTGATGTTCCTGATGCCCTGGGTGCTGGCACAGGCCTTTCGGTCTGCCATAATTTCGCAATGGATGGTCGGACGCCTTCGATAGGAGAGGACACAGGGTTATTCGCAGAAGAGGCAGCGGTCACCTTATCAGACAAAGATCGCGGTCGTGCAGGGAGTTCCGTCCCAGATTTTGCAGTCATTTTTGGGGAGAGCCGTATTGTAAACCTCAGCACTGAGTTGTCAATACAAAGTCCAAGTGTGGTAGGCCGAGCTAACTGGTCCCAAGTGACTTGTGCAACTGGAATTAGTGTTACCGGCTGTCAGTGTATGTCAGTAACAAAATAAGCTTGAAGTGAGTGTGAGTGTGTGATGGTGATGGTGATTTGTGAGAGTAGATAGAAAGCTCGCCGGAAGGCGACAGGACGCAGATTTAATTTTTGACCTTCATGCACTTTGCATCATTGTATCATCGAATTTCCAAATGGCATGGAATACGGAACGGGGCAATTGCTGGGGTAATATTAACATGACGACACCAGACCACGGAAACTGGCTAGCTGGCCCCTGGGCGTTTTGGCTTGCTCGGCCCAGGCACTAAACAACACCACACCCGAAGGCGGTCAGGCTAATAACCATTGATTCGCCTCGCCTCTCATTTTCAGGGGGCTCGCTAAAAAGAGAAATGGAAAAAAATACATTTGACATTTAGCTAATGGTATTTAGCCCTTTACGTAGCTCAGCCAAGTATCAAGCTTTGTCAACATGCTGTCATGTACAAGGCAGATACTCTGTTAACCTCTATTAATGTTATCACGAATTTGAATATTTAATACACGTTTCACACATGCTCAATACACCCCATTGTAGTGCACCTCTAAAGTGATCTTTGACTGCTAATCAACCTTCCCCCCGAAGGCATCTTAGCAACATGCCATGTATCGAGGAATTCAGAATCATGGATATGTACTTCATGGAAACTCATGCGAACAACCAGGCATGTCGACTAATCAATTTCATTACTACGTGTTCGGAGCATATTCATATTATCTGGGCCTATTGCTGCTTTCCCAGGAAAACAGTGGACAGGAAATGGAATCAGGCGCTAAACGCTCCATCACCGGTGCAGGTACCTCCGAACCATCAGAAGTATGCCTGATAGTAAATAATGATGACTGTAAGGTGAAAGCCCGGGATCCGGTTTGAATGCTGAATTAGAGTCTGTACCAAACAACTATGCTAGCAAAATGCCATATCTGATGCAAAGAAGGCCCACCAGTGTAGAGCTGGGTGTTTTGGATAAAGTCCAAAAAGGGACATTATTACAAGACATTATTTTCTTCGTCATTTTCATATTTGTCCATCTGGCTATTTACATCTTGTAAGGACTCAACGTCCAACGTTCCTTCCATACAGCTATTAGCATAGCATACTTAAGATAGAACCTCTCAAAAGAGAGACGAATCCAGACACTTTCTATCATTCCAAATTACACTACATGTGAGGCTTGATACAACTGTTGTCAACTCTTAAGGCATTTCGCACGGAATGGAGCATCTATCAAGGGTCACGCAGATGAAGCTTGGCTATGGTAAAAAAAAGTGTCCGGTTTCTCCTTTATCGGGAGTCTTTTCTAACTACCGCTTATAGAATGTAACGAGGAGGAAGGTGCAATAGATGTCTGAGGACATCTAAGTCCTTACAGCTTCTGAGGTTCCATTCAACAGTTCTTTCCACGCTCAGCAGGCGGTGATGGCTAAAATAACAGGCTCACTTATCTCGAGGGCTTGGTAACTATGTAAAAACATACATCTTTCTTTATATACATTTCTACATGTACAGAATTACAACTCAATTAGAAAAAGATTGCTTGGCTGCTTAGTTGACTACTCAATGATCTTGTAGAAAAACTTCCCATAGCTTATTTATATATTTTGTCTATCTACTCAGCTCGGGCATACATCAAGCACCCACAAACTTTAAATATTGGAGCTTGGATTGACGCAATTGACTGATACTATTATATATTGGTTTCTTTGAAATGCTATAGGGAAGGACTATAAGCTAGTCATTTTCAATTTTGCTTATATGCTAGGGAGGAAGGTGCAAAGGGGGTACTAAGAGGTATATTGAGCAGTTTTCAAGGGGTTAGTTGGAGTGAAAGTTGGAAAAAGGTATAGAATTTAGTCCGTAGTAGTCGAAGAAGTAGTCGAAGAAGTAGTCAAATAGTGTATTATTACACCTTAGAGATTTCATCAAGCTTAATGCCCATTCAGCTCTGGACGGGATTGTTATGGGATCTCCATAATTCAATATAAAGCCTCGTGTAGCTGAGATCATAGCTTTTGAAAGTTTGCCAAAGTGCCATAAGCATTGCAGATACAACACACATTCTGTTGTTAGTTTACATATTAGCTAGGTTGTCATTTCTAACGATCTTAGAAGAGACATACAGATAAGTAGTCCAAACATAATCGTCATTGGACATTCTTCTTGGATTTCGCCCAGAATATCAGAACCAGGACAAGAAAAACGTTTCGGCACTTATCCATGATGCCACAACCGTATGTTTTACTATATATATATAGTAATATCACATCTGTAAAGGTCTCCGGCTATCTTTCCTCTTTATAAGATGCTAGCAGTCGACACCAAATGAAGCCTGCCAAAAAGTTGCACGCCTACATCAGAAACCGGATGGCCATGATTACATAACAGATCTAGCAAAAGTTGACTGATAGCAAGACTATAACCTAGAGCACAATAATAGAACCATAATACAAATCCTAAGGTGGCCCAGAAAGGTTGGATGGCGAGATACTTTGCCTGCGTGAGTTAGCTCTCTTTAGTACCAAAACCATTCCAGGACAGTATACGAGGAAATGGCAGAACAGGGCTCCCAAAATAAGATGCTGGCACCATGAGCTGTTAGAATTCGATTAATGTTACCCGACCTTTAGTCACCATTATGGAGAAAACTGGAAGATCCAACAGCAAGATTTATATGGAACCGAGGTTTTCCAAAAGTTTATTGCAGGCGTATCATTTCATCATTGTAGCTATTTTAAGCAACAATCGAAAGGTGGTCCTCCCTAACGAGTCTTTGCATTCAATATAAGTTCTAAGCACAATTGGTATAATGCTTTAATATACAATGCTCTGAAGAGATGGACGATGAATTTGGGGAACTGCTGGACAACGCTCCAGTATTCGTTCTCGGTAAAACTTTTTTCGAATTTTTGGAATGGCTTCACTCATAAGACTCGTTGTTGGAGGTCGAAGATAGGACTGAAAAGGAGAATAGGGATGTGACGAGGAATCTCCTCTATGTACTAGTTGCAAGTTCTAAATGCGTTCCCGGTAACTTCTATTATGCGTTCAATCAACCTCAGCTAATTTCAGCTTGGATTGATCCTCCATTGCTCAGTTTCAGGTGTGCTTCCCATCATTCCTTCCGCGTTAGTGTCTCTCGTTTCCCAAAGTCTTACTCCTGCATTGTTGAATAGTACTCCCCGAATCCTATCCCCGAATCAGCTTGATTTCTACCATGGCTTCCTCTAGGAAAATAGTGTACTCCAAGGACCATTACAACTCTTAGGTCAAGCGTAATTAGTAATAAACCTTTAAATTATGTGTCACCACTAAGTAAGCAACACGTACCATTCCTGTTCAGCATCTCCATTCTCTCGGCCTTCGTAAAGGCCATCGTAACCTTCGCCCATTACACTAAATCCGACGCCGTATGGACCCTCACCTCTGCGAGACGTGGTTGTAGTTACACGAAAGGCACGGCGTTGTTGTCGTGGAGAAGCTCTATAATCATTGGGACTACCTGCAAAGGTGTTTAAGTATGAGTGAGATCTCTCCGTTCCTCTCGGTAAAGGTGCCGTGAACGATGGATGGTAGCGAGACCTATGTCGTGTTTCAGGGAGGTGATCAGGTGTCTGCGGCTGTATATCAGGTGGCAGTCCATCATTGTATACCAGATAGGTTCTAAATGGCGTTCGAGGAATAGCTATCCAAATGTTGGTTAACAGCTAAGTATAAGATAAAAGGGTGACATTTTACATGCCTGCTCCTAAAAGTAGTTCGTATCGGCTGTGACCAATTGTTGGCGTACGGGAAGATGGTTGCTGTGAAGGTGATTCAGCTTCAGCAGTCACTGGCGATCGTGTTCTGTGCAAAGATAGCATGCGGGCGGCTCGTGCAGCACGTTGTATAATTCTAGCACGAGGGGAAACTTGCGGGGTAGATACTCTTAGTGTTGTCTCTTGAGGGCTGCTTTCTGGTCTGAGTGAGCCAGTCTGTGGATTTTCCGTCTGCTGGAGAAGGTCAGCTTGTTCTGAAATATAGAACTAGAACGGCTAATCTTTATAGAAAAGGTTGCTTACTGATATACGATCTACAGTCTGAGAATTTGGAAGAGATTCCGTTCTCGATGAGCTGCGCGAGGTGGTAGAGAACGGTGGCGGTAGCTGCAAGGGTGTGAGGTCCCTCGACCTGGTAGGCAATCTTGTTGAATTATATTCTAGCGTGATAGTGGTTGGTGGAGAGAAATATACATCCGATGTAGAGTCCTGCAAATCTCTTGTGCACAGTTCCTCGTGTAGGCTAATATCACTCTCTGGTCGAGGCATACTGTTGGTAGTTGATGCTGAAGACACTATATCCTGTTCACACGCTGTAGTCGAACGCTCGGATTCGTCGAAAGAGAAACTGTTGGTCTGATGCCGAAAGCTACGAGGTCGTCTGGCTGGATGGGAAAATAACACTCCTGTAGCTTTTGGTCAGTACTCACAATAGAAGTTCGTCATTACTCTGAGATGTGTATAACGTTGCCAATATTACACACCCTCACTCACCTGGAGAATCATGCGTAGCGATACGAGACATTTCTCGAGATATAAGGCTCATAGCTTGTTGGTGCTCGGGTGAGATCGAAACCTTCTGTGAGCGAAACAACGGTGAACGTGGTAGAACTGTCCCATGAGCTTCAGGCCCATCATGTGGGTGTAAGTGTAAGTGTTGTGGAGTAGAAGAGTCTTCTGGGGCTGTATAATGTATCAGTATAAATTTGAATGGTTTCAAACAGACTTACCAAAGGGTGAAGATCTCCCAAAATTGTCATCCACAATGCTTGGAGTCGGACCCTTTATAAATCCGCCAAAATGGAAGTCATTCTGATATGGGGACCGTTGTTGAATTTCGATTGTTTCACTCTCAGTGTCCCCCACCATGTGATGATAATTAAATGATAATGTGCCATCTACCAATGAGACATCTTCCAGTCCTAAAGTTGTAGTGTCTGGATGTCGAATAGAGTCTTGAAGATCTCTTTCCTTGTTCCGGCTGGTGAAACTGCCATCTTCAAGATGTTGACCTTTGAAGAATGAACAACTTTCAGCTTTAGGCCACTTACCTACATCCTCCTGTTTTAATAATTTTGAAGGTGTCTCCGCGGTTGGCAGTAACTGTGCAGTATTATTACCCTTGGCACTATTTCGTCGTTGGCGTATCTCAGAATCGAACAAGTCACCTGGACCAAGGGTAATGGCTGATGGGGGAAGGCGAATCATACTCAAGATTCCCTTGAAGTGAAGGAGAGAGTTGAGAGCGAGATAACGAGAAGAAGAAAAGAGGTAAGGAAGAGATATGTGTATCTCGACCAAACCGAAAGGGAAAGGGAAAGGGAAAGGGCTGAATCCACCATGATCTTTCGGGTGATTTCGTGCTTGCCGTTGACAAGCTCAAGCACAACTCGTAGTTGACATCAGTTCCTCACCTGCGTAAGTGCTTTGGGAAAGGCCAGTCACCCGCACAACGTAGCAAAATACCAAAGACCATTCTTGGTTTGAGAAAGTATCAGGAGTCCTATTGATACTGCTTCTAGTTGCTTATATGTTTTGAGGAACTCAACCCCAGCTCAGCGTTATGGCAACTAGCTCAAGAGAGAACATCTTTTCACGCTAGATAAGCTTCCTGTGGTTTCAATATTCAGTATATATCTATTTTAAGTGCACTAACTTAGTCAACTCAGCTTGTGTACGTCTCTGTCATGGGAAGGAGCCATATTCTTTTAGATAAGTTGGTAATTTGATGTTTTGAAACTCCATGGATGTGGTTAGGCTTTCTAGTTTCGCTTAGTTTGTTTGACACAATTATTTTGTCCAAGAGTCTGCTACATTGAATTCGACGCCTTTGTGACTTGCACTGGCTTAGAGAAAGTCAGCAGTCTCGAGAAATACGGTACGTACTGTACGTTGCAATCATAGTGATTCAAGGAGAGTGCTGATAATTCGTCGAGTCACTGAAAATCAGTCAGACATGTTAATTGCTCAAGAGAAAGCAACGTGGTATGAATATATGTATGTATGTGGGTGGTGTATTGTATTACATACTTGTGTTGTCTGTCCGTCTGGGGATGCAGATGCAGTGTGATTGTCCTCTGTGTATGATATGGGTACTCGGACCAATTCCGCCGGCTGCTTGGAATTCTTCGCATTCGCATCCACATCCACATCCACATCCCCATCCACATCTACATCTACATGCACATGCACATTCGCATTCACATCCTCACCGTCGTGTATGTACGGGAGCACCTAGCTGTGCTGGCATGGTGAATTGAGTTGAGGCGAGTGTCTAGCCTTTCCGTCTAACAACTCTAACCCCAGCTCCATCCCATCATCAATTTGGGGAGCCCCACTGCCAACACTAGCACACTCCTCTCATCCCGAATCTCCAACCCAATCACAACACAACCCTGGGTCTGTGGTCTTGATATACCTATCCATTCTATTTTCGCCTGGCAACCTCCGAGTATGATAGTCCAGGATCAAGGAAGTGTCTAAATCCTGCCATTATTGCCATGGAAGGTGATTTGAGCCTTTCGAAGTCTTTTGGAGGCCTGCGCATTGCAAACCCAGACCATAGCAATCTTACTACACCTCAACCACCGGCAGCAGGTGTTGTCAATACCACTCCTAGGACTGAAGGTCCGGAGCCTCAACCAGACAACACAGACAATCTGGCTCCTCAGAATTCCAGGGAAGTCCGACCCTCAACGGATCCACAGACCCAATCACGGAGACATTCTATCTTCAACATCCTACGTCGCGGCGAAACCTCCTCCCCAGAGCCGACACCATCACAGCAACCTCCTTTCGCTCCCGAACAGAACCATTCAAGAACACGGCTCGACTCAAATGGCAGTGATCCTTTCAACTCTCAAAACCAAACCCAAATTCGGGCAGTAGCACCAAAGAATTACAGGCAGTCTATGCCCGTAAACCATCAAGCACAGCAACAAGCACAATTTCCACCGTATCAGTCAAATTCAATGCAGAAGGCCAATCGTTCATACAATCAGGGCATGGCGTCTCGTCCTATTTCGGGTCTATATTCTGCGCAACCTCCGCCCAATGTAATACCTACACGAGAGCCCGGATCGTATAGATTGCAAAGCGAATCAGCGAATTCACAAATGGGCGAGGGACCGAATAGAAGGGATTCAAGGGCGGGTACAGCAATGCAGGCAGGTGTACCGTCAAGGGAATTGAGCCATCGAGAAAGGTCGTATAACCAAAATCTACCGATGGCACCTGGAAGTGCTCCTGTTCCGCCGAGGAGAACTTCCAGTGCAATGCCGCCTGGGTCCACGAATGGCGCGGTGCCTATGCGCGGTGCCAGTGGAAGCTCGCCTCCCAACGGCGACGATGCTGGTGCGGCTGTCGGTATACAGGAGGAATACGATGCTAGTGGAAATCTGATACTGAGGCAGGTTAAGAAAGGCGTTAAAGACTTCGCTTTCAGTCGAACCTTAGGTGAAGGTTCATACAGTACGGTGGTCCTGGGAACAGATAGGCAGACACTTAAAGAATACGCGGTCAAGATTCTGGATAAAAAGCATATCATAAAAGAGAAGAAGATCAAATATGTCAATATTGAAAGAGACACACTTAATAGGTTGATAGAGCACCCAGGCATTGTTCGACTCTACTATACATTCCAGGACAACGCTTCGTTATACTATGTTCTGGATATAGCGAGTGGTGGAGAGCTATTGGCGGTACTGAAGAAAATTGGTTCATTCAATGAGGAGTGCACACGATTCTATGGCGCGCAGATACTCTCTGCAATCGAGCACATGCACGATAGGGGGGTCATCCATCGAGATCTCAAACCCGAGAATGTATTGCTGGACGATCAGATGCATATCAAAATTACTGATTTTGGGACGGCGAAGCTTTTGCCTGATCCCAGGGTGCCACGAGATCCTCAAGCTAATTATGATTTTGACGAATCCGACCAAGAATCCCAAAGAGCACAGTCTTTTGTAGGCACGGCTGAATATGTCAGTCCTGAGCTGTTGAGAGACAAGCATGCCTGCAAGGCTAGTGATTTATGGGCTTTCGGTTGCATCATATTCCAACTGTTGACTGGGCGGCCTCCATTCAAGGCTCAGAATCCATACCAGACTTTCCAAAAAATTGTCAATCTTGAATACGAGTTCCCCCAGGGATTTCCTCCGGCCGCAAAGGATATGGTTGAGCGTTTACTCGTATTAGATCCACAAAGGAGGTTGTCAATCGAACACATAAAAAATCACGAATTCTTTGACGGTGTCAAATTTGGTAGAAGTTTATGGAGGACAAAAGCTCCCCGACTAATGCCATACGTACCACCGACTCAAGAGCCAACACTCATAAAGCTCAATGGCGGGCAAGGGAGCATACCACAACCAATTGCAACATCTCGCGCACAACAGCCTGGCCCCTCAAACGGAAGTTCCAGGCCGCAACCAAGGATCATTACTGAGCTTCCTCCTCCCTCACAACTTGATATCGAATGGTCACCAGTCCTGACTCGGGATAATGAAAGAATTTTGAAACTAGGAAATCTAATGGTCTTAACTGCACCTATTCCTCATAGCCCAGGCTTAAAACACACAGATCATGGGGATGGGCATGAGAAGAAGGGATTAGCGAGATTTTTTGGTGGCAGCACTACCAAGAAGAGGCAAAGACTTGTGATGGTAACCTCAAGTGCACGGATTATTATGGCTGCCGCCGGGGGCAGTGAAAAGAAAACGAAATCAGAGATATCGCTTCTGGCTTCAGAATGCTCATGGCGGACGCAGACGGACGTCAAGGGGCAATCGGTTTGGTGTGTTGATGTTGTAAGTTAATTCTGGGGTCAAGCAATAGGCACCTTACTAACCAAATTGTAGCGAGGTGTTCATTACACTTTTGAGGATACAAAAACCTCTGTTACAACTGGTGACCCAGCAAAAAGTACAGCCGAGGAATGGATCGATCAAATTGAACGTGCTAGAGATATCGCACTTTCCCAAAATATGGCCGGATCATACAATGCTGAATCTGGCTTTGACATGGCATCGTCTATCTCGAGCCCCGCTAGTACACTTCATGGGAATAATATATATCCCGAGGGTTTCAACATAAATGACCGCTCGGGGAGAAACAATCTCACCAAAAGTCAGAACAATCTCGCCAACAGCATGGATGACCTACCCGAAGGAAGGGCTGTAGCTAAAAGAAATCGATTCAGCAAGAGAGCTTCAAAGAACGGTTTATCAACACCATTTTGAAGCTCTATAGATTCCATGAGGAAACCTCCACGAGCGGTAGATTCAGGTACTTTGACCTTGGGTGTTATTCAGTTCGATGCTTGCTCGTGGCAAACTACGAACCAAGTACTATCGTGCTTCTAAAATATTCCGGGAAAGCCCCTGATGTCAACCAATTTTCTTTTGTTTTGCATATGATAGCGAGGCGCGGGTTTAATTCGAGGTTTCAGAAGCCTTTTTGATAATTCTTTCTAATTGGGGTAACTATTTACGAGGCATGAGGATGGATAAATTTTGTTTCATGGGAGGCACATGAATGAAGTTGGGAGGGTGGACAAGCCATCCTCCTTAATATTTTTCTTGCGTTTGCATTGGATTCTTTCCGGCAGCATTGCATTAGCGACGTGCGGCAAGATTTATGGATGGATTTGTTTTTGTGGTTGGATGGATGGGTGGACGGACGGATGGATGGTCAGTCTTTTTTTCTAATGCACTGGCGTGGGTTGCCTGTTCTACCTTCATACCCGTTTTGTTTCTTGTAAAGAAAGAACTCCGACTTGTGCTTTATTAAAAAAGAGTTTTATGAGACTGTATATTAACAAGATCAAATATGGAGAATCACTTTGCCGACATCCATTTTGGAATCGGACATACAGGAATTCATTCAGAGAGCGTGTCGGTAATAAGCCCTAGCTAATTCCGAAAAGTTCCACATAAGAAGTGTGACGTCCAAAAACCGTAGTAGTCCATTACTTATACTCCACTACTGCGTACTTACCCATCCCTCAATTTCAGTTTCATCAATACTTGTTATCTCATACCTCACTGTAAAACTATACTCAAGAATTCACAAATGGCCCGATCTGCCTTCAGACCTGGAGATTTGGCCGTGATCAGTGGAGGTGCAAGTGGCATCGGCTTAGCATTCGCAACTAAATGTGCTGGTTATGGAATGTCCGTGATCATTGCTGGTAAGCACCCCCCCAAAAGCTTTAAGTTTCATGATGTTTCATGGCTTCTTGGACCTCACTATGATGGTCTCCAAGTTGGCTTCCCCCATATTCCCTACTCTTATACTTCACTGGAGCAATCGGGGGATAAATTTACAGTCAGTTGGAGAACAAAATTAAACATTATTGCCTTCTACTGTGTGAACGAATTGCTAGACCACGGCAATTGTGAAATGAGATCATGTTTCTTTTTTCATAAACCTTTCCAACTTGGGGTTTTGAGGTTCTTGTTACACACTAATGCTTGGACAGATAACAATGGCAAAAATCTTGCTGAGGCAAAATCCTCACTTAATGGGAAGATCGAAACCATCGAGATGGATGTTAGCAAGATTGAAGACTTCGAAAAGTTGAAGAGCAAGATTGTTAAAGAATTTGGAGGTTAGCACTAACTTACCAAGGCCAATCTACATGGTTTTACAACATAGTTTGGTTGCCGACTCAAGAAGAAAAGCCATAAAGCTTCGGCTTGATTCTTCTCCAATTCAATAAAATGACCACAGTAACTTCTTTGGGGAATACTTTTCTGACTTTGTTGTGTCAGGGAGAATCCATGTGCTTGCACTTAACGCAGGAATTGCTCTGAAAGGATCCTGGTCAGATCCCGAATACTTTCAATCAATTATGGCAGTAAATTTGTTCGGCGTTATCAACGGAATCTCCGCTCTGCTACCACTAGTTACAGAGTCATCCACAGCATCTAGTCCTGCGAGTATAATTATCACAGGTTCCAAACAAGGTATCACCAACCCTCCTGGCAATCCAGCTTACAACGCCTCAAAGTCGGCTGTCAAGACGTTGGCAGAGCACTTGTCTTTTGATCTCTCCAAATCAAGCCCGTCAACCGGGGTGCATCTGCTGGTTCCAGGTTGGACGCATACTGGCCTCACAGGAGGCTCTCCATTTGGAGAAAAGAAGGAAAAGCCAGCCGGTGCTTGGACACCAGAGCAGGTCGTGGACTATCTAGAGAAGAAGATATCGGAAGGGAAGTTCTATGTGATTTGCCCTGACAACGATGTCACGGAAGACACAGATAAGAAAAGGATGCTCTGGACTGCGAATGATTTGGTACAGGGCCGCCCTCCGTTGACGAGGTGGAGGCAGGAATATAAGACCGAAGCGGAGGAGGTGAGCTTTCTGAAATTTATCTTGCTCCCGACTTACTGATTTGTTTCTCTAGTGGATGTCAAAGCTGCAGCTTTGAGTTAAACGGCTTTTTAGTGAGACAAATTTAACTATAGCACTTAAGTGATGATTGTTGCTTTAAACAGGAATGAAGTGCTTGGTTATTGACAGCCACTATAAATATAGACGCAATAGAATATCAATCTTATGTGACATATCCTAACAAATTATGGTAGCAATTGGATCCAACCGACCTAATAAGACTAAAAACTGCTTAGTGAGTTATACTTTCCATGCCATATATATGGTAGACTTGAGTATGGCTAGGCAAGCCAGGCCAGGTACTGTCGTATGCCTGAATATCAAGGCACGAAACAAGTTTACCTCGCGTTGGTCCCTACTTTCAAACGCGTACAGTCCGAACAAAAAGCTGCGAAGGCTACACATTCATTCTGAGCGCCCAATCCTGTACAATGCAGTCCTCATATCGACCTCCATTTGCACAGCAAACCTCCCAACGATCCCCCCATGCGCCAGCAACTGCCTCACGGAGAGGAATTGGTAAGTGCGCAAGCTTCTCAGCAATGCGCCGGACTGTACTAAACCTTGTCGCGCTTTCTATGTCCACTTTAAATACCATGGCAGATACTAATTCTATATATAATAGGTCCTATGGTAGGCCATCCTCAAAATTCTATGACCCAAGCACAACTGCAGGCTCAGCAAGCAGCTGCGGAGACAGCAAATACTCGTGCAAAGATGCGCAGTCGCAAGCCAACGGACAAAACCATACCCGAGGGCGTCGAGGACTGCATCATTGGAGATGGAGTCCAGCGGTATAGGGAGCTTAGGGAGTTGGAACGCAAATTGGATGCGACCATGATGAGAAAGCGATTGGACATTCAAGATGCTGTCAATCGGAATGTAAAGGTGAGATTGCTTGGATCTGCATTAGATTATCCTCTTAACTCTTTCGTAGCGTTATAAAACTTTGCGTCTGTGGATCAGTAATACGGTAGAGGATCAACCATGGCAGGCAGATAGTCTCGAACCAGATGCTTTCGATTTCAGCACGAATCTAGACTCTTCATACCGAGTAAAGATTGAGGGACGGTTACTAGACGACCCAGCGGAGGATTTAGATAGCGAGGATAGCGACTCTGACGATGAGCCAGCCGATGCTGATGGTGATGCCATGGACGAAGGCGGAAAGGAAAAGAAGAGCAAGCCACAAGGGAAACAATACAAGTTATCACACTTCTTCAAGGCAATGACCGTCGATTACGATAAAAGCAAAGCCAAAGAACTGGACCAACCCGTTGAATGGAAGAAGCCATCAGTTACGCCAAATACTGCCAGTCTTCCTATTGCTGCAGACTTCGACCAATTGGAGTTCAAACGAGGCGGTGACGATAATGTCAACATAACTATCAACCTATTCCGAGATGAAACCCCAGAGAGGTTTCTGCTAAGCCCAGCGCTTGCGAATATTTTGGATACAAACGAAGCTACTCGAGCAGAAGCTGTCATGGGTGTCTGGAGTTATATCAAAGCTATGGGTCTTCAAGAAGATGATGACAAGAGAACATTCGAGCTTGACGACCGGCTGAAGATTGTACGTTGCCCCTTTCCCTTAAATCCAATTTGGCTAATTTAACTAGATATTTGGACAACGTGACAAGGGATATATTCCCCAAATCCCTGAAATCATTATCAACTACCTAAGCCCACTCCCTCCCGTCAAGCTCACCTACACAATTCGAGTTGACAAAGCATTCCACGAAAACCCACAGCCTACAATTTATGACGTCCGTGTCGCCGTTGACGATCCTCTAAGCGCCGCATTGACAGCATACATCACCAACCCTTCATACGCTCAAAGTCTCCGAGAAGTTGCAGATCTAAACGAAAACCTTGCCAAAATTGTACAGAAGATTTCAAATTCAAAATCAAAGCACATTTTCTTCGACGCCTTGTCAAAGAATCCAACCGAATTCTTTGCCAAGTGGTTGAGTTCGCAGAAGCGTGACTTGGAGGTGATTTCTGGTGAAGCAACTAGAGGTGGAGGCGAGGATGCAAGTGGTGAGGAGTGGAGAAAAGGTGGAAAGGATGGCGTTTGGGGTAGTGAGAATGCACGACAGAGCGTCAATCTCATTGTGGGGTCGAGTCCCAAGAAATAGAGCGGATTTGTGCTCGAAGTCCCTTATGGCTGCCATTTGAGGTTGCTTCGGAGTAAAATTCTCTGTGGTGGTAGGAAGGCGTTCCATAACACTGGAGAGACCGGCGTGAGGAGTTTGGGAGCACTAAATGGGCGTTTTTGCAAAGAGAACGCAAAGTTGACCCCCCTTAGTGATGTGGTAATTTATCTGTAAAAAAAAAAACCAATTTTCTACGCGCTTTCTGTGTGGTTGGCTATGTTGAATTACGTGGATACACTTCTTCTTTCATTTTACCTTAGTAGTAGTAGTATTTATATCGCTCACCTCAAGAACACACCCCCGTTATTCAACCTTCCCTATGTCTTCTGGCCAATATATCTGGAGACAAGAGAGCAGCATGAGAGAGAGAGATATATATATATATGTACCTATGCCCCAAGCGCGAAGGATCCCAAGAGCTCTCTAGGTGACTTTTCAACTCTTGAAAAAGGAAATCTACCAGGAGCCGATAAGGTAAGGTAAGGTAACAATAGGTAATAAGGTCACAAGAAGAGATACAACACAGGTACGAAATCTAGTTCATGCGGCTTTGAATGAGTCCGGCAACATGGCACTACACGGGCTATGTACAAAAAAGCCAGTTGCCAGGAACAGCAGAGCTGGACTGGATACAGGAGAGATATATATATTGTGTCGGCTGTCTTATTTCTCAATTCGTGGAAGATATGCAATATGAACAAACGCCGGTCCCGGAAAAAAAAAATTGCAACCCGCATTTGCTATTCAAACTCCCAATGCACCCTCAAAAAAACGCCTTATTATGCTGTTGCATACCCATTCCATGCTTCCTTCCTTCTGGAGACCATCTATATTCCCACAAACCTTGTACCACCCGTCTAACGTGCTTGAGACCCCAACTGTGCCGGTTTTTGCAACGGCTCGGTAGGTGTCGGGTTCATGTTCTTAATTTGCTTGATCAAAAACTCTCTCTCGTCAATGAATTGTTCATCTTCGGTCCTATCTTCCAAAAAATGCTGCAAGAACTTCAAAAGTCGTTCACGATTTATCAGAAGGATCTTTTGGACGGCAACGGATTTATGGGGATTTGCTACGAAAACTTTGAAGACGTGAAAGCCTTCATATTGGACCATTTTGCGTTCGTCTCGGAGGAGATTCATACATATTTTTAGGTGCTCGCCGCGGTCAACGTAGGCGGTCATTACGGAGTAGTTGGCTCGATCTAGGAGGATCTCGCCGAGGAGCTTGATGGATTGTCTTTTGGTGACGTAGCTGTCCGATTTAACTAGGACGTTATTGTATTTGTCAAAGAACAGGTCAAAATTCGTAGAAAGATACTGTGCAACAATTTGCTTATGCTTCGTCAAGAGCTCCTAAACTTTATTAGTGAATGATCTGGCAGCGAATGTCCAATAGCTTACTCTGAAAGTTGTGAACGCATCTGCGCCAACCTCAAATGAACCTTGGTCAATCCAAGCAAAAAATTTCCAAAATACACCCTTTCCACTTTGTCTTACATCTGGTTGTATACCACTTAGTCCTTTCGAAGTCGAGCCTCCTTCAACTGGGTCATCGTATAGTATTATAGCTGCAGCTGCATCGCTCTTTAAAACTTCTCTCAGGACTGTGCCTGCTGCTGTTGCACTTTCTTTGTGCTCATAGCCATTACATAATTCCACAAGAACCTCTGGACGATTGTTGATCACATAGCTCAGAGCTAGAGGATCGCTCTTGGGCGAAGCGGTCGCGGGCCGAAATCGCAGAACGTAGGAGAATATGACTTGGGCATCTTTCCTGGACTCAAAAGCCAGCCGATATAAATTGAGCGCGAGGAGGTATAGTAGGTCTTCCTGGATCATTCCCGTCACCAACGCATAAACTTGTTCTGGGCTACTTTCGGTTTCTAGCGTAAAAGTCAGCATACGATCATAGTCAGGGCGAAAGACACCATACCTTGAGTTCCTTGTAGGAGAAACTTCATTTGGCTTAAGGTCTTTGCGAGCTCCTCTGCCTGTCAAGTTGTTAGCCTCGTGCGCTCATGCATTCCAGAAAGCAATTGCGCACCTTTACAGCTCCTCCAGGCCCATCGAGCTTTGTAATTTGCTCTTTTGCCTGCTTTGGCAGATCCACGGTATTGGTCCGAGGACGTCGGCCGAAAAGAAAGGACATGGTTGCGAGTTTGTTTATATTCGACTGCGAAATGTTTACTGTCGCTACTACTGCGCGACCCACGGGTAGAGCGTTTGTGTTGCGCTAGCTAATTGAGACCTGGGGCATGGAATTAGGAACGGGGTGAAACAAGAGCATAATAAGCTCTCTGGAAGGACGTGATGGCGCTCTATCTGGGTTTTGTAGTTGTGGTAGTAGTAGTAGTAGTAGTAGTAGTTAGGGGGGATGCGGTTGTGATCCAGCAGCAGTGTTTTGTTTCCAAGGAGAGCTAACCACAGTTAATGTCAGTGTCAGTGTCAGTGCAGCGGTGGTGGTAGCTGCAGATGATTATTATTGTCATAGGTGGTTGTGGTGGTTGTGGTGGTCCTGTGGTGGTCCTGTAAGTGGTGGTTGGTTGCCCTGGTGCAACGAGCTGGACAGCGTGTTGGTGTGTTGGTGTATTGGTGTATTGGTGTGTGGTCTCCACGGCACGGTACACGGCTCATCGCCTGATCCGATCCCTGAACTGTAAAATGAGCCTAGCAACCAGTTAATTGCGAATATATGCAAAAAAAAAACCCCAATATCAAC
>Ga0247734_1000105_pt1 | contig 76401 bp, 53 predicted proteins | sample UWRJL103311B2_FD_180933 | JGI IMG/M metagenome (GOLD analysis project Ga0247734, IMG submission 180933) | Plant litter microbial communities from Arlington Agricultural Research Station in Wisconsin, United States - UWRJ-L103-311B-2 | ecosystem: Environmental > Terrestrial > Plant litter >... | reverse complement strand
CATGAAAGCTGATATCCATCCAGTTTACGAAGCCATTGACGCAACCTGCAGCTGCGGCAATGTCATCAAAACCCGTTCCACACTGGCCAAGCCTCTGAGCCTGGACGTGTGCAACGAGTGCCACCCGTTCTACACCGGCAAGCAAAAGACTCTGGACATCGGCGGTCGTGTCGACAAGTTCAAGTCGCGTTTCGGTGCTTTCGGCGCAACCAAAGCTCCTGCTGCAGAGTAAGGTTGGCCGTTCTGGAGTTTCCAATGGGTTTCTCCAGGCTGCTTAAAAAGGCGTCCCTCGCGGGCGCCTTTTTTATGTCTGCGATTTGGCTGTCTGCTGCCCAGGCTCTGTGTCCGGCTCCAGCGTCGCTTCCCGTTGCACAAGTCCAGCGTGTGGTGGATGGCGATACGGTGCGCCTGGATGACGGGCGAAGTGTGCGCCTGGTCGGTATCAACGCACCGGAAACCGGTAAGAAGGGCCAGACCGCCCAGCCGTTTGCCGAAGCCGCCAAGCGGCGGCTGCAGACGCTGGTCGATCAGAGCGACGGGCAAGTCAGCGTCCGAGTGGGTGAACAGCCAACCGATCACTACGGACGTACGCTGGCCAACCTCTATGGCCGCGACGGCGGCAATCTGGAAGCGCAGTTGCTTGCTGAAGGGCTGGGCTATCTGGTCGCGGTATCGCCCAATGTCGCCTTGGTCGATTGCCAGCAGGAGGCTGAACAGGCTGCGCGCAAAGCTGGCGTGGGTCTGTGGCGCAATTCTCCCGTGCAGTCTCCTGATCAAATTGCCAGCGGTGGATTCGCGCTGATTTCCGGTCGCGTCAGCAGTGTGCAGCGCAACAACGGCGGGATCTGGATCGCGTTCGACAATGCGCTGGTACTGCGGATTGCCCCTCAGCTTGCAGGACAGTTCGACAGCGCTATGCTCTTACGCCTCAAGGGGCGGCAGGTGGAAGCGCGGGGCTGGGTGGTGGATCGTTCGCGACGTGGGGGGCTGCACTCCGGTCAGCCGCGCTGGATGATGCCGATTACTCATCCAACGATGTTGAATACGAACGCTCAATAAAATTGTAGACATTTTGCATCGGGATTGTGGACACTCCAGTCGGTGTCTTTGGCAGTTCTACGCTAAAAGTCGTATGTCTCGCCTCTTGACACCAGTGACCCATCAGTCTTGTTAGGACTTTCTGACTTGCGTATGCTCCTCGGTCCGTCTGTCCAACAGCAAAAAGCGGAATGCCCTCATGTCAGATTTGAAAACTGCCGCGCTCGAATACCACGCCAATCCTCGTCCGGGGAAGCTGAGCGTAGAACTTACAAAAGCCACCGCAACCGCGCGCGATCTGTCGTTGGCTTACAGTCCGGGTGTTGCCGAGCCGGTCCGCGAGATCGCTCGCGACCCTGAGCTTGCGTACAAGTACACCGGCAAGGGAAATCTGGTTGCGGTCATCTCCGACGGTACCGCGATCCTCGGTCTGGGAAACCTCGGCCCACTGGCTTCCAAGCCTGTGATGGAAGGCAAGGGCGTACTGTTCAAGCGTTTCGCTGGCATCGACGTGTTCGATATCGAAGTCGATTCGGAAAGCCCGCAAGCGTTCATCGACACCGTCAAGCGCATCTCTATCACCTTCGGTGGCATCAACCTGGAAGACATCAAGGCCCCTGAGTGCTTTGAAATCGAAAAGGCACTGATCGAACAGTGCGACATCCCGGTGTTCCACGATGACCAGCACGGCACCGCGATCGTCACCGCCGCCGGCATGATTAACGCACTGGAAATCGCTGGCAAAACCCTGCAGTCGGCGAAGATCGTCTGCCTGGGCGCTGGCGCGGCGGCCATCTCCTGCATGAAGTTGCTGGTGAGCATGGGCGCACAGATCGAAAATATTTTCATGATTGACCGCAATGGCGTGGTCCACGCCGATCGTACTGACCTGAACCAGTACAAGGCTCAGTTCGCGCATTCGACTGAAAAGCGCACATTGGCTGACGCACTGGATGGCGCAGATGTGTTCGTGGGTCTGTCGGGTCCGAACTTGCTGAGCGCCGAAGGCCTCAAATCAATGGGGCCTAATCCGATTGTGTTCGCATGCTCGAACCCTGATCCGGAAATCTCCCCTGAGCTGGCTCACGCCACTCGCGATGACGTAATCATGGCGACCGGTCGTTCTGACTACCCTAATCAGGTCAACAACGTGCTGGGCTTCCCGTTCATCTTCCGTGGTGCACTGGATGTTCGTGCCAAGCGCATCAACGAAGAGATGAAGATCGCCGCCGCCAACGCCCTGCGCGAACTGGCCAAGCTGCCTGTGCCTCAGGAAGTCTGCGACGCGTACGGTGGTATCAAGCTGGAATTCGGTCGTGAGTACATCATTCCCAAGCCAATGGACTCGCGCCTGTTGGGTCTGATCTCCGAGGCCGTTGCCAAGGCCGCTATTGAGACCGGCGTTGCGACTCTGCCGTATCCGAAACACTACCCACTGAACAGCGTGGATGAAGTGTTTAACGGCTAAAAGCGGTTACCCATAAAAAACCCCGGTCAATGGCCGGGGTTTTTTGTGAGCGCCTATCTGTAGGAGCGAGCTTGTTCGCGAAGCTTCATCGCTGTTTGACGAATCTCTCGCCAACAAGTTGGCTCCTACAGGGGGCTGTGCGTGGTAGCACATCCCTACGGTGCGGGTCAGAACAAGTCTATCGGTGCCGCCTCATCCGCTGGCAACGGGCTGCCTGGGGCCGGGGCGCCACCCATTTCGTTCATGCTGGGCGGTGTGTCTTCGCTTTTGAACAGTTCGAAGAATGCGTTTGGCGTGCTCGGCGTTGCGGCGCGGCCGCTGATCGGGTCAACCCGCAAACTGAGAATGCCATCCGGCTCTGCCTGGACATGAGGCGGTTTGTCTTTGAGCGCCGCGCTCATGTAGTTCATCCAGATGGGCAGAGCCACGGTTCCGCCAAATTCATGGCGGCCCAGGCTTTCCGGCTGGTCGAAACCTGTCCACACGGTCGTCACGTAGTCGGCGTTATAGCCGGTGAACCACGCGTCTTTCGATTCGTTGGTCGTACCGGTTTTGCCAGCGATGTCAGGGCGGTTCATGGCCAGAGCCCGCCGCCCTGTGCCGCGCTTGATGACGTCCTGCAGCATGCTGTTGAGGATGTAAGTGGTGCGCCCATCGACGATGCGCTCCGCAACTGCTGGTGCAGGCGCGTCACCCGTATTGGTAATAGCGTTTGGCACCACATTGGCCGTGAGTGGTGGTGTTTCGGGCGCTGCAAACGTCGCCGCATCGCTGGTTGCGGTAGCGCTCACTGCTTTAGGGTTCGGATCGTTGGCCGGGACGGTAGGCGGGTTGGCAACGAATAGCGTTTTGCCCTCGCGATCATCGATCTTCTGGATCAGGTACGGCGTGACCTTGTAACCGCCATTGGCGAACGCGCTCCAACCGCCGACGACTTCCATCGGCGTCAGCGTGGCGGTGCCCAGGGCCAGCGAAAGGTTGCGCGGCAGATCCTGCTTGTTGAAGCCAAAGCGTGTGATGTAGTTGATCGCGGTGTCGATGCCCAAGCCTTGCAGCAAGCGAATTGAGACCAGGTTGCGCGACTTGTACAGCGCTTCACGCAGGCGGATCGGACCCAGGAAGGTGCCGGTGTCGTTCTTGGGGCGCCATTCCTTGTCCAGGTACTGGTCGACAAACACAATCGGCGCGTCATTGACCAGGCTGGCGGCGGTGTAGCCGTTGTCCAGTGCGGCGGAGTAAAGGAACGGCTTGAAGCTTGAGCCTGGCTGACGCTTGGCCTGCATCGCACGGTTGTAGTTGCTCTGCTCGAACGCAAAGCCGCCGACCAAAGCGCGAATGGCGCCGTTTTGCGGATCGAGCGATACCAGCGCGCTCTGCGCAACCGGCATCTGGCTGAATTTCAGCGAGTTGTCGGCCTGACGCTGAACGCGGATCAGATCGCCTACATGCGCTACATCGGCAGGGCCTTTGGGGTTGGCGCCGACGCTGTTGGTGTTCAGATAGCTGCGCGCCCACTTCATGCTGTCCCAGGCGACGGTTTCTTCCTTCTCGCCGTTGTGGGTCAGTACGCGAATGCCGGTCTTGTCGACCTGGCTGACTATCGCCGGCTCCAGGCTGCTGATGGTGCGTTGCTTGATCAACTCGGCCACCCATCCATCGCGGGTCAGGCCCGGGAAGCGGCTTTCAGGGCCACGATAGCCGTGGCGCTGGTCGTATTCGATCAGTCCGTTCTGAACGGCGGTATTGGCGCTTTCCTGAAGATTGCTCGGGACGGTAGTGGTGACGCGGAAGCCTTCTGTGTAGGCTTCGCTGCCGTAGCGCCCGACCATTTCGGCGCGCGCCATTTCAGCGATGTACGGTGCGTTAACTTCAGGGCTCTGAACGTGGTAACTGGCGTTGATCGGTTCAGCCAGCGCGACCTGATAAGTGCTCTCATCGATTTTGCCCAGCTTGAACATGCGACCGAGAATCCAGTCGCGACGCTCTTTGGCGCGTGTCGGGTTGGCCAGGGGGTTGAAGCGTGACGGCGCCTTGGGCAGTCCGGCGATCATCGCCATCTGCGCAACGCTCAAGTCACGAATCGATTTGCCGTAATAAACCTGTGCCGCGGCCTCGATACCATAGGCCCGGTTGCCCAGGTAGATTTTGTTGACGTACAACTCAAGGATCTCGTCCTTGGTGAGTTGGCGCTCGATTTGCAAGGCAAGAAGAATCTCGGTGGTTTTGCGCGAGAAGCTGCGCTCACTGGTCAGGAAGTAATTTTTGGCGACCTGCATGGTAATGGTCGAGCCGCCGGACTGAATGTGGCCGCTCTTGACCAGTTGGCTGGCCGCGCGCATCAGGCTGCTGGGGTCTACGCCGTAGTGATTGGCGAAGTTGTCATCTTCGGCGGACAGCAGGGCGTGAATGAAATTGGGTGGAATGTCGGCGAAACGGATCGGGGAGCGGCGCATTTCGCCAAACTCGGCAATCAATTTGCCGTCGCTGCTGAACACGCGCAGCGGGATTTGCAATTGGATGTTCCTGAGCGCATCGACGGATGGCAGGTTCGGGGCCAGGTAAAGGAACGCGCCGCTCAGACCGAGCAGCAGCCCGCAAACGATCGCGACGAAAGACCACCAGAAAAACTTCAGCAGGCGTATCAAGGCTTTTGGATTTCCAGAAAAAAGAATGGGTTAAGCGCAGGCATTTACAAATGAACACGCCTTGAAGCTTCGGTACACGAAAAAAACGCTCGGCATTATAAGCATTTTTCGTCGCCGAGCGTTATTTGCGCTACTGTCAAGACTGCTGACAGCGGCACGGTATTAAAAAACGCCCGTAAGTGGCGGAATCTCATAGGGAAACGGTTGTGTTCGAACTCTTCAGTAAGAAGGCCAATACCCTTCTAGGGATCGATATTAGCTCCACCTCGGTAAAACTCCTTGAATTGAGCCGTTCCGGCGCTCGTTACAAAGTCGAGTCATATGCCGTCGAACCTCTCCCGGCCAACGCCGTGGTCGAAAAGAACATCGCTGACCTCGAAGGGGTCGGCAGTGCTTTGACGCGTTTGCTGGTAAAAGCCAAGACAAATGTCAAAAACACGGCGGTTGCAGTTGCGGGATCCGCCGTTATCACCAAGACCATCGAGATGGATGCAGGGCTTTCCGACGACGAGATGGAAAACCAGCTCAAGATCGAGGCCGACCAATATATTCCCTATCCGCTTGAAGAAGTTGCCATCGATTTCGAGGTTCAGGGCTACTCGCCGCGCAATCCCGAGCGCGTAGAAGTGCTGCTGGCCGCGTGCCGCAAGGAAAACGTCGAAGTACGTGAGGCGGCCCTGGCGCTTGCAGGGCTGACCGCCAAGGTCGTTGACGTCGAAGCCTATGCGCTGGAGCGCTCCTTCGGGCTGTTGTCGGCGCAACTGGGTCATGATCACGAGCAACTGACCGTGGCCGTGATCGACATCGGCGCCACCATGACCACCCTCAGCGTGCTGCACAACGGCCGCATCATTTATACCCGCGAACAATTATTTGGCGGGCGGCAGCTGACCGAAGAGATTCAGCGCCGCTACGGGTTGTCTGTGGGCGAGGCGGGGCTTGCGAAGAAGCAGGGCGGGTTGCCCGACGACTACACGATGGAAGTGATGCAGCCGTTCAAAGACGCGGTGGTCCAGCAAGTCTCCCGGTCGTTGCAGTTTTTCTTCGCTGCAGGGCAATACAACACTGTGGACTACATCATGCTGGCGGGCGGGACGGCTTCCATTTCCGGCCTTGATCACCTGATCCAGCAGCGTATCGGCACCCCGACCATGGTCGCCAACCCGTTCGCCGACATGGCACTCAGTGCAAAGGTCAATGCAGGGGCGCTGGCCAGTGATGCACCCGCACTGATGATTGCCTGCGGGCTGGCGTTGAGGAGCTTCGACTAATGGCTCGGATCAACTTATTACCCTGGCGTGAACAGCTTCGCGAAGAACGCAAAAAGCGATTCCTCACCGCGTTGGCGGCGGTATTGGTTGTCGGCATCGGTACCGTGTTGCTGGCCGATCAATACATCAGCAGTGCAATCAGCCATCAGAATGCGCGCAATCAGTTCATTACCAACGAGATCGTTCAGCTCGACACCCGTATCAAGGAGATCAGCGAGCTCAAGGCGCGGCGCAAGCAGTTGCTGGAGCGGATGAAGATCATTCAGGACCTGCAAGGCAATCGACCGATCATTGGCCGTATCTTTGATCAATTGGCTCGCACGCTACCCGATGGCGTGTATTTCAGCGAAGTGAAGATGACCGACAAACTCATCAGCATTGCCGGCTCGGCCGAATCGAACAACCGCGTCTCGGACCTGCTGCGTAATCTCGACGCCTCGGACTGGTTGGAGTCGCCAAGCCTGACCGAAGTCAAAGCCACGACTGCAGGCGCTGTTGATCAGGCCAATACCTTTCAGTTGACAGTGCGCCAGACGCAGCCGGCCGTTGAGGGGGTCAAGCCATGAATACATCCGAATGGCTGGAAAGCCTGCGCAAGATCGACATCGGTGATCTTGACCTCAACAACCTCGGCTCATGGCCTGCAGCGGTCAAAACCATTGCCGGCGTACTGCTGATGGTGTTGGTACTGGCGGGAGGGTACTTCTTTTACATCCAGGACATGCAGGCGCAGCTGGATCAGGCCCAGGCCCAGGAAGTTGCGCTTAAAGAGCAGTTCTCGACCAAGGCTTTCCAGGCCGCCAACCTGCCGGCCTACAAGACCCAGATGACCGAAATGGAAAACACCTTCGGCGCTCTGCTGCGGCAATTGCCCAGCGACACTGAAGTGCCAGGCTTGCTTGAAGATATCACGCGTACCGGTTTGGGCAGTGGGCTGGAGTTTGAAGAGATCAAGTTGCTGCCTGAAGCTGCGCAGCAGTTTTACATCGAGCTGCCGATACAAATCACCGTGGTCGGCAACTATCACGACCTGGCGACCTTCGTCAGTGGCGTAGCCAGCTTGCCGCGGATCGTGACGCTGCACGATTTTGAAATCAAACCCGCTGATCCCAAATCGCCCAACAAGCTGCGCATGAGCATTTTGGCCAAGACTTACCGCTACAACGATAAAGGATTGCAGAAATGAGGGCGGCGCGATGGTTGTGCGTCAGTGTGGCGCTCATGGGGTTGGCAGGATGTGACAGTCAGAGCGAGTTCGGCGATTTGACGCAGTTCATGAACGAAGTGCGGGCGCGGCCGGTGGGGACGATTGAGCCGCTGCCGAAATTTCGTGCTTATGAAGCGTTCACGTACGCAGCGTCGAGCCTGCGCAGCCCGTTTCAGCCGCCCGTCAAGGTCGATCCGATGCGGCGTCAGAAAGGCTCGCTGTTGGTTCAGCCCGACTTGACGCGGGTCAAGCAATTCCTTGAGGGGTTCAACATCGAAGTCTTCGAAATGGTCGGCACCATCAGCAATCCCACCGGCACGTTCGCGTTATTGCGTGGGGCCGGCGGGGTGCATCGGGTGAAGGTGGGCGACTACCTGGGGCGCAACGATGGTCGTGTGGTCGGGATCAGCGATGCGGCGGTGGAAGTGATGGAAATCGTTCCGGATGGAGAGGGAGCGTGGCTGGAGCGGCCGCGCAGCATTTCCCTTAAAGAGCGCTCATGACAATGGCTAGCAAGCGAAACGCCTTCGGGTCTGCACAGTGGTGGAATTTGATCATGAACAGGATTCTTTCGATTATCGGCGTATCGCTATGGATGGCGATGGTTTCGCCGATTCTCCAGGCGGCGAATCTCAAAACTCTGGATGTCGCTGCATTGCCGGGGGATAGGGTCGAATTGAAGCTGTCTTTCGACGGTCCGGTGCCTGCGCCGCGCGCCTACACCACCGAGCAGCCGGCGCGCATTGCGCTGGACCTGCCGGGCGTCAGCAGCCAGCTTGCCATCAAGAGTCGTGATCTGGGCACGGGCAACGCACACAGCGTGGTCGTCGTCGAGGCCAAGGATCGTACGAGGGTGATCATTAACCTGACCGTGCTTGCGCCGTATAGCTCGCGGGTTGAAGGCAACAATCTGTTCGTTGTCATTGGTCAGGGCGCGGCGGCTGCCCAAGGTTCCCAGCCGAGTACGGCACTCGGCGCACCCCGCGTCAGCGTACCGCCTGCCACCGCCAAAACTGCGCCCAGGACGTACGCCCCGGTGGGCAAATCGGTCAGGAACGTTGATTTTCAGCGTGGCGAATTGGGTGAGGGCAACGTCGTCATCGAGTTGAGTGACGCTGGCATTGCGCCGGACATTCAAGAAACAGGCGGCAAGATCCGTGTTGATTTCGCCAAGACCCAGCTGCCGGATAAATTGCGCGTACGGCTGGACGTCAAGGATTTCGCCACCCCGGTACAGTTCGTGAATGCCAGTGTCAGCGGTGACAAGGCCAGTATCCTGATCGAGCCTTCGGGCACGTTCGACTACTCGGCTTTTCAGACCGACAACAAACTGACTATCAGCGTGCGCCCTCTGACCAACGAGGACATGGACCGCCGCAACGCCGAGAAGCTGGTGTACACCGGTGAGAAGCTTTCGCTCAATTTCCAGGACATCGATGTGCGCTCGGTGCTTCAACTGATCGCTGACTTCACCAATCTCAATCTGGTGGCCAGTGACACGGTTCAGGGCGGGATCACCTTGCGCCTGCAAAATGTGCCGTGGGATCAGGCGCTGGATCTGGTGCTCAAGACCAAGGGTCTGGACAAGCGCAAAATCGGCAACGTCCTGCTGGTAGCGCCCGCAGATGAAATCGCCGCCCGCGAACGTCAGGAGCTGGAATCGCTCAAGCAGATCGCAGAACTGGCGCCACTGCGTCGTGAGCTGTTGCAGGTGAACTACGCCAAAGCGGCAGACATCGCCAAGTTGTTCCAGTCGGTGACCAGCGCCGATGCCAAGACCGATGAGCGCGGCTCGATCACCGTCGATGACCGCACCAACAACATCATTGCCTATCAGACTCAGGATCGTCTGGATGAGCTGCGCCGCATTGTCTCGCAGCTGGACATTCCGGTGCGTCAGGTGATGATCGAGGCGCGCATCGTCGAGGCCAACGTCGATTACGACAAGGCGCTGGGCGTCAACTGGGGCGGCTCCGCCAATCGGGGCAACTTTACCGCTGGCGGCGGTGGCACGGTCACCGGCACGCCGGGTGCTGTGACCAATGCGCCTTACGTCGATATGGGTGTTGCCAACCCTACGTCCTCGATTGGGCTGGGGTTCATCACCAACAACACCGTGCTCGATCTTGAGCTCAGCGCCATGGAGAAGTCGGGCAACGGAGAAATCGTTTCCCAGCCCAAAGTTGTCACCTCGGACAAAGAGACGGCCAAGATCCTCAAGGGTACGGAAGTGCCGTATCAGGAGGCCAGTTCCAGCGGTGCGACGTCGGTCTCCTTCAAAGAGGCATCGTTGTCGCTGGAAGTGACCCCGCAAATCACACCTGACAACCGCATCATCATGGAAGTGAAGGTCACCAAGGATGAACCGGACTACATCAACACCGTGCTGGGCGTACCGCCGATCAAGAAAAACGAAGTGAACGCCAAGGTGCTGGTCGCTGACGGCGAAACCATCGTAATAGGTGGTGTGTTCTCCAATACGCAGAGTAAAGTCGTCGACAAAGTGCCATTTCTTGGCGATGTGCCGTATGTTGGCCGACTTTTCCGGCGGGATGTGGTCTCGGAGAAAAAATCCGAGCTGTTGGTGTTCCTCACTCCGCGTATCATGAACAACCAGGCGATTGCTGTGAGTCGTTGATTCTGTGCGAAATTTAATACTTGTGGGGCCGATGGGTGCTGGCAAAAGCACCATCGGTCGCTTGCTGGCCAAAGAGCTTCGACTGCCATTCAAGGATTCCGATAAGGAAATCGAATTGCGCACGGGTGCCAATATCCCGTGGATTTTCGATAAGGAAGGTGAGGCCGGCTTCCGTGAGCGCGAGCAAGCGATGATTGCCGAACTGTGCGCCTGCGACGGCGTGGTCCTGGCTACCGGGGGCGGCGCAGTCATGCGTGAAGAGAACCGCCGGGCATTGCATGCCGGCGGTCGTGTGGTGTATCTGCACGCTTCAGTGGAGCAGCAAGTGGGGCGAACTGCCCGAGATCGCAACCGTCCTTTGCTGCGCACCGCTGATCCGGCTCGCGTGCTGCGCGAACTACTGGCCATCCGTGATCCGCTCTATCGAGAAATCGCGGATGTCATCATCGAAACCGACGAGCGACCGCCAAGAATGGTGGTTCTTGACATCCTTGCCCTGTTGGCCGAGCTTCCTCCCCGTTAAAGCGAAGGCGGAAATGCGCTATCCTCGGCGACCATAAAAAGCAGGGTCGCCATATGGCCTTGCGCCAGCGGCTGTATGACACATCAAACGTGTATACGGACGTCCAAATCGTTGAACAGTGTGGGGACACATGCAGACACTCAGAGTCGAGCTTGGCGAGCGCAGCTACCCGATTCACATTGGCGAAGGCCTGCTGGATCAACCTGAATTGCTCAAACCGTACATTGCCGGACGCCAGGTTGCCATCGTGTCCAACGCAACTGTCGCGCCGCTGTACATGGAGCGTCTGATGAAGACGCTCGACGGTTACAACATTCTCCCGATCGTGCTTCCCGATGGCGAAGCCTTCAAGAATTGGGAAACCCTGCAACTCATTTTCGACGCCCTGCTGACTGCACGACACGACCGCCGTACGACGGTCATTGCCCTTGGCGGTGGTGTGATCGGCGACATGGCCGGTTTCGCGGCGGCCTGTTATCAGCGTGGCGTGGACTTCATACAGATTCCGACCACCTTGTTGTCCCAGGTCGATTCGTCGGTGGGCGGCAAAACCGGCATCAACCATCCGCTGGGCAAGAACATGGTCGGCGCTTTCTATCAGCCCCAGGCTGTGCTGATCGACACCCGGTCGCTCAACACGCTGCCATCGCGTGAACTGTCCGCCGGGCTTGCCGAAGTCATCAAATACGGGCTGATCTGTGATGAGCCGTTTCTGACATGGCTCGAAGAGAACGTCGACCCGTTGCGCGCTCTGGATCAAGCCACGCTGACTACGGCCATCGAGCGTTCCTGCGCGGCCAAAGCTGCGGTGGTCGGCGCCGATGAGCGCGAGTCCGGGGTGCGTGCCACACTCAATCTTGGCCATACCTTCGGCCACGCCATTGAAACCCATATGGGGTACGGCGTCTGGCTGCATGGCGAAGCGGTTGCTGCAGGTACGGTCATGGCGCTGGAAATGTCCGCGCGCTTGGGCTGGATCACCCAGCAGGAGCGTGATCGCGGGATCCGTCTGTTTCAGCGTGCCGGTTTGCCCGTGGTGCCGCCTGAAGAAATGACGCCCGAGCATTTCATCGAACACATGGCGATCGACAAGAAAGTGATCGATGGCCGTTTGCGTCTGGTTCTGCTGCGCCGGATGGGCGAAGCGGTCATCACCGACGAATATCCAAAAGAAGTACTACAGGCCACACTGGCTGCGGACTACCGCAGTCTGGTGGATCAGCTCAGAGGTTAATGAAAAATCCATGACTAGTTTGCACGCCGATGAGGCCTTCCTCGGTCATTACCAGTTGAGTCATGACCCCTTTGCTACGCGGGTCCCGGGCTTCAAATTTTTTCCGGCCCAGCGCAAACCGGTGCTGGGTCAGCTTCATCACCTGGCGCGTTACAGCGAACTGCTGCTGGTCGTGACCGGGCCCCATGGCAGCGGCAAGACCTTGCTGCGTCAGGCGCTGGTGGCCAGTACCAATAAGCAATCGGTGCAGAGCGTGGTGGTTTCCGCCCGTGGCGCCGGCGATGCGTCGGGCGTGTTGCGTCAGGTGGCGCAGGCATTGAACGTCGCCCAGCCTGAAATGCGCGCGATCTTGTCGCAAGTGGTGCAACTGGCGCTGACAGGGCAGGAAGTCTACATACTTGTGGATGATGCCGAACAACTGGGCGAATCCGCACTCGAAGCGTTGTTGGGATTGGCGGCGGGCACTCCGGAAGGGCGCCCGCATGTCTTCCTGTTCGGCGAGGCCTCGATCATTGATCGCCTGGATCAGCTGTTGGCTGAAACGGGCACCGAAGAAGAACGCTTCCATGTTATCGAGCTGGCTCCATATGCCGAAGACGAGACCCGCGAGTATCTGGCGCAGCGCCTGGACGGTGCCGGGCGGGGTATAGAAGTCTTCAGTGCCACGCAGATTGCCGATATTCACGAGCAGTCCGGTGGATGGCCAGGTGCGATCAACCAGGTCGCCCGCGATTCAATGATCGAAGCCATGATCGCCAGCCGCTCTGCGGTCAAGCGTCCAAGTATGGGGTTCAAAATGCCTAAGAAACACGTGTTGGCTTTGGGTGGGGTCGTAGTGGCAGCGTTGCTTGCTGCCTGGCTGATTCCCGGCCGTAACAGTACGCCAACGACAGCTCCAGCCAACTCCCAGGCACAATTGCCGTTGGGTCAGGGTCAGGTGCCTGCGCAGCAGTCCAACAATGGCGGACCTGCCATCGAGTTCGCCGGCAACTCCCAGCCGATGCCGCTGCCGATGAATGGCTCGCAACCGGCCACCCGCGCGCCTTTGGCTGAAGCCGCAGGTGCTGGCGAAGGTGATGGAGAGGACGGCGGTGCGATGTCCAACCAGCCGCTGCAGCCACCTACAGTCACCACGACCGCACCACCATCAGGCGTGGCGGCCGGCCCCGCGCCCACGCCGACACCAGCGCCGCGGCCGACGGCTACCACCAAGCCTGCTGTCGCTCCAGCGCCGCCGGCTGCCAAGCCTGCACCTGCGCCGACTCAGGTCGCCACTGCCAAACCTGCGCCTAAGCCTGCTGAAAAACCTGCTGCTGCACCTGCAGCGGGCGGCGCGGGCAGTGGCTGGTACTCAGGTCAGGCAGCGACTCACTACGTGGTGCAGATCCTGGGCACCAGCTCTGAGGCCACTGCTCAGGCTTACGTGAAAGAACAGGGCGGTGAATACCGTTACTTCAAAAAGACCCTGCAGGGCAAGCCGTTGTATGTCGTGACCTACGGCAGCTTCGCTGATCGCAATGCGGCGCTCGCCGCTATCAAGGCCTTGCCAGAGAAGGTTCAGGCTGGTAAACCTTGGCCTCGTACTGTCGGCAGTATCCAACAGGAACTCGCCACAGCTCGCTAATGACGCAGTGGCCCTATCCGGGCCGCTCGCTTGGCTCCCCTGATCTTCATGAAAGGCGTGCTGCCCAACTGGCAGCGCGCCTTGTGGTGTCTGCGTTCCAGACGGCCATTGAACTTCGGGTTCGCTCCGGTCAGACTCGCAACAAAGCTCTGGCTAGCACGAGATTCGCTATAAAACCTTTCACAATTGCGACATAAATTTGCGGCGTTTCGTCGCCAAATTTGTGAGGTTTTGTGTCGGTGTGTACAATGACCTCCCTTTTGCTCCCGCGAAGCTGGCGTCCGTTCAGCGTGGTAGGTAACTGGTTGAATTGAAAAGAAATTTGCCTCTATAAGGGGCAGCCTGGTGAGAATGTGTCTATGAAAGCAGGTCTGTACCATCCAGAAGAGTTCAAGGATAACTGTGGTTTCGGCCTGATCGCCCATATGCAAGGCGAGCCCAGTCATCACCTGTTGCAGACGGCTATCGAAGCCCTGACCTGCATGACCCACCGTGGTGGGATCAACGCCGACGGCAAGACCGGTGACGGTTGCGGGCTGTTGATGCAAAAACCTGACACCTTCCTGCGCGCCATTGCCCAACAGCATTTCGGCAGCGAACTGCCGCGCCAGTATTGCGTGGGCATGGTCTTCCTCAATCAGGACGACGCTCGCGCCGAAACTGCCCGCGAGAACATGAATCGCGAAATCCTTGCTGCCGGCCTGACGTTGATTGGCTGGCGTCAGGTCCCGATCGATACCAGCGTACTGGGTCGTCTGGCGCTCGAGCGTCTGCCAAAGATCGAGCAAGTGTTTATCGGTGGCGAAGGCCTGAGCGATCAGGAATTTGCGATCAAACTGTTCAGTGCCCGTCGCCGCTCGTCGGTGTCCAACGCGGCCGACAGCGACCACTACATCTGCAGCTTTTCGCACAAGACCATCATCTACAAAGGCCTGATGATGCCGCGTGATCTCACGGCATTCTTCCCGGACCTGAGTGACGAGCGCCTGCAAACCGCGATCTGCGTGTTCCACCAGCGTTTCTCCACCAACACCCTGCCGAAATGGCCGCTGGCTCAGCCATTCCGCTTCCTCGCCCACAACGGCGAGATCAACACCATCACCGGCAACCGCAACTGGGCCCAGGCCCGTCGCACCAAGTTCGCCAACGAGCTGATTCCGGATCTGGAAGAGCTGGGCCCACTGGTCAACCGCGTGGGTTCGGACTCCTCGAGCATGGACAACATGCTGGAGCTGATGGTCACCGGCGGCATCGACCTGTTCCGTGGCGTGCGCATGCTCGTGCCACCGGCATGGCAGAACGTCGAGACTATGGACCCGGATCTGCGGGCGTTCTATGAATTCAACTCCATGCACATGGAACCGTGGGACGGCCCGGCCGGCATCGTGATGACCGAAGGTCGCCACGCGGTGTGCCTGCTCGACCGTAACGGTCTGCGTCCAGCGCGCTGGGTCACCACCAAAAACGGCTACATCACCCTGGCGTCTGAAATCGGCGTGTGGAACTACAAGCCCGAAGATGTCATCGCCAAGGGCCGCGTCGGGCCGGGTCAGATCTTCGCCGTGGACACTGAAACCGGCCAGATCCTCGACACCGATGCCATCGACAGCCGCTTGAAGTCGCGCCATCCGTACAAGCAATGGCTGCGCAAGAATGCCCTGCGCATCCAGGCCACGCTGGAAGACAGCGACCACGGTTCGGCGTTTTACAACGTCGAGCAGCTCAAGCAATACATGAAGATGTACCAGGTCACGTTCGAAGAGCGCGATCAGGTGCTGCGTCCATTGGGCGAGCAGGGCCAGGAAGCCGTGGGCTCCATGGGTGATGACACGCCAATGGCTGTGCTGTCGCGCCGTGTGCGCACGCCATACGACTATTTCCGCCAGCAGTTCGCACAGGTCACCAACCCGCCGATCGATCCGCTGCGTGAAGCCATCGTCATGTCCTTGGAAATCTGCCTCGGTGCCGAGCGCAATATCTTCCAGGAATCCCCTGAGCATGCTTCGCGCGTGATCCTCAGCTCGCCGGTCATTTCGCCCGCCAAGTGGCGCTCGCTGATGACCCTGGATCGTCCGGGCTTTGATCGTCAGATCATCGACCTGAACTACGACGAAGGCGTCGGTCTGGAAGCGGCGGTGCGCAACATCGCCGATCAGGCTGAAGAAGCGGTGCGTTCGGGCAAGACCCAGATCGTCCTGACTGACCGTCACATCGCACCGGGCAAATTGCCGGTTCACGCTTCGCTGGCAACCGGCGCGGTACACCACCGCCTGACCGAAAAAGGCCTGCGTTGCGACAGCAACATCCTGGTTGAAACCGCAACGGCCCGTGACCCGCATCACTTTGCCGTACTGATCGGTTTCGGCGCTTCGGCGGTGTATCCGTTCCTGGCTTACGAAGTGCTGGGCGACCTGATCCGCACCGGGGAAGTGCTGGGCGATCTGTACGAAGTCTTCAAGAACTACCGCAAAGGCATCACCAAAGGCCTGCTCAAGATCCTGTCGAAGATGGGCATTTCCACCATCGCATCCTATCGCGGTGCGCAGCTGTTCGAAGCCATCGGCCTGTCCGAAGAGGTCTGCGAGCTGAGCTTCCGTGGCGTGCCAAGCCGCATCAAGGGTGCGCGCTTCGTCGATATCGAAGCCGAGCAAAAGCTGCTGGCCGCCGAAGCCTGGAGCGCGCGCAAGCCGATCCAGCAGGGCGGTCTGCTGAAGTTCGTCTACGGCGGCGAATATCACGCTTACAACCCTGATGTAGTCGCGACGCTGCAAGCCGCTGTGCAGCAGGGCGACTACAGCAAGTTCAAGGAATACACCGCGCTGGTGGACAACCGTCCGGTGTCGATGATTCGTGACCTGTTCAAGGTCAAGGAACTCGATACAGCCTTGTCGATTGACGAAATCGAGCCGTTGGAGATGATTCTCAAACGTTTCGACTCGGCGGGCATCTCGCTGGGCGCTCTGTCGCCGGAAGCTCACGAAGCGCTGGCCGAAGCGATGAACCGCCTTGGCGCGCGTTCCAACTCCGGCGAAGGTGGCGAAGACCCTGCGCGCTACGGCACCATCCGCAGCTCCAAGATCAAGCAGATCGCAACTGGTCGTTTCGGCGTGACGCCTGAATATCTGGTCAACGCCGACGTGCTGCAGATCAAGGTCGCTCAGGGCGCCAAGCCGGGCGAGGGCGGTCAACTGCCAGGCGGCAAGGTCAACGGACTGATCGCCAAGCTGCGTTATGCAGTGCCGGGCGTGACACTGATTTCTCCGCCTCCGCACCACGACATCTATTCGATCGAAGACTTGTCGCAGCTGATTTTCGACCTCAAGCAGGTCAATCCTGACGCGCTGGTCTCGGTGAAGCTGGTCGCGGAAGCGGGCGTTGGCACCATCGCTGCCGGTGTGGCCAAGGCTTATGCCGATCTGATCACCATTTCCGGCTACGACGGCGGCACCGGCGCATCACCGCTGTCCTCGATCAAATACGCCGGTTCCCCATGGGAAATCGGTTTGGCCGAGACTCATCAGACCCTGCGCGGCAACGACTTGCGCGGCAAGGTCCGGGTGCAGACTGACGGCGGTCTGAAAACCGGTCTGGACGTGATCAAGGCAGCCATTCTCGGCGCTGAAAGCTTCGGCTTCGGCACCGCGCCCATGATCGCGCTGGGTTGCAAATACCTGCGCATCTGCCACCTGAACAACTGTGCCACCGGCGTTGCGACGCAAAACGAAAAGCTGCGCAAAGACCACTACATCGGCACCGTCGACATGGTGATCAACTTCTTCACTTACGTGGCTGAAGAGACCCGCGAATGGCTGGCCCGACTGGGCGTGCGTTCTCTGGAGCAATTGATCGGCCGCACCGACCTGCTGGAAATCCTGCCGGGCGAAACCGCCAAGCAGCAGCATCTGGACCTGACGCCATTGTTGGGCAGCGACCACATCCCGGCTGACAAACCACAGTTCAGCCAAGTGGATCGCAACCCGCCTTTCGACAAAGGCCTGCTCGCCGAGAAGATGGTCGAACTGGCCAAGGCTGCAATCGTCGCCAAAAGCGGCGGCGACTACTCGATGGACATCTGCAACTGCGACCGCTCCATCGGCGCGCGTATTTCCGGTGAGATCGCCAAGCTGCACGGCAACCAGGGCATGAATGATGCGCCGGTGACGTTCCGCTTTACCGGCACCGCCGGTCAGAGCTTCGGCGTGTGGAACGCCGGTGGTCTGAACATGTACCTGGAAGGCGACGCCAACGATTACGTCGGTAAAGGCATGACCGCAGGCAAGCTGGTGATCGTGCCGCCAAAAGGCAGCCCGTTCAAAACCCAGGACACCGCGATCATCGGCAACACCTGTTTGTACGGCGCAACCGGCGGCAAGCTGTTCGCGGCGGGCACGGCGGGCGAGCGTTTTGCGGTGCGTAACTCCGGTGCTCACACCGTCGTGGAAGGCACGGGCGACCACTGCTGCGAATACATGACCGGTGGTTTCGTCTGTGTTCTGGGCAAAACCGGCTACAACTTTGGCTCCGGCATGACCGGTGGTTTCGCCTACGTGCTGGACCAGGACAACACCTTCGTTGACCGGGTCAACCATGAACTGGTTGAAATCCAGCGCATCAGTGGCGAAGCGATGGAGTCGTATCGCAACCACCTGGAACACGTCCTGGCCGAATACGTTGAAGAAACCGATAGCGAATGGGGCCGTAACCTCTGGGAAAACCTGGACGACTACCTGCGCCGCTTCTGGCTGGTCAAGCCGAAGGCTGCGAGTCTGAAGTCTCTGTTGTCCAGCACACGCGCGAATCCGCAGTAAAAGCAGCTACAAGCGGCAAGTTTCAAGCCGCAAGCTAAAGGCAGTGCGCGAGTGCCTGCGAATACGATTCTTGCAGCTTGAAGCTTAAGGCTTGAGGCTGCTGTTAGAGGTTCTAGAGAATGGCCGAACGTCTCAGTAACGACTTTCAATTCCTCGATGTCGGGCGTAAAGACCCGAAGAAGAAGCTGTTGCGCCAGCGCAAGAAGGAGTTCGTGGAGATCTACGAACCCTTCAAGCCCCAGCATTCGGCTGATCAGGCCCATCGTTGCCTGGGTTGTGGTAATCCGTACTGCGAATGGAAGTGCCCGGTGCACAACTTCATTCCCAACTGGCTCAAGCTGGTGGCCGAAGGCAACATCCTGGCTGCCGCCGAGCTGTCACACCAGACCAACACCCTGCCGGAAGTCTGCGGCCGCGTGTGCCCGCAAGACCGTCTGTGTGAAGGTGCGTGCACGCTGAACGACGGTTTTGGCGCAGTCACCATCGGTTCGGTCGAGAAGTACATCACCGACACCGCGTTCGCCATGGGCTGGCGTCCGGACATGTCGCGCGTGGTGCCTAACGGCAAGCGCGTGGCGATCATTGGCGCAGGGCCTGCAGGCCTGGGCTGCGCGGACGTGCTGGTGCGGGGCGGTGTCAAGCCGGTGGTGTTCGACAAGAACCCGGAAATCGGCGGTCTGCTGACCTTCGGCATCCCAGAGTTCAAGCTGGAAAAAAGCGTGTTGAGCCACCGTCGTGAAGTGTTCACCGATATGGGTATCGAGTTCCGCCTCAATACCGAAATTGGTAAGGACATCAGCGTCGATCAGTTGCTGGAAGAATTCGATGCGGTGTTCATGGGCATGGGCACTTACACCTACATGAAAGGCGGCTTCCCGGGTGAAGACCTGCCGGGCGTACACGATGCGCTGGATTTCCTGATCGCCAACGTCAACCGCAACCTGGGCTTTGAAAAGTCGCCGGAAGACTTTGTCGATATGAAGGGCAAGAAGGTCGTCGTGCTCGGCGGCGGCGACACGGCAATGGACTGCAACCGCACCTCCATCCGCCAGGGCGCCCGTACCGTGACCTGTGCGTATCGTCGCGACGAAGAAAACATGCCGGGTTCGCGCAAGGAAGTGAAGAACGCCAAAGAAGAGGGCGTGCGCTTCCTCTACAACCGTCAGCCAATCGCCATCGTCGGCGAGGACAAGGTCGAGGGCGTCAAAGTGGTCGAGACCCGTCTCGGCGAGCCTGATGCGCGCGGCCGTCGCAGTCCTGAGCCGATTCCGGGTTCCGAAGAGATCATCCCGGCTGATTCGGTGGTCATCGCCTTCGGCTTCCGCCCAAGCCCTGCACCATGGTTCGAGCAGTTCAGCATCCAGACCGACAGCCAGGGCCGCGTCGTGGCGCCTGAGCAAGGCCAGTTCAAACACCAGACCAGCAACCCGAAAATCTTCGCCGGTGGCGACATGGTTCGCGGTTCCGACCTGGTAGTGACCGCGATCTTCGAAGGCCGTAACGCGGCTGAAGGGATTCTGGATTATCTAGAGGTCTGAGCCACCGGATGAACCAGTGGGAGGGAGCTTGCTCGCGATGAGGGCATCACATTCGACATAGGTGAATGCTCTGACGCTGTTGCGAGCAAGCTCCCTCCCACGTTAGTTTCCGGCATCGCGAATTCGCGGGCGTCCTGCGACAAATCGCCCTGATAGATAAAAGGCACGGTACTTACCGTGCCTTTTGCGTTGGTGTCTGAGAAAATGCCCGCACTTTTTTTCCGGATGCTGCCATGACTGCCCTGAAGAACGACCGTTTCCTGCGTGCCCTGCAAAAGCAACCCGTCGACGTTACGCCTGTCTGGATGATGCGTCAGGCCGGGCGCTACTTGCCGGAGTACCGCGCCAGCCGCGCGAAGGCGGGAGACTTCATGAGCCTGTGCATGAACCCGGAATTCGCCTGCGAAGTCACGTTGCAGCCACTCGAGCGCTTCCCGCTGGACGCCGCAATCCTCTTTTCCGACATCCTCACCATCCCCGATGCCATGGGCCTGGGCCTATACTTCGAGACCGGCGAAGGTCCGCGCTTCAAGAAGACCGTCACCACTCTGGCTGAAATTGAAGCCTTACCGATCCCGGACGCTCGGAAGGATCTCGGCTACGTCATGGATGCCGTGAGCACCATTCGCCGTGAGCTCAACGGCCGTGTGCCCCTGATCGGTTTTTCCGGGAGCCCGTGGACGCTGGCCACTTACATGGTCGAAGGCGGCTCGTCCAAAGATCACCGCAAGTCCAAAGCCATGCTCTATGAAAATCCTCAGGCCATGCACCTGCTGCTGGACAAGCTGGCGCAGTCGGTCACGGCCTACCTCAACGGCCAGATCCTGGCCGGCGCTCAGGCTGTGCAGATTTTTGATAGCTGGGGCGGCAGCCTGTCTGACGCGGCTTATCAGGAATTCTCGCTGGCCTACATGCAGAAGATCGTCAACGGTCTGATCCGCGAGAACGACGGGCGCAAAGTACCGGTGATTTTGTTCACCAAAGGTGGCGGTCAATGGCTGGAAAGCATGGCCGACACCGGTGCCGACGCGCTGGGTCTGGACTGGACCACCCCGATTGGCGAAGCCCGCCGTCGCGTGGGCAACAAAGTCGCGCTGCAAGGCAATATGGACCCTTCGGTCCTCTACGCCAGCCCGCAAGCGATCCGCGCCGAGGTGGCACGTATCCTCAAGAGCTACGGCAGCGGCGCCGGCCACGTTTTCAACCTCGGCCACGGCATCACCCCTGAAGTCGACCCGGCTCACGCTGGCGCCTTCATCGAAGCCGTGCACGAACTGTCGGCGCAATATCACCAGTAAGCGCGAACTGCAGATGCGAAAACGCCCGGTTATGCCGGGCGTTTTTGTTTGCGCTGGTGGGTTTCGAGCGCATTCGCTTCTGCCCGCAGCGCGCTCCTACACGTGCGTTGCGGCAGCATTCAAACCTGCACATTCACCGCCAACGGCGGCACTTTGGCCAGTTTCAGGGCAGCGGCCAGCGCAATAAGCAGCAGCACGCCGACGAAGATGCCGATGCCGTTCCAGCCTGCGTAATGCCAAAACACACCGCCGCCGGTCCCGGCCACGCTTGAACCTACGTAGTAGCTGAACAGGTAAAGGGACGAGGCTTGGCCCTTGGCTTTGATGGCGCGGCGGCCGATCCAGCTGCTGGCCACCGAGTGAGCGCCGAAGAAGCCAAACGTGAACATCAGCACGCCAATGATGACCACAGCCAGCGGCGTGAACATGGTCAGCGCCAGACCCGCCAGCATCAGCACAATCACTGCCCACAGTACGTTGCGACGGCCTAGTTGGTCCGCCAGCGCACCGATCTTCGCTGAACTGTAGATGCCTGACAGATAAACCACCGAGAACAACCCAACCACTGCCTGACTCAGGTGGTAGGGATCGGCCAGCAAGCGGTAACCGATGTAGTTGAACATCGTCACGAATGCGCCCATCAGCAGGAAGCCTTCAAGGAACAACCACGGCAGGCCCGCGTCGCGAAACTGCAGCACGAAGCCTTCCAGCAAACTGCGACCGTTCAACGGCCTTGCCTGGAAATTGCGCGAGGGTGGCAGAATCTTCCAGAACACCGTCGCCGCACCCATCGCGATCAACCCCATGATCAACAGCGCTGTGTGCCAACTGACGTAATCGCTCAGCACTCCGGTAATCACCCGTCCGCTCATCCCGCCAATGGCATTGCCGCCGATGTACAAGCCCATCGCCAGACCAATGTGCTGGGGGTGAATCTCTTCGCTCAGGTAGGTCATCGCCACAGCTGCCAAACCGCTAAGGGACAGACCTACGAACGCCCGAGTCACCAGCACGCCTTCCCAGGTCGGCATCAGGGCGCTGGCAATGGTGAATATCGCAGCGGAAAACAGCGAGAACACCATCACCGATTTACGGCCCAGGCGATCGGAAACAGGACCGGTAATCAGCAGGCCGATGGCGAGCATGGCGGTGGAAACCGAGAGCACCATGCTGCTCTGCGCCGCATTGATGGAGAACTCACGGGAAAGCACCGGCATCATCGGTTGCACGCAGTACAACAAAGCAAACGTCGCGAAACCGCCTGAAAACAGCGCCAGCACGGTGCGCATAAACGCGGGGGTGTCTTTTTCGATGTAGGCGTCGCCCAGCGGGATGGCGGCGGTGACCATGGAGGGGACCGGGTCATGAGAAGCGGGGGATACAGCAGTTTTCACGATGTAACCTCAGGAATGACTGAGCAAGCATGGCAAAAGAATATAGCTGGCTAATGATTCTTTCCAATATATTGTTCGACCTGTTTGATAGGTTTCACGACCTAATGGAGTCGTCATGGAATTACGTCATTTGCGCTACTTCATTGCGGTTGCCGAGGAACTGCACTTCGGCAGGGCGGCTGAATCCCTCGGCATATCCCAGCCGCCGCTGAGCCAGCAGATTCAGGCGCTGGAGCATGAACTCGGCGCGCGCTTGTTCGAGCGTACCAACCGCAGGGTCGAACTGAGCCAGGCGGGCCGGTTGTTTCTCGATGAGGCGCGACTGGTATTAGCGCAAGTGGACAAGGCGGCAGACGTGGCGCGTCGTGCTCAGCTGGGTGAGATCGGCGAGCTGAAGATTGGCTTCACCGCGTCGGCGCCTTTCACCTCCAGCATCCCTCAGGCGATCTTTGCATTTCGGCAGGCGTTCCCGTCGGTGCACCTGGCGTTGCAGGAAATGAGCAGCAAGGAGGTGGCCGAGCGGCTGGAAGAGCAATCGATGCAAGTGGGGATCATGCGTCCGCTGCCGTTACCGGATTCACTGATAGCAGTGGAATTACTGCGTGAGCCATTGGTGGCGATCATTCGGTCTGATCATCCGCTGGCGGTCGGTAGCGAAAAAGGCCTTTATTTGAAAGCGCTGGCGGCAGAGCCGTTTGTGTTCTTTGCGCGTTCCTATGGCAGCGGGCTATACGCGCAGCTGCTGGATCTGGCGAGGGAGGCGGGTTTCAGCCCGTTAATCACCCAGGAGGCGGGGGAGGCGATGACCATCATTGGATTGGTTGCTGCAGGCCTCGGGGTAACAGTGCTGCCCGCGTCGTACCAACGCATGCGCATTGATGGCGTGGTGTATCGCACGCTGCTTGATCCTGCGGCGACCTCAGCGGTGTGGCTGGTGCAGCGCAAAGATCAGAAATCACCGATGGCCAAAGCGTTTATCGAGCTGGTGACGCGCAAGGCCAGCTGAGTGTGGCCCCTGTAGGAGCGAACTTGTTCGCGAGGCGGCGTGCCGGACAAGCCGCATTTTCCGCCTCGCCAACGAGTTGGCTCCTACAGAGAGGGCTTACTGCACTTTGCTCAGGTCACCCTTGAGCGCAACACCGGCCATGATTGCGCCCGCGTGGCATTCGTAAGTGGCCGGGTCTTTACGCTCTACCTTCTTATAGAAACTGACGATGTTGGTCACGGCATTGGCGCCAGCGCTCTTCGCCGCTTCGTTCATCTGCAAAATTGCCGACTGCAACACCCACTCACAGGCGTCTGTGTCGGACTTGTTGAAGGCGTTGGTCTTCTTGTTGGTTACAGCGCCCGGCGAGAGCACGGTTACTTTCCCTTTCGGCTGAACGCCGGCCAGGTAAAACTTCACGGTGCCGTCAAGTTTCTTTGCCGCGGTCATGTCGGCGATGACCTTGTCGAATGGCAGGTAAAGCGCGGTATCGCGGGCCTGACTGACGGCGGGCAATACGCTCAACGCGACGGCAGCCGCAGCGGCCCAGGATTTCAATGTCATGCTTTCTCTCCTTGAGAAGTGTGATGGCGGTAAACGGTGAAAAAATCAGGACCAGCGGCGCAAGATCAGCGACGTATTCACGCCGCCGAAGGCGAAATTGTTATTCATGACGAACTCATGGCTCATGCAGCGAGGCTCACCCCGCAGGTAATCCAGTTTGCCGCAGCGCTCATCGACTTCATCCAGGTTCAGCGTATGGATGTAGCGGTCGCGGTTCATCATTTCGATGCTGAACCAGGATTCCAGCGCACCACAGGCGCCCAATGTGTGGCCCAGAAAACTCTTCTGCGAACTGATCGGCATCCGCGAGCCGAACAGGCTGTGGGTGGCGAGGGTTTCGGCGATATCACCCTGCTCGGTCGCGGTGCCGTGACCGTTGACGTAACCAATGGCCTCCGGGGGCAGATTCGCATCCTCCAGCGCCAGCTCCATCGCCCGGCGCATCGTCACTTGTTCCGGCCGCGTCGTATGCACGCCATCGGCGTTGCTGCCAAAACCAACGATCTCGGCATGAATACGCGCGCCACGGGCCAGTGCGTGTTCCAGCTCCTCAAGCACCAGCATGCCGCCGCCCTCCCCAATGACCAGCCCGTCGCGACCGCTGTCGTACGGGCGCGGGCTGGTGTGCGGTGCATCGTTTTTCAGGCTGGTGGCGTACAGCGCGTCGAACACCATCGCTTCGGTCGGACACAATTCTTCGGCGCCGCCCGCCAGCAACGCCTGTTCGGCAGCGCCCACCGCCAGGCGCGAGACGCGGCCCATGCTGCGCAACTGCTTGCGGGTCCAGTGCGCCGGCACTGTGAAATCGTCGATGGGCCCTGCCAGACGTGTGTTTAATTCGGTGAAACGGTCCCACTCGTCATGCGCCGAATGCCGCTGCGGTTGGCGGTGAAGCAGCCTTCGATACTGGCCCAGTCACTGCCCAGCGAAGTAATGCCGGCCATGCCGGTGACGACGACGCGCTTCATCAGCACAGGCCTCCGTTAACGGCCAGGACTGGCGGGTGATGTAGGACGCTTCTGCAGACATCAGGAAATTCACAGCGCCCGCGACTTCTTCGGGGGTGCCCATGCGTTGCGCGGGGATCATCTTCATCGGTTCTTCCACCGGCACGTTTTCGTCCAGCATCGCGGTGTCGATCAGCCCGGGCGCGACGCAGTTGACGGTGATTTTGCGCTTGCCCAGCTCAATGGCCAGCGCCTTGGCCGCGCCAATCACCCCAGCTATGGAAACGCTGTAATTGACCTGTCCGCGATTGCCGATCATCCCCGAAACGGAGGTGATGCAGACAATGCGCCCGGCCGCGCGACGACGAATCATCGGCATCATCACCGGGTGCAGTACGTTGTAGAAACCATCCAGATTAGTGCGCATGACGATGTCCCAATCGTCATCGGTCAGCGCAGGAAACGCACCGTCGCGAGTCAGACCGGCGTTGCACACCATGCCGTAATAAGCGCCGTGGGCTTCGACGTCCTCTTCAAGAACCGCCTTGCACGCAGCGCGGTCCGCGACGTCGAATTGCAACACGCGGGCTTGTCGCCCGAGCGCATGAATCTCGGCCTGTACCGTTTCGGCCTCAGTGCGACCGCTGCGGCAATGGAGCACCAGGTCGAACCCGGCGTGTGCGAGTCGTAAGGCGATGGCGCGGCCAATGCCCCGGCTGGAACCGGTGACCAGTATTGTGTGGCACCCAGCCGCTCTCGAGGACCATCCCCGAGGTGTCGCCTGCCAGCAGCGCGCGCGCCACGCTTGCCTGGTCATCGCCCAGCGAGCAGATCACACCCAGAGCGTTGAGGTAGGCAGTCATTTCGACGCTTTGCCTTCAAGGGGGCTGACCGTATACCTCACCCCGTCGGGCATCGTGATCCGAAAGAAACCTTCGCTGGCGTAATCCACCGTCCAGCGATCTTCCAGGGAGCGACCGTTGGTGTGAACCTCGGTGCCGGGGTAGTCGAAACGCACCTCTTGCTCTGTGGTCAGGGCGAACATCAGCGCCGCGAACAACTCCCGTGCCTCAGGATTGGGGGCCAGCAGGTCGTCGGCTTTCCACTTCTGATGCGCCAGCTTTTGTCGGGCCAGCGGGATGCCGAGCGGGTCCATCAGCGACCAGCGCAGGTCATGGTGCTCCTTTTGCACCACCACCAACCAATCCTGCCGTTGCCCGGCCTCCTCACGCAGGACGTGCAATTGTTGAGGCAGCTTGAAGTGCGGGGTTTGCGGTGGCAGCGGAGCATGGTTGACGCAAGCGCTGAGCAGCAGCGCACAGGCCAGAAGCATGAGACGGATCATGAGGCTTTACCTTCGGCAGGGGCGTGAAGCGGTTTGCGCGCCACGACGTTGATCAGGGTTTCTTCGCGGTGCCCGAAGGGCTTGGGCTTCATCAGTTTCAAGCGTACCAGCAAGCCGAAATCCCTGGCGCGACTCCACCACAGGTAGGGGTAGGACACGTTCTGAGAACTGAATTCAAAGCCTTGTTTGTGAAGCATCATAAGGTACTGCGCCGCGCTTTTCTGGACGTGCATGGGGTGGCGGAAAAACCAGCGTATGACCCAGGTGTCGATGTAGGCCTGGGTTGATTCGGCAAACAGCAGGTAGCCGCCGGGCTTGAGCACCCGATGAAATTCGGCGAGCGCTTGTTCCTGCTCTACCAAGTGGTGAAACCTGTGGTGGCAGAACACCACATCGACGCTGGCGTCCGGCATGGGCAGCGCCGCGCAGTCACTGCCGATCAGTTCGACGTTCAAGCCACGCCGAGCGGCCTCTTCGCCGCTGAGCCTGAGACTTTGTGGGTCAGCGTCAACGCCAAGGATGCGGCTGGGTGCAAACACCGATTGCAGGTACTGAAACGACTTGCCCTGACCGCATCCGGCGTCCAGCAGCACAGGGCTCGCAGGCAACGGATCTTGAAACAGCCCGCGCAGATCGTTGATCGCCACCCGGGGCATACTTCCAGCTTCGGTATTGAGCCGAAGTGACACCAACCCTGGCGCGGCGCTATCACCGAGTGGCGCGCATTATCCCGGTAGGGCTGCACACTGGCAAACCCAGTTACAAAGGGTGGGTTTACAGTCGATATTTCTTACTGACGGGCGCGAAGGTTCAGGCGACCTCATGTAGGGTGTTTCGATGCTTTAACGTCGCAAGTTCTGGCCCGGTTGTCAGAATTGTTCCTCAGACTCGCCGTCGTCATGCGCATTGCATAGACTCGATACCATTCATCGGACCGTTCAGTGGTCTTTACAACACATAGCATCAGGGAGGTCGTCCATGCGGCGGGTGGTTTTCAATCAAAAAGGTGGTGTGGGTAAATCGAGCATCGCCTGCAACCTGGCAGCCGTCAGCGCTCATGAAGGTTATCGGACGCTATTGATCGATCTTGATGCGCAAGCAAACTCCACGCAGTACCTGACCGGACTGACCGGCGATGACATCCCCATGGGGATTGCCGATTTCTTCAAGCAAACCCTGTCGTCCGGACCGTTTGCCAAAAAGAACAAAGTCGATATCTACGAGACGCCGTTCGACAACCTGCACGTCGTGACCGCAACCGCCGAGTTGGCGGATCTGCAGCCCAAGCTGGAGGCCAAGCACAAGATCAACAAGCTGCGCAAATTGCTGGATGAGCTGGATGAGGATTACGAGCGGATTTACATCGATACGCCGCCCGCTCTGAATTTCTATGCGGTTTCGGCATTGATTGCCGCTGACAGAGTGCTGATTCCATTCGACTGCGACAGTTTTTCACGGCAGGCGCTGTACGGTCTGCTCAAGGAGATTGATGAACTCAAGGAGGATCACAACGAGGATCTGGAGGTGGAAGGCATTATCGTCAATCAGTTCCAGTCCCGCGCCAGCCTTCCGCAGCAGATTCTGGATGAGCTGATTGCTGAGGGGTTACCGGTGCTGCCGGTTTATCTCAACAGTTCAGTCAAAATGCGCGAGTCCCACCAGGCCAATACGCCGCTGATTCATTTGGAACCTCGACACAAACTGACGCAGCAGTTCATGGAGCTGCATCAGTATCTGGAGAACAACGCGAGTTGAAGTCTCAGCGTCGGCCGGGCATCAACGCCGCTCGGGAAGCAGGGAGCCATTGCTGATTGCTGCGTTCATTTTCTTGACGGCTTTTTGCGCAGCCTTGGCCAGATCCGGCGGGATGCTGATCGTGGCGTCCATGTCGGCCGTGACCTGATTCTGGCTTGAAATAAGCCGGTGTCGGTCCTCCGGGCAGCCACAGCGAACGGTTTGTCCATCCGTCGCCACAGCCACAAACCCGTCGATATAAGTGGGGTTGCCCTGATTGATGAAACCTACGCGCTGACACACCGCGCACCATACCGGGTCGCCCATGCGCGCCAGCCGACGTTCGCCACACAGCTGGTGCCCTGATGCCTTCAACACAAAACCACCGGTGCTCGTTGAATCGCCTTCCCTGACTACGAACGTCATCGTTGTTTGCTCCTGGATTGACTGACGAGCGCAAATCGTAGGCGCAAAACAGACCGTCCATAGGACCGCCAAGCGTTTTCAGACCTGTCTTACAACGACAAACGAAAAGGAGGTTTCGCCGTATTTCAACGGGGTCACCGGATGCCTTGGCTGCCCAGCCATGCGTTCAGTTGTTGCAGGGACATCGCGCCGCTTTGACGTGCTACTTCGCGGCCATTCTTGAACAGGATCAGGCTGGGAATCGAACGAATCCCTAATTGCGCCGACAACTGCTGATTGGCTTCGCTGTCCAGCTTGGCGAGGCGGCAACGACCTGACAACTGCGCCGCCGCCTGCTCGAATGTCGGCGCGAAAGATTTGCACGGCCCACACCACTCAGCCCATACGTCCACTAACAACGGCAGATCGCCTTTGATCTGACTGGCGTAATCGCCCTCGGTCAGCGTGAACGGTTTGCCCAGCAACACCGGCTGCTTGCACCGACCGCATTTGGGGTGGTCGCCCAGTCGGTCGGCAGGGATACGGTTCAATCCGTTGCACTGAGGGCAAGGGATCATCAGGGACTCAGACATGGCAGGCGCCTCGATAGGTAATGCCTGTTACATGGAGACGTCACCGACCGTTATCAACGGCCTGCGCACTGTACCGGCCGGTTGCGCTGCTTCTGTCTCTGCCCTCTGCCAAAATATGCGCCTAGCCTGCAACCATGACTGATTAACGGAGAACGGTATGCAGACCCTCGGCGTGTTGGGCGGAATGAGTTGGGAATCTACGGCAACCTATTACAAATGGCTGAACGAGGGCGTGCGAGACAGTTTAGGCGGTCTGCACTCGGCACCAATCCTTTTACATTCGGTGGATTTTGCCGGCATCGCTGCGCTGCAAAAAGCCGGGCAGTGGCAGCAGGCTGGTGAGCAACTGGCCGACGCCGCCCTTGGGCTGGAGCGCGCCGGTGCTGGCGCATTGCTGCTGGCGACCAACACCATGCACAAAGTCGCAGGTGCCATCGAATCCGCTGTCAGTATTCCACTGTTGCACATCGGCGATGCCGTCGGCCAAGCACTACAAAAGCGCGGCGTCACGAAGGCGGCATTGTTGGGCACACGCTTCACCATGCAGGAAGACTTTTACAAGCACAGACTCGCGCAACGCTTCGGTATCCAAACCCTGCTGCCCAGCACAGACGCCATGACCGAAATAGATCGGATCATCTTCGCCGAACTGTGCCGAGGCGAGTTTCACCAACCGGCCCGGGACTTCTACCTTGATGTGTTGGAGCAGTTACGCGATCAAGGCGCTGAAGCCGCGATCCTGGGTTGTACCGAGATTGGGTTGCTGCTGGACGGAGTGGACAGTCCATTGCCGTTGGTGGACAGCACCCATGAACATGTGGCGATGGGTTTGGATTGGCTGCTGAAGAGCGCCTAACGTTTTTTTGGTTTGATTAACTATCCGAAAGTACTGCTCGTTCGGATAGTTGCGCTGTTGTACAACTGAGGGTAGCCTTTTTTCAGCGATAACAAATTGTCTTTTCAGGCTTGGTCCAGTGGGTCAGGCTTTATGCGTTGCTATAATCGATTTATTGCACTTCAAATCATGGAGTGACGGACGCCGAGCATTAAGCTTGGTGCTGATCAATAATTACTAATAAAAATTGAGAGATTTATGAAGGCGAAATTGTATGTTTCAGGTATTGCATGCGCTATTGCGCTTGGTTCTGCGGGCGGCGTATTTGCGGGCCCTGCAGTAAGCGTCACGTTTAAAAATAACAGTACAGACGCTGTGACGTGAGAATTTTGTCCGTCAATTACGCTACCCATGAATGGGCCGTCGAGTTCGTAATGCGCTAAGTGACAATGGTCTGGATAAGCACGCTAATTTGGATTGCGATGTTCCAAAGTTTATCCAGGCCGCTTCGTGAAAAGGAGTGAAGATATGATTGGTAATAGCGTTCAGAGTATCTCCAATGCGACTGCGGTGGTAAAAGCTAGTGACTCCTGCACTATAAATTTGTCTACAAGCGATGTTAAAAAAGCCGAGGTTCAAAAGCGGGACTTCTCTACAGTTTCGAACATTGCTCGCCAATTAGGTGAGAGCGCAGTCCGCGCTGACGCAAGAGACCGAAATTTAACCCGCACTGAACTTGGTGCCCAGGCGAGTCGAATGCTGGAATTACTCTCGGGTGCTGAGTATCAAGCAGCTAAAGAAGCGCATAACTCGGAAGTGCCTAACACTCATGATCCTGAATTGCTTCAGCGCGCGGTAAGTGCTACTGACTATCTAACCCGCAAGTTAGCGGGCGATTTCAGTGCGAAAAGCCCGTTTCCAGGATTGTCACATGATGAGTTGGTATTAATTGCCTACGACGAAAAAGGTCCCTACACCGTAAATGAACGCCGAGCAGCTTGGGGGGAAGCGCAAAAGATAGAGTTTTCCTGGCGTGAACGTACCGTTTCCCAAGCCTTTCTGGAATATCCAAGTGCGCAAAAAATGCCGACGTTTTATGCCAATGTTCTCGCCCATTACCAGACGCTTCCCGCTATCGAGAAAGCCCAGTACCCGGAGGATTACGAGGCTCGCTTAAAGGTACGGATCGAGGAGGAGGGTGGTCGAAAGGTCGAGGACAGGCAATACAATTTGTTCGAGATTTTGGCGGGACTGAATTTGCCGAGTAAGCCCGGCAACGATGACAAAGGAGGTGCGTCCAAGGATGAAAAAACTTCAGTCGACAAACCAGCGATCAAGGCTGAGCTCGAACCTGCGAGCCCCAACGTCATTCGGTCGGCAAACGGTAGGGTGTAGGCAGGCATGTAGAGTGCCCGCATTTGGTCCATTTACGAAGAACAACTGATCTCAAGATGCTTGCCCCAATCCGGCGGCCGCTGTGCATAACTTTCCATCCCGGCCTGCTCTTCGAAGGGATTGCACAGCACTTCATGTAGCCGACGGACTTCCTCGTAGTCGCCTTTTTCGGCGGCTTCGATGGCGCGTTGAGCGAGGTAGTTGCGCAGAATGTACAGCGGATTGACAGCGTGCATCCGCGCACGTCGTTCGTCTTCAGTGCCTGCGTTCTCGCGGTTGACGCGGGCGATATACACCTCTGCCCAGGCATCAAAACCGGCTCGGTCGACGAAGTCATCGCGCAGGCGGCGCACGGCTTTCTTGGCGGGTTCGTCGCCCAGATGACGGAAGAACAAGGTGTAATCGACGCCACTGTTCTGCATCAGTTGCAGCAGGCGAGAGACGATCGAGCTGTCTTCATCCTCAGCGGTGGTCAGGCCGAGGCGACGACGCATCAGATCAAGGTAGTGCGCTTCATACAGCGGCAGGAATAGACCGATTGCCTCGCGCAACGCCTCAACGGTAATGAACGGCGTCAAGGCTTGGGCCAAGGCGCTGAGGTTCCACTGCCCGATCGGCACCTGATTGCTGAAGGAGTAGCGGCCTTCATGATCGGAGTGGTTGCAGATGAATGTCTGGTCGAAGTCGTCGAGAAACGCGAACGGCCCGAAGTCGAAGGTGATGCCCAGAATCGACATGTTGTCGGTGTTCATCACGCCGTGACAAAAGCCGTAAGCCTGCCATTTGGCGATCAGTTCGGCATTGCGCTCGACGATTTCGGTGAACATCGCCAGATGCGGTTCGGGCTGCTCAAGGGCGTGTGGGTAATGCAGCGCCAGGACGTGATCGGCCAGCTGTTTCAGTTCTTCAGGCTGCTTGGTGTAGAAGAAATACTCGAAACTGCCGAAGCGGATATGACTCTTCGCCAGGCGCAGGACCATGGCCGCGCGTTCCTGGGTTTCACGCCAGACCGGCGTGCTCGAGCCAATGACGCAAGCCGCGCGGCTGCTGGGAATGCCTAATGCGTGCAGCGCTTCAGAGGCCAGAAACTCGCGAATCGAGGAGCGCAGTACCGCGCGTCCATCACCCATGCGTGAGTAGGGCGTCTGCCCGGCGCCCTTGAGGTGCAAATCCCAATGTTCACCGGCGTCGTTGTACACCTCGCCCAGCAGCAGCCCACGGCCGTCGCCCAGACGCGGGTTGTACGAACCGAACTGATGACCCGAATACACCATCGCCCGAGGTTCGGCCTCGGCCCACAGTTTGTGTCCGCCGAACAGTTCGGCAAATACCGGGGTGTGCGCTTGTTCCGGGGTCAGATCCAGCAACGCCAGGGCTGCATCACTCGCTACCACCAAGCGGGGCTCGGCAATTGGTTCAGGCAGCACGGAGGTGGAAAACGCATCGCCCAGGCGAGCGAAGCGGTTGTCGAAGGTCAGTTCGTCGAGGGCTTTCAAGGGATGCCTCCAGCAGAATGTCCGAGCATTCTGCTGGGATTTAACCCATCAGTCGAGTTTGGCTTCCGGCGACTCTGGCGGCTCAGGCGCTTGCGGCGGTTCCGGGGCATCCTTGGGCGCGGGGGGCACAGGCGCAGACGGCGCGATCGTTTTCGCTTCCTGCTCGATGGGCACCATCTTGTATTCCTGGCCCTGCATGTTTTTGAGATACACCTCCATCTGCCGGAACGAGATGTTGATGTGCTGCTTCTTGAACTCCTTGTTGATGAAGCGGTTGATCTCGTCCAGCACCGGGTTGCGGTCGCCCAGATCCCGCACGTGCATGCGCAGTTCGTGATCCAGCGTGCTTTCGCCGAAATTCAGGAAATACACAATCGGCGCAGGCTCTTTCAAGACGCGCGGGTTGTCTTGCGCGGCCTTGAGCAGCAGGTTGCGCACCAGGTCCAGGTCCGAGCCGTAATCGACGCCCAGTTTCAGCGTCACCCGGGTGATGGTGTCGGTCAGCGACCAGTTGATGAGTTGGCCGGTGATGAACGTCTTGTTCGGAACAATGATGTCCTTGCGGTCGAAGTCGGTGATGGTCGTGGCGCGAATGCGGATCTTGCTGACCGTACCCGAGAGGTTGCCGATGGTGATGGTGTCGCCGATGCGCACAGGACGTTCGAACAGAATCATGATGCCGGAGATGAAGTTCGCAAAAATCTCCTGCATCCCGAAACCCAGACCCACCGACAGGGCCGCCACCAACCATTGCAGCTTGTCCCAGCTGACGCCCAGAGCTGACAACGTGGAAACGAACCCGACGCCGGCGATGGTGTACGACAGCAGGGTGGTGGTGGCATAGGCACTGCCTTGCGCCAGATTCAGGCGTGACAGCACGAGCACTTCCAGCAAACCGGGCAGGTTGCCCGCCAGCACGAAGGTGATGCCGATGATCACCAGAGCGCCAATCAAGTCGCCCAGGCTGATCGGCACCATGCTCATGGTCGCGCCGGTGCCACTGGTGTATTCGTACAGCGTGATGTTGTCCAGGTACGAGAACACCGTGATCAAGTCAGCCCACACCCAGTACAGCGCGCCGATGAAGCCTGCCAGCAAGGCCAGACGGATCAGGCGCAGCGACTGCTGGTTGACCTGTTCGATGTCCAGCGTGGGCTCCTCGATCGTGCCTTCGCCATCGCCGGACTCTTTGGCCGCCTGACGTTTCGTCAGTGCCCGCTGATAGGCCAGGCGTCGCGCCGCCACGCTCAAACCCCTGACAAATGCCGCTTCGATGACCAGCCACAGCATCATCAGATACAGGGTGTCGATCAGACGATCACTGAGCTTGAGCGCGGTGTAGTAGTAGCCAAAACACACCGCCAGAAACAGCGCGATAGGCAACGCGGTAAACGCAAGGCCCAGTGCGCGGCGGAACAGCGAAGCATTGTGGTGAGTCGGGCTGGTCAGCAGCAGACGCGCCAGCAGCCACGTCATCATTGCGTAACAGGTCAGGACCACCGCGATACCAATGACATCGTCGGCCAACGCGGCGGGTTCGTGTTCCGCTACCGCCACCACTGTGACCAGCGCCAGAACCACCAGACCCAGGCGGCGGATCCAGCCACGCAGGAACTCGACCTGAGGCTTTTCCCAACGGAAATGCAGCTGCGCCACGCCCCCCGGCGCGAGGATGCGGTAGGCGGTGTAAAACAACAGCCAAGCCAGTGCCATCTGCAACAGCGCGGCGCCGAGATTGACGTTTTGCCCGCGGGCATCGATTTGCAGCGCGTAGGCGCATAGCGCCAAGGCCAGGGAAAACGGGGTTGCCAGCAAGACGTTGATGAAAATCGCCAGTGGCGTTTGCCACTGCCTGTCGCGCTTGAAGTGGCCGATGTCGGCGTGCAGGCGATTGAGCTTCTCGTACAGCGCCTTGCGCCGCCACATCAGAACGCCGATCACCAGCAGCAGCGGCAGGAAGATGTAGGGGCGTTGGGTCAGACCGTCCGCCAGTTCGCTCAGGCTCGAGGTCCACGGCAGCGTGGTGATCTGCTTGGTCAGGCGCGTAGGAACCCGCTGGAACCACTCGATATCCAGTGGCTTGTTGCTGGGGATCCAGAACATCTGCTCATCGAGCGTCTCGCGCAGACTGATGGCGGTGCTGACCAGTTGCTTCTGGTTGAGCTGCAGGGTGATGGACTCGTTGAGCAGCGAACTCAGTTCCCGGTTCAGGCGCTCCAGCAGATCACTGCGGGTGGTCGCCAGATCCAGCAGCGTTTTGCGCAGCGCAGGCGTGACGTCTTCGGGTTTTTGTGTGGCCAGCAGCGTTTCAACGTAGGCGTTGGGGCTGCTCATCTGCTCGCGTTGCTGGTTGACCTCAAACTGATACAGGCGGATGTCGGCGATTTCGTCAGCCAGTCCGCTGTCGAGCTTCAAGTGCGGGAGTGCCTGCTTTTGCTTGTAGAGGATCTTGGACAGCAACAGGCTGCCGCTGAGCACGTTGATCTGCTCATCAAGGGCCTGATCGCTTTGGGTCAGTGCGTCCAGCTGGGTTTTGGTCTTGAGGTTCTGCTGGGTCAGTTCATTGAGCCGGTCGGTGCCGCGCAACAGATAATCGGACAGCTTGAGGTTGGCCGCGCTTTCAGTGGCCAGCAGGCTGCTGCCCCCGGCTTTCTGCGCCTCGAGGGACAGCTGCGTCACTGTCTCCTGAGACTGGGCGCGACGTTTGTCGTTGATCAGCGTTTGCAGGTCTTGAATTTCCTGCTCCTGACGGGTGACCTTCTCGGTCAGCAAGTCACGCTGGCTACCGCCCAGATCCTGCAACTGGCTATTGCCGGCAAGCTCCTGGCGGCGCAGGGCCATCAGGGAATTGAGGGACGCAAGTTCGGCGTTCAGCTGATTACGCTGGTCGGCGCTGATGGTTTTACCCGCGTCCTTGCCAGACTTGAGCGTGGCGTTGATCTGCTGGATACGAGTCTGGCTGGCGCTGATCTCGGCTTGCGCGCGTTCCGGGCGTGTCTGGGCGGTAATGGTCAGGCTGTTGGCGTCGTTCAATGCGCTTTGTAGATCAGCCTGCTGGGTGCTGCGCTGGCTGAGCATTTGCTCCAGCGCCGGCACATCGAGGTTGGCGTAGCGCTGGGATACCGGCATCAGGCGGATGCCCTTGAGGCGGATCAGTTCTTTCTGATTTTCACTGGTTTGCTTGGGCGCATCTGCCAGCTGACGCTTGAGGTCTTCGAGTTTTTTCTGATTGTCTTTTTGTGCAGTCAGAAAGGTCAGGGTCTGTTCGAGCACCTGTTGCAGGGCTTTCTGATCAGCGTCCGCCAGCTTGCGATCCGCGATCTTGTCCAAGCTCTTCTGAACTGATTCGCTGGTCGGCGGAGGGGTGTCGGCAGCCAAAACCGGAGCAGAAGAAAGGCAAAGCCCAAGCAGGGCCGAGGCAACAAAAGTACGCAGCGAGAACATAGACACCGGGTCGAGCACGTGGAATAGCGGGCAGTTTAAAGGAACAACCCGGGACCCGGGCGGCTTCCTTCCGGGAATCTGACGCCGACTTTAAGGATCTTGTTCCCGTCCATAACCGCAACGGTCCAAATAGTTCCATTCCATTGGATCTGGTCGCCCACGATTGGCGCGCCGCGATTCTTCTGAATGATGAATTGGCTCAACGGCATGTTCGAATCCAGACCGTCGAGTTTCAAACCGTACAATGCCGCGACAGCCCCGAGCTGAGCGTCTCCCTCAAGGACGAAGTCGCCGAAGAAGCGCAGATCCAGACCCCGTTGCGGAGCCTGACTGAACAACTTGCCGAGGGCGGGGAGATTGTGTTCGTGGCCGATGACACACAGCAGATCGCCTACTTCCAGCACGGTACTACCCGACGGGTGGAGCAGTTGCTGACCGCGAAACAGTGCCGCAATCCGGGTGCCCTCAGGCATTTTCAGTTCGCGAAGGGCTGCACCGATGCACCACTTTTCGGCGCCGAGGCGATAAACGAACAGCTCCCACTCGCTGGTCACGTGTACTTCGAGGGCTGCGCGGGAGATCGGTGCCGGCTCCGGAGGAACGGTGACTTTCAGCAGTTTCGCGACCCACGGCAGGCTTGTGCCCTGCACCAACAGTGACACCAGCACGATGAAGAAGGCGAGGTTGAAATACAGCTGCGCCTGGGGCAATCCGGCCATCAGCGGGAACACCGCCAGAATGATCGGTACCGCCCCGCGCAGGCCGACCCAGGCGATGAAGGCCTTTTCCCGTGTGTGAAACACCTTGAACGGCAGCAAACCGGCCAGCACCGACAATGGCCGCGCCACCAGAATCATCCACAGCGCCAAACCAAGGGCGGGCAGGGCGATTGGAAGCAGGTCATGAGGCGTTACCAGCAGGCCCAACACCAGGAACATCCCGATCTGCGCCAGCCAGGCCATTCCGTCCAGCATGTGCAAAATGCCGTGACGGCTGCGGATTGGCTTGTTGCCCAAGACCAGGCCGCACAGATAAACCGCGAGGAAACCGCTGCCATGAATGGCGTTGGTCAGTGCGAAGACGAACAGCCCGCCCGCAACCACCAGAATCGGGTACAAGCCGTTGGCCAGATGAATACGATTGACCATCTGCAGCATCAGCCAGCCACCGCCGAGGCCGATGACTGCGCCGATGCCGAATTCCTGAATCAGATGCCCCAGCAGCGCCCAATGCAAGCCGGTTTCACCGCTTGAAATCATGCCGATCAGGGTGACGGTCAAGAACACAGCCATCGGGTCGTTGCTACCGGATTCGATTTCCAGACTGGCCGTGACCCGTTCGTTCAGGCCTTTGCCGCCTAACAGGGAGAATACGGCGGCGGCATCGGTAGAGCCGACGATAGCGCCGATCAGCAGGCCCTGAATGATGTTCAGATCGAAGAGCCACGCGGCCATCATGCCAGTGAGGCCGGTAGTGATCAGCACGCCGACCGTTGCCAGCGACAAGGCCGGCCAGAGCGCGACTCGAAAGCTCGCCACCCGCGTTCGCAATCCGCCGTCGAGCAGGATGACGGCGAGGGCTAGGTTGCCGACCAAATAGGCCGTGGGGTAGTTGTCGAAGATGATACCGCCGCCGTCCACGCCTGCAGTCATGCCAACGGCAAGAATGATCACGAGTATCGGGATGCCGAGCCGGGATGACAGCGAGCTCACCAGAATACTCGCAGCCACCAGCAACGCGCCGATCAGGAACAGGCTGTTGATGGTCGTGGCATCCAAGGGCGGTACTCCAGGCGAAATCGAAAAGAGAAAGCATACACGGTCTGACCATGCAGTCAGCGTGCCAATCGATTTAACCTGTTGAATTGGTTGGCTGTCAAAGCTTTGTCGGAACGCTCGGGCTCGCCGTCGTGGTTTGTCGCAATTGCAGCGACTCTCTGCATAACTCCATACCTATGTAGTGCACTCTGGATTTCACAGCGTCCATATTGGTATTTCAAACACCAATGGAGCTGTACGTAATCATGGAAGATAACGCCGAGCTGAGCCGCAACATGCATGCCCGCTCACTGTCGAGTGAGAGCGATAACGACGACGCATTCTGGGACAAGGTTCGCCAGGGCTTCACCGTTGAAGATCATTTCAGGTTAAGCCCTGTTTCCGTTGAAACACCTTTGTCCAGCGCTGCCAAAGAGGTCAGTCGCTGGGCGCAACAAACCTTCGGCAGCGAGCTGGATGCCGACCAGACACTCATCGTGACGCTGAACATTGAATTTCTCTCGTCCTTCCCACACCGCGCCAATGTGGTCAATTCAATGACGTTGCCTGAGGCCATGTTGCGCAATTGGCAGCAGGAGGGTAGCGGCGACTGGCTCGATCATCTGGGCCAGTTGAGGCCTTACCGTGAAGGCGGTTACGAGAGCAAAGTGGTCGACGAAAAGCTTCCCGATTTTGATTGCGAGGCGTACGAGGCACTTTATCGCAAGACAACTCCGCAACGTTATGACGCGACCACACACCTGGATATATCGCCCGTCCAATTCAAAAAGTTTGTGTGGGATGCGAACTTCCAGTCTCGCTATTTGGGTTATTTGCATGAGTTCTGGGCGGATAACGTCGCCACTTACCCTGAGATGTTAAAGGCCGGATTGTTCAGGGCCGCCTGCTTGCAGGAGCAGGAAAACAGCCTGGGATCGTCAGAGAAGGCGATGGTCTGTGAAGCGTTGGGCATACCTGGAAATGAAGTATGGGAGACGCTTCCTTATTCCGATTTCGAGAACGCCATACCGTCGCCAGTCGTTACGCTCTCCGAGTTGAGCGTCTACGGCTATAAGGCCGCTGATATCGTGGTCATTCGTAGCCCCCATACGCGAAAAGTGCTGCTGTACGTGCCGGGCAACTCTTCGCCAATCCACACATTCGACAATGAACAGGCGTTGCAGGCCTGGGTGGCGAATGTCTGCAAGGATTCAAACAAGCGTCGATCGTTCGAAAATCACTTCAGCGCCGTGGATGACATCGATGGATCGTTTTATAGCGGTCTGAATACCGCGCTCAAAGGCTTTGCGGTCTTCCCCAAAAATCTTAATCAGGCGACCGGTCGCTGGGACGCTCGGCAATGGGTCACCATTGGGGCGCCGCTTAACTTCCATCCTTTTGTGCACCTGATGAACAACATCAAAACCAAGTCTGAATCGGATGCTCACCAAAAAATCCACACCCGCTCCGATTATTGGAAAGAGGAAGTCAGTAGCGGTTTGAGTGAAAGCATTTCTGTGCTTGGTGGCGTGGTCATGATCGTCCCGGAGTTGATGCCGGTGCTGGCCGGTCTGTCTGTGATGCTGGTAGGCCTGGGCGTAGATGAAGCCGTCGAAGGGAGGACGGTGGAGGACAGAACGAAAGGTTGGAGCCGAGTGATATTTGGCGTGCTCAATGCTGCCCCTTATCTGGCTGATGGCTCGTCGGTTATCGAATCGGGGGTGTTGCCTGAACTGGAAGAGGCAGCTGAAACGGGCGCTGGGTCCGAGGCTTCAGCAGATCCGGATAAGTTGCCACCCGAGCCGCAGGTGGTTCCTTTGCCGACAAGACCCGAGCCCCCTGGATTGCGATCGCTGGATGGGCGAATGCGCCGTTTGCTTGGCAAGCTCGAATCATCCGAGCGATTACCCGTCAACATGCGCAATCGAGCGAACGGTGTCTACTACCGCGATAGCAAAGGCTACATCGAGATCCACGAAAAAACCTACCGGGTTGAGTGGGTGGCTTCGCAGGAGCAATACCGGATTCGAACCGACGCAAATCCCAGGAATTGGGGGCCTTTCGTGAAGGTCGATGAGGCCGGGTATTGGGATCTGGACCTTAAGTTGGGTTTACGTGGCGGCCAAAGCTTTGATGGCGCCACCTTGCCTTTGCTCAATGACATCCCGGAGATCGTGCTCCCAGAGCGCGAAGTTATTCCACCCCAGCCCTTAGAGCCTCAGGTGCAGGTCGAACTTCCTCTGGACGGTATTGAGGTGGACATTGTCAGCGGCGTTGAAAACGGGCAACCCAAGGAGCGCTATTTCATCCAGATAGATGGCAAGCGCACACGCGTCTACTTCGACGCGGACATCGCCTGTTGGCGAAAAACCGCATCTGATACCGACCTCGTCTGGCGGACTCAAAGCGAAGAGTGGGTGCAAGGCTCGACAAAAGCGTACAAGAAAGTTGAGCACAAGCTGCCTGTAAGCGCGAAGTCCGAGGTTTATCGATTCCCGCGATTGCCGAAAATCTCTAGCGATGCCACGCCGATTCCGAGAAATATTCACCATATCTGGATGGGAGAAAGGCTTCCAGGCGAGGGTCTGATTGCCAATATCAAGCAGAACATGGAGCGTGCTGGCGACGTGACGTTTACGTTTCATATTGATATCGAAGAGGCGGGAGCGTTTGAAAAGCTGTCGGCGCATTTCGCGGATTATCCGAACATGCGCATTTCTAAACTTTCGGATGAACCGTTTTTCGCGCAAGTGCTTAACGGCGAAAATGCTCCAGAGTTTCACTATTTCAGATACGGCAAGAATCGTAATTACGCCGCGGCCTCCGACATCTTGAGGTATCAACTCATCTATGAGTACGGCGGTATCTACATGGACTGCGACGACGAGGTACTGACTTCTTTTGTCGGCGTCGCTCTTCTTGGCGGACCTTATGACGTTTTGCTCGGTGACACTGTCAGCGCCTCACAACTGAGCTATTTCGGCCCCAATAACAGCCACTTTGCCAGTCAGGCTAAAAATCCTGTGCTTAAAAACATGAGCAAGGAAATTCGCAGGCGGTTCCTGCAGGAAGACAAGGAGTTCCTGGCCGCCCCACGACCCTATGTCGAAAACACCAACGAGAAGATTTTCGAGCTCTCGGGGGCACGCATGAAGTTGTATATGACTCGGATCTCCGACCTGACAGGCCCCAAATTGTTTTCTGACATGATCAGGGAGTGTCGCCCCGATTATTTTGCCCTGCTGGATTATTCCCGCCTGCCGGGTGATGACGTGCTATCGCTCACGTACATTGATCGGCGGACCAAAGCGACGGACCATTACTTTCCGTTCAATAAACGGCCGAAAATTTCTGTGGGGAGCGCCAATGAATGGACCAAAGCGCCTGTGGTCTCGGATCCCATAATCGCCGAGCCTGAGCCATTGATGCCTGTCATCGACCGCACTGTGGAGCCCTCGACCGCTGAACTCACGCAGCGCGCCAGAACCCAGCCAGACAGCCCTGACATTGATGTGCACCTGCCAGTCGATGGCATTGAGGAGGTCGGCGGTCGTTATTACATTCAACTTAATGCTCGTAAAAAGGCCGTTGTGTATGACGCAGACCTTGAAGTGTGGGCGCTGGCGGAGAACGAACAGGCTGTCGTGACACGCGATAGAGACGGCGATTGGCAGTTAGGGCGTGGGGTTGAGCCGCAGTTGCCGTCTGCAAACGCTGAGTTTCAAGTCATCACTATGCCGCGGCTGCCAGAAATTCCGTCTAACACTCTGCCAATCCCCCGACGTATTCATTACATCTGGTTAGGGAGCAATCCTCTTCCTGATGAGCTTGTGGCCAATCTCATCAAGAATGCCAAGAACAGCCCTGACTTCATGTCCATCCTGCATGTCGATGTCGACAGTCAGGCGACATTGAAGGCTATTCGCGCCAGCCTGAAGGGCAAGGCTTCTTCGCTGTCGGTTTCCAATTTGAAAGAGGGTAAGTTTTTTCAGGAATTCCTGGAGAGTGAAAACGCCGAAATCTTCCATAAAGCCAGAAAGGGTGCAGGCAAAAATTACGCGGCAGCAGCCGATATTATTCGCTACCCGCTCATGGACTATGAAGGCGGGATGTACATGGATACCGATGAGTCGTTCGTTCGATCGATCAAGGGGCTTGTATTTGAAGCCGCTCCGGATGATCTGCTGCTGGGTAAAGAAGTGACCGTGCCCTCGCTTGATTTTGTCGGTTATAACAACAGCTGTTTTGCTACGCAGCCGGGTAACAGGGTATTGGCGCGATTGTCGCGTGAACTCAGAAGTCGCTATTTGAAGAGTCCTGATTTTTTCGATATCCCCGTACCGGTTGTCGATCATTCAACGGCGCAGACCGAACTCATTTCCAAGCAGGCGCTAGGCCCCTACAAGAAAAAAGTCTTCGAGCTGACCGGCCCCTCGTTGTTCAACGACGTACTGCGCGATCAGCGGCCGGATTACTACTCTGTTGGCGTGGGCCGGCCGGCTGATGTTTTCGTCCGATCAAAAGCCTATACCGCACGCTACAACGAGGTACTGGATCACTATTTTCCATTCACGAATAAGGCGCCGGTAAACGTTGGTAACGCCCATAGTTGGTAATTGCCTGACTGGATTGTGGCGGCCTTGATTATTAGAACCAGTTGTCCTGCATTCCCAGACTGATATCGTCGCGCGCTTCCAGAATAGCCAGTTCGTGATGGCAACTCGGTACTTCCCATGTCAGGAAGTGCCGGGCTGCTTGTAGCTTGCCTCGGTAAAAGTCGATGTCTGGCGCATTGCCGATGCTCAACCCCTCTTGTGCGCGAATGGCTTGTTCCAGCCAGCGCCAGCCGATAACGGTATGACCGAATACTTTCAGGTAGAGCGCAGAATTGGCCAAGGTGCTATTGACCTTGCCTTGAGCCATGTCAGTCAGCAGTCCGATGGTCACGGTTTGCAGGCGAGCCACCAATTGTTCAAGCGGCTGACGCAAGGGTGTCAGCGACTCATGCACCTGCGCCCGTTCGCAAGTGCTCGCGATCAGACGGATCAATTGCTTGAGACCGGCGCCGCCGTTCTGGGCAAGTTTTCGTCCCAGTAAATCCAGAGACTGAATACCGTGGGTGCCTTCATGAATCGGGTTCAAACGGTTGTCGCGATAGTACTGCTCAACCGGGTATTCGCGGGTATAGCCATGACCGCCGAGAATCTGGATTGCCAGTTCATTGGCCTTCAGGCAAAACTCCGAAGGCCAGGATTTGACGATGGGCGTTAACAGATCGAGTAGCTCTTGAGCTTGCTTGCGCGCCAGTTCGGTTTCCGCGGTCTGGGTGTCATCGAATAGCCGGGCGGCGTACAGCCCCAGGTCGAATGCGCCTTCGACGTAGGATTTCTGTGTGAGCAGCATGCGTTTTACGTCGGCGTGCTCAATGATTGAAACCGGTGCGCTGTCCGGGTTTTTGTTGTCAGGCAGTCGGCCTTGGGGACGTTCGCGCGCATATTCCAGCGAATACAGGTAGCCGGCGTACCCTAGCATCACAGCGCCCATGCCGACGCCGATCCGCGCCTCGTTCATCATCTGGAACATGCAGCTCAAACCTTGATGCGGCTTGCCTACCAGATACCCCACGCACTGACCGTTGTCGCCGAAGTTGAGCGCGGTCGAGGTCGTGCCCCGCCAGCCCATCTTGTGAAACAGACCTGCCAGCGTCACATCGTTGCGCGGGCCCAGGCTGCCGTCTTCATTGACCAGATACTTGGGCACGATGAACAGCGATATACCTTTCACGCCACCAGGCGCATCAGGCAGCTTGGCAAGCACCATGTGCACGATGTTTTCCGACAGCGAGTGATCGCCACCCGAGATAAAGATCTTGTTGCCACGCAGACGATAGGTCCCGTCCGCAGCGGGTTCCGCCCGCGTGCGGATGTCTGACAGTGACGAGCCCGCGTGAGGTTCGGTCAGCGCCATCGTGCCGAAGAACCGGCCCTGGATCATCGGCTCAAGGAAGCGCTGTTTCTGCTCCTCGGTGCCAAAGCTTTCGATCAGGTTGGCGGCGCCCATGGTCAGGAACGGATAGGCAGTGGAGCCTGCATTGGCTGCCTGAAAGTGCGCGAAACACGCTTGTGACACCAGCGTCGGCAACTGCATGCCGCCGTCCTCGAAGCTGCGCGCCGCATTGAGAAAGCCCGCCTGGAGGAACGCGTCGACTGCAGGTTTCACTTCAGGGATCAGGATCGCTTCGCCATTTTCATAACGCGGCTCGTTTTCGTCGGCCTTGCGGTTGTGCGGGGCGAAGTACTTTTCGGCAATCGTGCGCGCAGTGCTCAGCGCTGCATCGAAAGTCTCCCGATTGTGCTCGGCAAAGCGCTCGCGGTCAGTCAGTGCCTCGGCATCCAGCACCTCATACAGCTCGAAAGCCAGATTGCGCGAACTGAGCAGCGTCTCGGACATGGCGGCGTACCTTTTTTATGGATAGCCGGAGTCTAGGTAGGGTGGGACGCGGAGAAAAGGATGATTAATGCGGGTGATGGGGGGGTAGAACGCGGTATTAATCTTGTGCGAGAACCAGCAGGAGATCCTCTGTCGTCCAGACGCTGCGCTGTCGCACAGCAAACAAGAGTTGTGGGAGGGAGCTTGCTCGCGATTCGCTACTTGGCGCTCAGATATGTGGCGGATGTAGCGGCCCCTTCGCGAGCAAGCTTCCTCCCACGCTGGACAGCCGGTTCGATGTTTGATGAGAGTGAGCTTGCTCGCGATTGCGTCAGGACAGCCTCTTTTGCATGAGGCTGATCCAGCATGATCGCGAGCAAGCTCTCCTGTCGGGGGAGTTGCCGTGTCGTCAAGTGGCGCTTATCCGATCGTCATCAGACTCGCATTGCCGCCGGCAGCCGCCGTGTTGACGCTCAACGCGCGCTCAATCACCAGACGCTCCAGTGCAATACCGGTTTCGCCTTTGGACAGGCCGTGAACGCCGACGATGGCGCCAGCCCGCTTGGCCACTTGTTCGCAGATCGAGCGCAGCTGATCGGAGTCGCCGTGGTGCAAAACAGCATCGATGACCAGATCTTCTTTGTTCCAGTCAGCGACCAGCTTGATGCGCGACTGTACGTCTTTGGGCAGACGACTGCGCAGCGGTTTGCTGACTTCGGTTTCCGGCCAGATGGCTGTGCTGCCGACTGCCATCACGGCCGCCAGTTGCGTCAGCAGGTCAGCTTCATCTTCTGCCAGGCACAACACGTGTTCGCGCGGCAGGATGCTATAGCTGTTGCGTTCGCCGGTCGGGCCGATCAGCAGCCGTGTGACACCGCTTTGGGATTGCTCGGCAAACTGAGTGCACAGCGCTTGAAGCTCCGCATGCTGGTGGCTACCGGCCCAGGCTTTCAGGGCAATGAGCGGTTTGCTCATGGATTCGCGCAGTCGGGTGTCGGGTGCGGTCAGTGCGTCACCGCGCAAGAACGACTTTTCGATGGCGTCCACAGGGCGGGTAGACAGCAAACGGTACAGGTACAGCGGACCCCCCGCCTTCGGACCGGTGCCGGACAGACCTTCGCCGCCAAACGGCTGCACGCCTACTACGGCACCGACGATATTGCGGTTGATGTACATGTTGCCCGCGTTCACGTTGTCGACCACCTTGGCGATGGTCTCGTCGATACGGGTATGCACACCCAGGGTCAAGCCGTAGCCGGACGCATTGATCTGGCCGATCAACTGGTCGATCTCTTTGCGTTTGTAGCGCACCACATGCAGCACCGGCCCGAAGATTTCCCGTTGCAATTCATCGAAGCTTTCGAGTTCGATCAGCGTCGGCATCACGTAGGTACCACGCTTGATTTCATCGTTGTCGGCAACGGCGACCTGATAGACCGAGCGACCTTTGTCGCGCATGGCTTGAATGTGTTTCTCGATGCCCGATTTTGCTTCGGCGTCGATAACCGGGCCAATGTCCACAGACAGGCGCTCAGGGTTGCCCAAACGGCTTTCGGCCATTGCGCCTTTAAGCATTTCAATGACCCGATCAGCGGAGTCTTCCTGCAGGCAGAGCACGCGCAGAGCGGAGCAGCGTTGGCCGGCACTGTCGAAGGCCGACGAAACGACGTCGATCACCACCTGTTCGGTTAGCGCGGAAGAGTCGACGATCATCGCGTTCTGGCCGCCGGTTTCGGCGATCAACGGGATCGGTCGGCCCTGGGCGTCAAGGCGACCGGCGATGTTGCGTTGCAGCAGCCGCGCAACTTCGGTGGAGCCAGTGAACATCACACCTTTGACGCGATCGTCACCGACCAGACGCGCGCCCACGGTTTCTCCGCGGCCCGGCAGCAACTGCACGACGCCTTCGGGAATTCCGGCTTCAAGCAGCAAGCGAACTGCCTGCGCGGCAATCAGCGGCGTCTGCTCGGCAGGTTTGGCAAGCACCGGGTTGCCCGCAGCCAGCGCAGCGGCAACCTGGCCGCTGAAAATCGCCAGCGGGAAGTTCCAGGGGCTGATGCACACGACAGGGCCCAGCGGGCGATGCGCGTCATTGGTGAAGTCGTTGCGTGCCTGGACTGCGTAATAGCGCAAGAAGTCCACGGCTTCGCGCACTTCGGCGATGGCGTTGGCGAAAGTCTTGCCCGCCTCGCGTGCCAGCAGGCCCATGAGCGGCTGGATCTCGGCCTCCATCAAATCGGCGGCGCGCTCGAGAATGGCCGCACGCTCGGCCGGCGGCGTCGCTTGCCAGATGGGGCCGGCACTGACGGCGCTGAGCAGGGCGTTATCGACGTCTTCCAGGCTTGCTTCCTGAACATGACCGACCACATCACGCAGATCTGACGGGTTGAGTACAGGTACTGATATTCCGGAGCTCGCCGGGCTGCCCAGCATCGGGCCGGCTTTCCAGTCGTTGTGCGCAGTCGCCAGCAGGGCGGAGGACAGCGATGCCAGGCGATGCTCGTTGGCCAGATCGATGCCTGCGGAGTTAGCGCGTTCGGCACCGTACAAGTCACGCGGCAACGGAATGCGCGGATGGGGCAGGCCGAACCCGCCTTCCTGAGTGGCCATGCGCTCGATGCTGGTCACCGGATCAGCCACCAGCGTCTGAATGGAGATCGACTGATCGGCAATCTGATTCACGAACGAGGTGTTGGCGCCGTTTTCCAGCAGGCGGCGTACCAGATAGGCGAGCAGCGTTTCATGGGTGCCAACCGGAGCGTAGACCCGGCACGGGCGGTTCAGCTTGCCGTCCGAGACTTTGCCCACGACTTGTTCGTACAGCGGCTCGCCCATGCCGTGGAGGCACTGGAATTCGTACTGGCCGGGGTAATAGTTCTGACCGGCGATGTGGTAGATCGCCGACAACGTGTGGGCGTTGTGAGTCGCAAACTGCGGATAAATGACTTCCGGCGCTGCCAGCAATTTGCGGGCACACGCGATGTAGGAAACGTCGGTGTACACCTTGCGGCTGTAGACCGGATAACCCTCGAGCCCTTCAACTTGAGCGCGTTTGATCTCGCTGTCCCAGTAAGCGCCTTTGACCAGGCGAATCATCAAGCGGTGACGGCTGCGACGAGCCAGGTCAATGACGTAGTCGATCACGTACGGGCAGCGTTTCTGATACGCCTGGATTACGAAGCCAATGCCGTTCCAGCCGGTCAGCTGCGGCTCGAAGCAAAGACGCTCGAGCAGATCCAGGGACAGTTCCAGGCGGTCGGCTTCTTCGGCGTCGATGTTCAGGCCGATGTCGTATTGCTTGGCCAGCAGGGTCAGCGACAGCAGGCGCGGATACAGCTCTTCCATCACTCGCTCGTACTGCGCGCGACTGTAGCGCGGGTGCAGGGCGGACAGCTTGATGGAGATACCCGGGCCTTCGTAAATGCCGCGACCGTGGGAGGCCTTGCCGATGGAGTGGATGGCCTGCTCGTAAGACGCCAGATACTTCTGTGCGTCGTGCTCGGTCAGCGCCGCTTCGCCGAGCATGTCGTAGGAATAGCGAAAGCCCTTGGCTTCAAAACGGCTGGCATTGGCAAGGGCTTCGGCGATGGTTTCGCCGGTGACGAACTGCTCGCCCATCAGGCGCATGGCCATGTCCACGCCCTTGCGGATCATGGGCTCGCCGCTTTTGCCGATGATGCGGCTCAGGGAGGATGTGAGGCCGGCCTCGTTATGGGTGCTGACCAGTTTGCCGGTCAGCAGCAGCCCCCAGGTGGCGGCGTTCACAAACAGCGACGGGCTATTGCCCAGGTGTGGATGCCAGTTGCCTGTGCTGATCTTGTCGCGGATCAGTGCATCGCGGGTGCCTTTGTCCGGGATGCGCAATAACGCTTCAGCAAGACACATCAGCGCTACGCCTTCCTGAGAGGACAGCGAGAACTCTTGCAGCAGCCCCTGAACGATGCCGGCACGTCCGCCAGCGCTCTTCTGATTGCGCAGCTTTTCGGCAATGGATGACGCCAGTTTGTGGGTGGCTTCGGCCATTGCAGCGGGGAGGCGGGCCTGCTCCAGCAGCATGGGAACCACTTCTGGCTCAGGGCGGCGATAAGCGGCCGTAATGGCAGCGCGCAGCACGGATTGAGGGAGGATGCTTTCAGCGAATTCGAGAAAGGCCTGATGCGTGGCGTCGGATGGCAGCTCGCCTTGTTCATCGGCGTCCTTGCTGCCTGAGCCGTTGAGCTCGGTCAGGGTCGCACCACTCTCGAGTTTTTCCAGGTAATTGAAAATTGCCTGCTTGATCAGCCAGTGCGGAGTCCGGTCGATGGAGTGCGCGGCTGCTTTCAATCGCTCGCGAGTCGGGTCGTCCAGTTTGACACCCAGAGTGGTGGTCGCCATGTCTTATCCTCATGTTGGCCACGATTCTGTGGCATCAGCTGTCGCAAAGATTAGTCCTGCTCATAGCCGGGTGCAACCGGGTGCAACCTGTTTTTTCCGGATATTTCTGCGAGTTGGCTGAAACTCGGTAAAGCGTGCACAACCACGGGGCCGGGTTTGGCTGGTCGTGAGGCGAGCGCGCTAAAACAGCGCATGCAGGGTGTCTGGTTACACTTTTTTAACGCCTTGGGTGCAACTGATGATGGGGCGGGGGTTGCACCTTGTTCGGCATGTTGATTAGGATGCGCGCCTTCTTTTCCGGGAACGACGGGACGCTGCGAAGACGATGATTTCATGAGGGATTTGCGTCCACATGCTTGTCGATCAGGCAGTCAGTGAGCAGCGACAACCCGTCTCCTACTGCCCGTTGGGCTAAATAAAAACAAGCAAGGGCGTACGCAATGACTGTCAGCAATCCCACCTTGATCACCTTCGTGATCTATATCGCGGCAATGGTCCTGATCGGGCTCATGGCTTACCGTTCGACCAACAACCTTTCCGATTACATTCTGGGAGGCCGTAGCCTGGGCAGCGTCGTGACGGCGTTGTCGGCAGGGGCATCGGATATGAGCGGCTGGCTGCTGATGGGGCTGCCTGGCGCCATTTACATGTCCGGGCTTTCGGAAAGCTGGATTGCCATCGGCCTGATCGTCGGCGCTTATCTCAACTGGGTATTCGTTGCAGGTCGTCTGCGAGTGCAGACCGAACACAACGGTGATGCACTGACCCTTCCTGATTACTTCTCCAGCCGATTCGAAGACACCAGCGGCCTGCTGCGCGTGATCTCGGCCATCGTGATTCTGGTGTTCTTCACCATCTACTGCGCCTCCGGCATCGTCGCGGGCGCCCGGTTGTTTGAAAGCACGTTCGGCATGTCGTACGAAACGGCGCTGTGGGCCGGAGCCGCTGCGACCATTGCCTATACCTTCATTGGTGGTTTTCTGGCTGTAAGCTGGACCGACACCGTGCAAGCCACGCTGATGATTTTTGCCCTGATCCTGACGCCGATCATCGTGCTGCTGGCCACCGGCGGTGTCGACACCACCTTCCTGGCCATCGAGGCCAACGATCCCACCAACTTCGACATGCTCAAGAACACCAGCTTCATCGGCATCATTTCGCTGATGGGCTGGGGGCTGGGCTATTTTGGACAGCCGCACATTCTGGCGCGCTTCATGGCCGCTGACTCGGTTAAATCCATTGCCAGCGCACGGCGGATTTCCATGGCCTGGATGATCCTTTGCCTGGGCGGCACTGTGGCTGTGGGCTTTTTCGGCATCGCTTACTTTTCGGCGCATCCAGACCTTGCCGCGCCTGTGACGGAAAACCACGAACGTGTTTTCATCGAACTGGCCAAGATTCTTTTCAACCCGTGGATTGCAGGCGTATTGCTGTCAGCCATTCTCGCGGCTGTGATGAGCACGCTGAGCTGTCAGTTGCTGGTGTGCTCCAGCGCGCTGACCGAGGACTTCTACAAGGCATTTGTGCGCAAGACTGCCTCGCAGCTGGAGTTGGTATGGGTCGGTCGCGCGATGGTGTTGCTGGTCGCATTGGTCGCAATTGCCCTGGCCGCCAATCCGGAAAACCGAGTGCTGGGGCTGGTGAGTTATGCGTGGGCAGGTTTTGGCGCGGCGTTTGGCCCGGTGGTGCTGATTTCAGTGCTGTGGAAGGGCATGACGCGCAACGGTGCGATGGCGGGCATTCTGGTCGGCGCCGTCACCGTTGTGGTGTGGAAGCATTTTGAAGTGCTGGGACTGTACGAAATCATCCCGGGATTTATCTTCGCCAGTATCGCCATCGTCTTGTTCAGCGCGGTCGGCCAACCCGCGTCGGCAGCGATGCGTGCGCGCTTTGAGGCAGCGGAAAAGGAGTTTCGCGCGGCTTAAGCTGTCGGCGCTGCTTATAGAAGGCCCGTGTCTCGCAAGAGCACGGGCCTTCTTGCATCACGTCTTGTTGTGATCGATGTCCAGATTGAAAAACGTCGCTTTGCCGCCTTCGCTGGTGTACCCGGTGCGGTCCTGGGTGTAGACCCCTGCTTTGAAATACAGCGGCTTGACGCTCCATGTGGCGCTAATTCGTTCGTGCCAGTTCATGTCCTTGGCGGTCACGTTCAGCATGCCGCCTGGGCTCAGGCGGATGATGTAGTTGAAGGTTTCATTGAGCGGCACGTCTTGCGCAATGGTGATCACGCGGCTTTTTTTGTCGGTGGGATGAAACCGTACTTTGGCGACGATGTTCCCGGAATGGGTGGCGTCCTTGTACTGATACTCGACCTTGAGCAGCGGCTGGGTGCTTTCGTAGGCGTGGATCTGACCGATTACGATCTTTCCCGACGAAGGCACCTGGTTGACCTGCAGCTTGGCGTTCAAAAAATTATCGGCGTCGGGGTAGAACCAGTTGTGCAGTTCCCCGTTGGACCAGGTTTCCCGAAGCTCGCTTCGAGGGTAGATGGCGTTTTCCGTCTTGCTACCCGTTACGGGTGACCAAAAGACAATCGACGAGGATCCTGACTTGAAATATTTGCCGTCGTAGCCTTTTATTAATTGCTGCGTTTGAATCGTCGCGGGGGGCGAGCCCACAGGAATACTCAGATTCCAGGTTCCCAAATCAATCATTATTTATCGCGTCCGGTATGTCTCATTGCCAGCAACTGCGTCTGGCGCAAGGGTTTGAGGGGTGCTCCTTATACGATTCACAAAGGGCTTTGTTAACGCAATTCCGTCGAGCGGATGAAGTCATTTTGCCCACCGTTTGGCTTATGCGCCTTCGACCGGCGCCTTCAGGCGGATGACCGTTAGTCGGGTGAAGGCGGTTTAATTGATGGCATAACGCTAGCGCTCTTCTTTTTTTGCCAGAGACGACTAGAGTGAAAACCATTCGGAAATGGGCGCAGCCCTTACCCGCAGCAGCAATGAATGAGTAGCAGCATGGAATGCGCGCAATCCCAGCCAGTATCTGGCAAGTCAGTTCTGTTGGTCGTCGATGACTATCCAGAGAACCTGGTCACCCTGTGTGCGGTTCTGCAGCGACAGGACTGGGAAATTGTTACGGCCAGTTCGGGAATGGAAGCTCTGAGTCTACTTCTGGATGTCGAGGTGGATCTTGTCCTGCTCGACGTACAAATGCCGGGTATGGATGGTTTTGAAGTGGCGCGCCTGATGCGCGGCAGCCAACGCACTCGTCTGACGCCCATTATCTTCCTCACTGCCAACGAACAGTCCCGGGACGCCGTCCACAGGGGGTACGCCATTGGCGCCGTTGATTACCTGTTCAAACCGTTCGATCCCAATATCCTCAAGCCCAAGGTGCAGGCGCTGCTTGAGCATCAGGCCAATCGCCGGGCGTTGCAGAAACTCAGTCGTGAACTTGAAGCCGCCCGGGCGTTCAACGCTTCAGTGTTGGCCAACGTTGCAGAAGGCATTCTGGTGGTCGACGAGTCGGGGCTGATCAGCTTCGCCAATCCGGCCATCTGCCGGCTGTTGGGCATGACCGATGGCGAACTGCGCGGCTCTCAGCTGATCGATTATCTGCAGGAGCCCTGTTTCAGCGAGTGGGCAGGCTCCGGCTTCTATCACCACTATCGACGAGCCGAAACCTATCGGGTGCATGACGCGATCATGCGCTCTCCGGAAGGTCGCCAGGTACCGGTGGCACTTTCATGTGCGCCGCTGCCCGGTGAGCAGAAGGCGATGGTGCTGAGCATTCTGGACATGTCCGTGGTTCGGGATCTGTACAGTCAGCTGGAGAAACAGGCGGTCACCGATGCGCTGACCGGCCTGCTCAATCGTCGTGGTTTTTATCAGACCGTCGAAGGCATGCTGATGCGTCGGGAGCACCCCGAGAAGTATCTGGTGGTGCTGTATATGGATCTGGACGGCTTCAAGCGCGTCAACGACTCGCTGGGGCACGACGCTGGCGATCAGGTCCTGCTGTGGGTCGCCGAGCAGTTGAAGGACAGCTTGCGCACCTACGATGTGCTGGCACGCATGGGCGGTGATGAGTTTGTTGTGGTCATCGATGGTTTGGACTATCCCGAGCATGCGGCCAAGGTGGCCGAGAAACTGATCGAGCGCATCTCGGTTCGTCGCCAGATCGACGGTATGGAGGCCACTTTAGGCGCCAGCATCGGCATTGCCGTGTATCCCGACTGCGGCTTGAACCTTGACGCGCTGCTGCGCGCGGCGGACATCGCGATGTACGAAGCCAAGCGCGCGGGGCGTCAGCAGTACCGCTTTTATGACCAGGACATGAACGGGCGCGCACGGTCACGGCTGATGCTTGAAGAAAGCGTGCGTACGGCCATTGAAGGCAAGGATTTCACGATGGTCTATCAGCCTCAGGTGCGCGTCGTAGACGGCAGCATCCGTGGCTTTGAAGCGCTATTGCGTTGGCAGCACCCGTCCGCCGGGGATGTGCCGCCAGGGGTGTTTATCCCTTTGCTCGAGGAGACGCGGCTGATCAATAAGCTTGGTGGCTGGATCTTCGAACAGGGCGCTGCCCAGCGAAAGCGCTGGAGCGAAGTGTTCCCGGACGACCTGGTGATGAGTGTCAGCGTCAGCCCTGCGCAGTTCAGCATGCCCAACCTGGCGGCAGAGCTGCAGCGCGCCATTCACATTCATGGTCTGCACCCACGTCAGCTCGAAATCGAAATCACCGAGCCGTCCCTGGTTCACAACCTGGTTCACAGTCGCAAGCAACTGCAGAACCTGCACGACATTGGGGTGCGGGTATCTCTGGATGATTTTGGTTCGGGTGAGTGCTCGCTCACCCACCTGCGCAATCTGGATCTGGACACCTTGAAGCTGGACCGCCGTTTCATTGCCGGCCTCCTGGGTTCCGCGCGGGAGATGGCAGTGGCGCGCAGCATTATTGACCTGTGCCTGAAGCTGAACATCGAAGTGATCGCCGAAGGGGTTGAAACCGTGGAGCAGTATCGGTGGCTGGTGGAAAACGGGTGTCAGGTCATTCAGGGCTTTTTGCTGGGCGCGCCTATGACGGCGCAGGCGGCTCTGGACTTTCTCGAGCCTGTGACAATGCCGATTGATCGCTTGCAGATCAGCAGGGACTAACCCTGTAAACTCCAGGTTTTACTGCCGTTTGAAATGAACATGAGCTCACCCATCGTTACTCCGTTGAAGTATTTGCAGGCCTATCCCCCGGCCCTGCAGGAGCAGGTGCGGCAGTTGATTGCCCAGGACAAGCTGGGTGCTTATCTGGAGCAGCGCTATCCAGGCCGCCATCAGGTAAAGAGCGACAAAGCGCTGTACGCCTACGCGCTGGCGCTCAAGCAGGAATACCTGCGCAACGCGCCGAACATCGACAAAGTGCTGTTCGACAATCGCCTGGACCTGACTCATCGCGCTCTCGGGCTACATACCACGGTGTCGCGGGTGCAGGGCGGCAAGCTCAAGGCGAAAAAAGAAATTCGCGTGGCTGCGCTGTTCAAGGAAGCGGCGCCCGAGTTCTTGAAAATGATCGTCGTGCATGAACTGGCGCATTTCAAAGAATCGGACCACAACAAAGCCTTCTACAACCTGTGCGAACACATGCAGCCTGGGTATCACCAGATGGAGTTTGATTTGCGGGTTTATTTGACGTGGCGGGATTTGCAGGGTTAGGTCAATGCCTGATTTCTGTAGGATATTTCCCATCGTCCAGACCCCCGCGCGGTTGCGCAGTAAACACTGATCTTGTTGGAACGAGGCTTGCCCGCGAAGCTAATGATGTGGAGCTCCAGATAAACCGAGGGGTCAACTTCGCGGGCAAGCGCGCTCCTACAATTATCACTTGCGATTACTTAAAGGGCCGCACCGCAAATGGACGTCAGCAAAACCAAATCCAGCTTCTACCGTCGCCTGTACGTGGCGTATCTGATTGACAGTGAAATCGCCAGCAGCGTGCCGGCATTGACCGATATCACGGGCATGCCTCGGCGCACCGCTCAGGACACCATTGCGGCGCTGGGGGATCTGGACATTGTGTGTGAGTTCGAGCAACTCGATGGCGCACGTAACCACGCAGGCGGTTACCGGATTCGTGACTGGGGCGCAATCGACAAGGTGTGGATTGCTGCCCATCTCACGCAGATCAAAACGGTGCTGGGTTACCCATGAAACCGGCTTTCAATCCAGGTCGCGACGCATGCCGATGTGTTCGATGCCGTCTTCGACATAGACATCACCCACTGCATTAAAGCCGTACCGGCTGTAATAGCCCTGTAGATGGGCCTGGGCCGACAGATAGATGGGTTGATCGGGCCATTTACGCTCTGCGTGATCGATAGCCTGCACCATCAATTCATGGCCCATGCCTTTGTTGCGCATCGATGGAGCGGTGACGACACGGCCGATGGTCACATCGCCGTTCTGTTGAATTGGATCGAGCAAGCGCAGATACGCCACCAGCTGGTCATTCTGCCAAGCCATCAGATGGCAGGTATCTCCCAGCAAATCCTGCCCGTCGACGTCCTGATACCAGCACTTTTGCTCCACCACGAACACCTGCGCCCGCAGCTGAAGAATGGCGTACAACTGCTCTTTGTTGAGTTCGGTATGGTGTTTGCAAATCCAGTTGATCGACATGACGCGTGCTCGTAAATGAAATCCATGTCGGATACTAAACGCTTAATGGTGCGATCCCAACTCAGTAATCGGGTTGCATCTCGATGGCGCAAGGGCGAGCGTGTTTTGATCAGGTTTTTGAACTGTGGCAGGCATTACATTCTTATACGTTGTGCAAACGGCAGAATGAGTCTTCAATGAAGGCGACTTGCCATCGAGGCCAGGTCGCCAGCACTGCACGCGGCCAACTCGGCGTTGCAAAAATAACGGGCTGTCAGTTTGCCTAAGGATCTTGAGCATGCCGCGTTTGCTTCGAGCCATGGGGTTATTGGGTCTGATGTGTGTGACCCACACTGCGGCGGCAGATACGTTACGTATGGCAGGGGATGCCTGGGCGCCCTATGCCGATACCTCGTTAGTCAACGGCGGATTGGCCACCGATCTGATCAACACCGCCTTGAGCCGCGCCGGTTACTCCACCGAGTATGAGCAAGTCCCCTGGGCTCGCGCTGTGCATGGACTCACTGAAGGTCGCTACGACATATTGATCAACGCTTGGTACAGCGATGATCGCACCCTCATCGGCCAGTTTTCCGCTGCCTACCTGACCAACCAGTTGCGCTTCATCAAGCGCAAGGGTTTCCCTATCGACTACCAGAACCTTGCACAACTGCACCCCCATAGCATCGCGGTTGTGCGTGGTTATGCGTATTCGCCAGCGTTCGACAATGATCTGGAATTGAAGAAGGTGCCCGTCGCCAGTTTTTCCACAGCGGTGCGCATGCTTGCCGCAGGCCGCGTCGAGTTGACAGTGGAGGACGAATACGCCGCCCGTTATGCCCTGAGCCGAGAATCCCGGGAAGTGCAAAACAGTGTGGAGTTCTTGCCTACCTCACTGGCCGAAAACACGCTGCACATTCTGGTCAGCCTGAAGAACCCCGAGCACGAAAAGATCATCACGCGCTTTGACCAGGAAATCGCGGCCATGAAGGCCGATGGCAGTTACGACAAGCTGTTCAAGCTGCACGGTTTGTAAGGTCGGTAGATTCAGCGGCCGGCGCCTTGATCAAATGCGCAGCCAGGGTGCGTAGCGGCCCGAGCTGACGGCAGATAAGCGCCAGTTGCGTCTGCACCAACCGTTGACCCTCGTCGAGCTCCTCAGGCATCTGCTCAAGCTCTGCTGCCAGGGCTTCCTCGGCATCGCTTTGAATCGCCACCGGCTGGCGGCTGGCCAGGCTTTGCGCGATCTCATCGATACTGCTGGCCAGATTAGCCCCGGCGCCCTCGATCAGATGCTCGCGAACCTCGGTCGGTAGTGAGGTCTCCCGGTGCGCGCCCAGGCCGGACAAGTAGCTGAGCAGCGTGTGCGACAGCACCAGAAAACGGAACCCCACGTCCGCTTCCTTACGAAAATGCCCCGGCTCCATCAACATGTTTGCCAGCGTCGTCGACAGCGCGGCATCCGCGTTGTGTGCGTTGCGACGAGCGAGGCGATAGGCCAGGTCATCGCGCTTGCCCTGAGCGTATTGCTGCATGATCTGGCGCAGGTAAATGCTGTTGCAGGTCAGGGTATTGGCCAGCACTTTGTTCAGGCGTCGGCCTTGCCAGTCCGGCAGGAAAAGGAACACCGCCAGCCCCGCAATCAGGCTGCCCAGCAAGGTATCCAGCAAGCGCGGCAGGAACAGGCCGTAGCCATCGCCCACCTGATTGAAGCAGAACAGAATCATCACCGTAATCGCTGCGGTGGAAAGCGTGTAGCGCGTGGTGCGGTTGACGAAGAACACCACCCCGGCGATGACGGCGCACATCGACTGCAAAATAGGCGCAGTCACCACATCGAACAGCACCCAGCCCACAGTCAGGCCGATGGCCGTGCCGACGATTCGCTGTCCCAGTTTGCGTCGTGTCGCGCCATAACTGGGCTGACAGACGAACACCGTGGTCAGGATGATCCAGTAGCCCTGCGAGGGGTGGATCAGGTGAACCATGATATAGCCCACCACCAGCGCCAGCGGCAGGCGCAGCGCGTGACGAAATAACAATGAGGTCGGCGTCAGCTGCAGGCGCAGGCGATTCCACACGTCCTTGAAATTGCGCGGTGAACGATCCAGCAGGCTGCTGTCGGTGGCATCTGCCAGCGCGTCGGGGTTGCTGGCGTCGCTGAGCAATCTATCCAGGGTGCCGAGATTGTTGGCCAGCGCCCTGAGCGAACGCAACAAGCCACGCCATGCCGGGTTGCTCTGGATGCGCAGGTGCTCCAGCGAGGCGCGCAGATCATTGAGTGCATGAGCGAAGCTGTCGTCGTAAATGAACGGCTGACGCAGCTGGATCGACACCGACAGATCACGACAGGCCGTGCCTTGCTGCCGCAACAAACGTTGGCAGCGAAACAGCACGTCGCTGTGGAAAAACGCCTCGGCCAAAGAGTTGTAGGGGTAATGCGAAGAGCTGGCGCGCTCGTGGATGTCCTGGGCCAGGAAATACAGCTTCAGATAACGGCTGACTTTCGACCCCGGCCGACCATTGCCGACACGGTTGAGGATGATCTCCTTGGTCGAGTTCAACGCCGCCACGACCTTGCCATTTTGCTTGGCCAGATCCAGCCGGCGCGCTTCCACGTCCAGGGTGCGGATCGGCTCGAACAGCTCGGATTTGATCTTCAAGTACAAACCCAGCTCGCGGAACAACCTGGCCAGCGCCTGTTGCACTGGCTGGTTGGAGAACAGCATCTGCCACAGCACCGAAAGCAGGCCGTACCACGCAGCACCGGCCACCAGCAGCATCGGTTCGTGCCAGAAATCAGTGACCTCGCCGCCGCGTTGATCGACGCCGATCATCGTGTAGACCGAGAGAATCAAGGTGCCGTAGGCAATCGCCCCATAACGTTCGCCCAGCGCGCCGAGCATGGTCAGGCAGAACGCGGCCATCGCCAGGGAGCAGACAAACAGAATGGGGTAGGGGAAGAGCAATTCGACCGACAGCGCGGCAATGCTGAAACACACCAGGGTCACGGCCAGCGCATTGAGGCGGCCCTGCCAACTGTCGTCGGTTTCGGAAAGTGCGCAGGCGATAATCCCGAGGAACAGCGGAATCAGCTGTTTCATTTCACCCTGATACCAGCACAGCGCCATGCTGCCGGTCAGGGCAATGAACACCCGAACGCTATAGCTGAACTTGTCCAGCGCCCACAGGCGGCGGAAGGTGTTACGCAACGACTTGGATTTCGATGCCATATGAACGCTGACTGCCTTGTTCGCGATATATCAATTGTCACTGACGGATATGTACAGCGATCAACGAAGGCTGTACATCGGGCAGGTGAAATTTATTCCGTAATGGCGGGCCTGCGTAGAACTTCTGTAGGGGCGAATTTATTCGCGAGACGCCGGTAAATCCGACGCATGTTTGTTGGCCATGGCAACGTATCGCGAATAAATTCGCTCCTGCAGAGTGTTGTCGTCAGACGAACTGCGCCGCCGCGAACCCTGAGGCCCAGGCCCACTGAAAGTTGAAGCCGCCCAGGTGACCACTGACATCCAGCACTTCGCCGACAAAGTACAAGCCCGGTGACTTCAGCGACTCCATGGTTTTGGACGATACCTCCCGCGTGTCGATGCCGCCCAGCGTGACTTCCGCCGTGCGATAACCTTCGGTGCCCGCCGGAACCAGCTGCCAGTTCGAGAGCTTGTCTGCGATGTCGGCGAGTTCGGCGTGTGTGTACTGCTTCATCGGTTTGGACGCGAACCAGTGTTCGGCTATCAGGTTGGCCATCTTCTTGGTGAAGATTTCACCCAGCAAGGTTTTAAGCTCACTGTTCGGGCGCTTGGCTTGTTGCTCGGCCAGCCAGCTTGGTACGTCGTGGTCGGGCATCAGGTTGATTTGCACGGCATCGCCTGGCAACCAGAATGAAGAGATCTGCAGGATCGCCGGGCCGCTCAGGCCGCGATGGGTAAACAGGATGTTTTCCCGAAAGCTGGTGTCGTTGCAGCTGACCAGACAATCCACTGACGTGCCCGACAGCTCGGTGCATAGCTCTTTGAGCTGATCAGTGATAGTGAACGGCACCAGACCTGCGCGGGTCGGCAGCAACGTGTGGCCGAACTGCTTGCCCACCTGGTAGCCGAAGCCGGTTGCGCCCAGCGTCGGGATCGACAGCCCTCCGGTGGCAATGACCAGCGATTGGCAATTGATATCGCCCAGGGTGGTTTGCAGCAGATAGCCAGTGTCGACTTTTTCGATCTGTTGAACGGCGGTGTCCATGTGCAGCATCACGCCCGCCTGTTTGCATTCCTCCAGCAGCAGTTCGAGGATGTCGCTGGATTTGTTGTCGCAAAACAGCTGGCCGAGCTTCTTCTCGTGGTACGGCACGCCGTGCTTGGCAACGAGCTCGATGAAATCCCATTGGGTGTAGCGCGCCAGGGCCGATTTACAGAAGTGCGGATTCTCGGAAAGAAAGTTGCCCGGTTCGCTGTACATGTTGGTGAAGTTACAGCGCCCACCCCCGGACATCAGGATCTTCTTGCCCGGCTTGTTGGCGTGATCGATCAGCATCACCTTGCGCCCACGATTGGCAGCCGTGAAGGCGCACAACAAACCTGCGGCGCCGGCGCCGATGATCACAACGTCAGTAACGGGCAAAGCGGATTCCTCGGGTACAAATATTGAGAACGAAGGTGAACCCTGTAGGAGCTGCCGAGGTTACGAAGGCTGCGATTCGGTACACCTGGCACACCGCGATCGCAGCCTTCGTAACCTCGGCAGCTCCTACAAGAGGGGCGCAGGGGTTTAGAGAATCCGCACGCGCAACGATTTGCCTTTGATCTTGCCGTTGTTCAAGCGCTCCAGCGCCTGTTTGGCCATGCTGCGTTCGACGGCGACGTAGGCCTGGAAATCAAAGATCGCGATCTTGCCGACCTGCGTTCCCGCAATGCCTGCTTCACCGGTCAACGCGCCCAGAATATCGCCCGGACGCAGTTTGTCCTTGCGACCCGAACCGATGCACAGAGTGGTCATCGGTGGCAGCAGTTTGCCGCCTTCGGTGCGCGTAAGGTTGTCGTATTGCTGCCAGTTCAGCGGCGCTTTCTGCAATTCTTCAACGGCACGGGCACGCTGGCTTTCCGACGGTGCGACGAGGCTCACGGCAATGCCGGTTTCGCCCGCACGACCGGTACGGCCGACGCGGTGAATGTGGATTTCCGAATCCCGCGCCAGCTCGACGTTGAGCACCATGTCCAGCCCATCGATGTCCAGACCGCGCGCCGCAACATCAGTGGCAACCAGTACCGAGGTACTGCGGTTGGCGAACATGGCCAGCACTTGATCGCGATCGCGTTGTTCCAGATCACCGTGCAGGCCAACCGCCGACATGCCTTTGGCGATCAAGTGATCGACCACTTCCTGAACCTGCTGCTTGGTGAAACAGAACGCGACACAGGACTGCGGGCGGAAGTGATCGAGCACTTTCACCACCGCTTCGAGGCGTTGCTCAGGGGAGATTTCGTAGAAAATCTGTTCGATCTGGCTGTCGGCGTGCAGCGCCTCGACCTTGACGGTCTGCGGGTCGCGCATGAACTTGGACGACAGCTGCTTGATGCCCACCGGGTAAGTGGCCGAAAACAGCAGGGTCTGACGGCGGGTTGGGGTCTGCTCGATGATGTCGGCGATGGAGTCGTAGAAACCCATGTCGAGCATACGGTCGGCTTCGTCGAGGATCAGCGTGTTCAAGCCGTCCAGCACCAGCGAGCCCTTGCGCAGGTGCTGCTGAATGCGGCCCGGCGTGCCGACGATGATGTGCGCGCCGTGCTCCAGCGAGCCGATCTGCGGGCCGAAAGAGACGCCGCCACACAAGGTCAGGACTTTAATGTTGTCTTCGGAACGCGCCAGACGGCGGATTTCCTTGGCCACTTGGTCAGCCAGTTCGCGGGTGGGACAAAGCACCAGCGCCTGACAGCCGAAGAACCGCGGATTGATGGGGTTCAGCAGGCCGATGCCGAAGGCTGCGGTCTTGCCGCTGCCGGTCTTGGCCTGAGCGATCAGGTCCATGCCCTTGAGAATCACCGGCAGGCTCTGCGCCTGAATCGGCGTCATCTGGGCATAACCGAGGGACTCCAGGTTAGCCAGCATGGCGGCGGAAAGGGGCAAGGTATTGAACGCGGTGTTAGTCACAAGAGTGAGCCTGCAAAACAAAATGTCGCGCAGTGTATCAGGTCAGGGCCCCTGCCTTGGGGGCGCTGGCGATAAATGGTGGGGCTTTATCGTGCCCGCAAATCAAGGTGGGAGGGAGCTTGCTCGCGATGGCAGCATTACAGGCGGTATCCATTTGTTGGATGTACGGCCCTCTTCGCGAGCAAGCTCCCTCCCACATGTGGGTTGTGTCACGCCTCGATTTCAGGCTCTGGCTGTGGTTTGCGCGGCGGATTTTCCTGCGTGATCCGCGGCGACAGTTGCAGGAAGATCGTCGCTGCCAGCATCGCCAGCACGCCGACGCACAAGAACGTCAACTGAAACGCGCCAAGCACACTGCTGACTTCCCCGGTTGCCACATCATCAGTAAACCCACCCAGCAGCGCTGCTGCGCACGCCACGCCAAGGCTCAGGGACAACTGCGCCACCACGGACAACAGGCTGTTGCCGCTGGCGGCGTTGGCGTCGTCCAGATCAATCAGCGTCACCGCGTTCATTGCCGAGAACTGCAACGAGTTCACGCCACCCAGCAACGCCAGGTGAATCAGCAGCATCCAGTACGGTGTCTCGGCAGTGATCAGCGCCATGCTCGCCAGCAAAATGCCCAGCAGTAACGTGTTGCCCGTGAGCACGATCCGATAGCCCAGGCGCTCGATGGCCTTGGTCGCCAGCGGCTTGGCGAACATGGCCGCCAGCGCCAGCGGGATCATGCTCATCCCGGCGTGGGACGGCGAATAGCCCAGCGCCACTTGCAGCATCAGCGGCACCAGAAACGGCAGCGCACCGCTACCCAGACGGGCGAAGAGGTTGCCCATGATGCCCACGGCAAAGCTGCGGGTCTTGAACAGCGAAGCCGAGAACAGCGGCGCTTGCACATGACTGGCGCGCAACCAGTACGCCGCCAGACACGCCATGCCGCCGAACAACAGCATCACCACGCGCAAGTGCGGCAGGTGCAGCTCGCCCAAGCCCTCCAGCGCGATGGTGATCAGCACCATCGATGCGCCGAACAGCAGGAAACCGACCATGTCGAAGCGCGTGCGCCCGCCGCCCTGCAAGTCCGGGATGAATTTGCGCACGGCAAAGCAGCCCAGAATCCCCACCGGGATGTTGATCAGGAAGATCCAGTGCCAGCTCAGGTATTCCACCAGCCAGCCGCCCACCGTTGGGCCCATCAGTGGCCCGAGCAGCGCTGGCATGGTGATGAAGCTCAAGGTGCGTACCAGTTCGGTTCTTGGGTAGGCGCGCAACACGATCAAGCGCCCGACCGGCATCATCAGCGCACCGCCCAGGCCCTGAATCACCCGTGCGCCCACCAGCATGCTCAGGGAATTCGCCAGCGCGCAGAGCAGCGAGCCGAAGCTGAACAGGAGGATGGCGCTGAAGAAAATGCGCTTGATGCCAAAGCGGTCGGAAATCCAGCCAGAGGCCGGGATCAGCAGGGCGATGGTCAGCATGTAGGCGATGATCACCGACTGCATGCGCAGCGGGTCTTCGGATAACGAGCCGGCCATGGAGGGCAGGGCGGTGTTGAGAATCGTGCCGTCCAGGCTTTGCATGAAGAAAGCGATGGCTATGACCCAAGGCATCCAGCGCAGGGTTTTGGCGTCCAGCTGCGGGGTTGTGGTCGGCATGTGAGGCGTGGGTCCTTTTTGGAATTCTATGGTGGTCGTGGTTCTTGCGCCTTGCCTGACACCGTGGGAGCGGACTCGTCCGCGAATGCAGGGGGCCAGACGCCCGATCTATGTCGGATGTACTGACCTCTTCGCGGACAGGTCCGCTCCCACGGGATGGTGTTCGGCCCGACTAAAGCGTCAACGTCAGCCTACTGATCAGCGCCCCCGGCAGCAGGTTCGAACTGGTATCTCGCTGACTATAGGTACTCGTCGACAGAATCAGTTCCCTCTCAGTGGTCAGTGCTTCCAGTGCGCTGCCCAGCAGGCTGAATACGCTGTCGTCAAAACGCATGGTGCTGACCGGCGCGATGATCTTGCCGTCTTCGACCCAAAACGTCGCGAAGCGGGTCATGCCTGTCATGCGCCCGGCGCTGCGGTCCGAGAAATTGAGGTACCACAAATTGCTGATGTACAGGCCAGTGCCCAACGTTTTCAGCACGTCGTCCAGGCCAAGCGAGCCGCCCTTCATGCTCAGCGCGCTCGGCGACTCGCCCCAGCCTGCGCCGTTGGCCGTCAAACCATATTCCGCGGCGCTGCGTGAGCCAACCAGTTGATCTCCGGCTGCGCCTTCCACTACCAGCGACAGATCCGAACGCGGATATCCCTCGCCCGAAAACGCCGGTGACAACGAACCGCTGACCTGCTCATCCATGCTTACCAAAGGGCTGAACGACAGATCGCCGCTGTACAGACGTTGCAGCGGGCTGCTTTTGTCAGCCAGCGACTGGGCGGAAAACCCTCCCCAACCCAGCATGCCGATGATTTCTTCCACCGCCGCAGGGGCCAGGTAAGCACGATATTGCCCAGGTGCCAGTGTGCGCGCAGGGCGTCCGAGAAACGTCAGTTGCTCGCGAGCCAGGTTGAAGCGGCGCGCGAAACCTTCATCGCTCCAATGGTGCCCGGCGTAGTTGGCTTTGACCGCCTGACCGTTCTCGTGGAACAGGCTCCAGTCGAAATTGAAGCTGTTGGCCTGGTGCCAGCCGAACGCGCCATTGGAACTGGCAAAACCGCGATACAACGGGCCCGCCGCGTAAATACCGACCAGGTCCAGCCCCTCGCCCAGATGCGCGATCTGCTGCACGACATGGTCGCTGTCCGGCAGCGGCTGGTCTTGAACGTTGGTGCTTTGCCAGTCGGCCTCGTTGAGCAGCAGATAAGGATCTTCCGGCAGCAGCGTCAGGGTGTCGCGCAACTGGTGCAGCGCCTCGGACAGCCGCTGACGATCCACCTCGCTGTCGCCTGAAAGGGTCAGGTTCAGATCGGCATGGCGACCGTCGTCAATCAGTTTGAAATTCACGCTCGCTTGCTGCACACGGCCGGCTTGCCGCACTTTGGCGTGATTGAAACGGATGAAATCCGATTCCTCGGCGTTGTAGCTCAGGGTGAAGCGTTCCTGATGGGTGATTGCGCCATGCAGTGATTCGACCAGCGCCTTGAACTGAGTTTGATGAGACATCAGGCGTCACCTCCGAATACATCGACATTGGAGAATACGCAGGCAGGGGATGCATGCCCCACGCGTACCACCTGATTGGGCTCGCCCTTGCCGCAGTTCGGCGTGCCCAGGACCTTGAACGTGCTGGCATCGCCCACGGCGCTGAGGTTGCGCCAGAACTGCGCCGAGATAGCGCGGTAGTTGGGGTTCTTCACCACCCCTTTGAGTTCGCCGTTTTCGATCAGTTGGCCCCACTCGCAGCCGAACTGGAATTTGTTGCGCGCATCATCGATGGACCAGGAGCTGTTGGTGCTCATCAATATTCCGTGCTCGATGCCGCCGATCAGCTGGGCCATCGACTTGTCGCCCGGCTCGATGTTGAGGTTGGCCATGCGGTCGATGGGCGCGCGATTCCAGCTGCACGCCCGACTGTTGGCGACGCCGTCCATCCCCGCACGAAATTGCGACAGCGCCCCGCCCAGTGGCCTGACCAGCACGCCGTCCTTGATCAGAAATTGCTTGGTGGCTTCGGTGCCGTCGTCGTCGTAGCCATAGCTTGCCAACTGCTCCGGGATATCAGGATCGAAAGTCACGTTCAGCAGGTTCGAACCGTATTGCAGCGTGCCGAAGTCACTGGCTTTGACGAAGCTGGTGCCAGCGTAATTGCGTTCATCCCCCAGGATGCGGTCCAGCTCCAGCGGGTGGCCGATGGATTCGTGGATTTGCAGAATCATCTGGTCCGGCGTCAGCAGCAGGTCGCGCGGGCCAGAGGGCGTATTGGGCGCCATGATCAGTTGCAGCGCCTGGTCGGCAATCTTTGTCGCAGCACCGACAAGGCCGCAAGTGGCGATGACTTCAGCGCCACCTTGCTGCCCGAAATTCTCACGGCCCAGGCTGCGGGATTGACTGTCGTGGCCGTCGAATGCGGTGACGCTCAGGTCCGGGAACACGTAGCGCTGGGCCTGACGAATCTCGGCGCCGGCGCTGTTGAGGTAGATCTGCTCGACGTTCTCCAGGCCCAGGCTGACTTGCCAATTCACCAGTCGATCATCTTTGGGCACTGCGGCGGACTCTGCGCTGAGCAGGGCGTAGCAATCACTGAGCGAAGGAAAGGGGCTGGACATGTTGGGTGACAGGTAGTCGGCGCGGCTGCTGGAGACGCGCTGGTCGCTCAGATTGAGCAACGCATGAGGCGCCAACAGCCGCGCCTGGGTTTCGGCTTGCTCCAATGCCGCTTGCAGGCCGCGCTGGGAGATGTCGTTGGTGGCTGCGTAGGTTTCGATGCCGTTGAGGCGCACGGTCAGCATCGCGCCTTCGTCGGTGCTCAGATGTGGCGGCGCAGCGACGTTTTTGCGCACCGACAAGTGCTGGCTGGTTTGTTTGACGTAACGCAGGGAAAAGAACTGGGCACTGCTCTGCAGCGCGGCAAACCGCTGCTTGAGTTGAGCGGAAAAATCGAACATGCAGAAAGGCTCCTTTTGAGGGCGTTCAGGCTGAACAGAAACTCGAAGCAACATGCGGGCCGGGGAGGGCGCAGGAGGTAAAACGAATGCGCGGGCCCTAGATTAGGCCTGTGGGAGGGTAGCGGCAAGCGGGGTAAAGTGATTGGTTGTTGGAGCGAGGCTTGCCCGCGAAGCTGGCGCCGCCGATTGCCTGACGCTCCGCGGCGTTAGCTTCGCGGGCAAGCCTCGCTCCAACGAGGAGCGAGGTTACTGGCACAAAATTACTGGGCTGTCCGGCTCACTTCTCGCACTGGTTTGCCCCGCGCAGGCTTGTCGCCGGCCACGAAGTACTTCGCGTTGCTGCGCGGCAATGGAGCACGCCCCCGAATCCTGTCGGCGATTTTCTCGGCGATCATGATCGTCGGCGCGTTGAGGTTGCCGGTGGTGATCAGCGGCATGATCGACGCATCCACCACACGCAGACCCTGCATGCCGTGTACACGACCTTCGCCATCGACCACGGCCATTTCATCGGTGCCCATCTTGCACGAGCACGACGGGTGATACGCGGTTTCGGCATGCTCGCGAACGAATTGATCCAGCTGTTCGTCGCTTTGCACTTCGATGCCCGGGCTGATCTCGCGGCCACGGTACTTGTCCAGTGCCGGCTGCTGCATGATCTCGCGGGTCAGGCGAATGCCGTCGCGAAACTCCTGCCAATCCTGCTCGCTGGCCATGTAGTTGAAAAGAATGCTGGGGTACTCGCGCGGGTTCTTCGATTTGACCTGCACCCGGCCACGGCTCGGCGAACGCATCGAGCCCACGTGCGCCTGGAAGCCATGTTCCTGAACCCCCTTGCTGCCGTTGTAGTTAATCGCCACCGGCAGGAAGTGATACTGAATGTTCGGCCACTCGAACTCTTCGCGCGAACGAATGAAGCCACCGGCCTCAAACTGGTTGCTGGCGCCGATGCCTTTGCCCAGGAACATCCATTCGGCGCCGATCTGCGGCTGGTTCCACCACAGCAGCGATGGATACAGCGAGACCGGCTCAGTGCACGCGTATTGCAAGTACATCTCCAGGTGGTCCTGCAGGTTTTCACCCACGCCTGGCAGATCGTGAACCACCGGGATATCCAGTTTTTTCAGGACTTCGGCAGGGCCTACACCGGAGCGCTGCAGGATTTGCGGCGAGGCAATCGCGCCGCCGCACAGCAGCACTTCCTTGCGCGCACGAGCTTCGACGCGCGCATCGCTATCGCCCACCAGATAGGCCACGCCCACTGCACGCTTGCCGTCGAACAGGATGCGATCGGTCAGGGCGTGAGTGACGATGGTTAGCGTGGAGCGCTTCTTGGCGTCGTCAAGATAGCCACGGGCGGTGCTGGCACGACGGCCGAACGGCGTGACGGTGCGGTCCATCGGTCCGAAGCCTTCCTGCTGATAACCGTTGAGGTCGTCGGTGCGCGGATAACCGGCCTGCACGCCGGCTTCAACCATCGCCGCGAACAGCGGGTTGTTGCCCGCCTTGGGCGTGGTCACGCTGACCGGGCCATCGCCGCCGTGATAATCGTTGGCGCCGATGTCACGGGTTTCCGCTTTGCGGAAGTACGGCAGGCAGTCCAGATAGCTCCAGTCTTCGAGTCCCGGATTTTTTGCCCAGCCGTCATAGTCCATCGCGTTGCCGCGGATGTAGCACATGCCGTTGATCAGCGACGAGCCACCCAGGCCCTTGCCGCGGCCGCATTCCATACGACGGTTATTCATGTGTGGCTCTGGGTCGGTTTCATACGCCCAGTTGTAGCGACGGCCTTGCAGCGGGAACGCCAGGGCGGCCGGCATTTGCGTGCGGAAATCCGCGCGATAGTCCGGGCCGCCTGCTTCCAGCAACAGCACGGTGACGCCTGCGTCCTCGGTGAGACGGGCTGCCAGAGTATTACCGGCCGAGCCTGCGCCGATGATGATGTAGTCGAATTCCTGGGACATTAAATGTTCCCTCTTTGAAAGGTGATCGTGAGGCGAAGCTGAGCTGTAGGAGCGAACTTGTTCGCGAGGAGGCATGTCTGGCACACCGCATGAAGCGCTCGCCAACAAGTTGGCTTCTACAGTGGAGGGCACCGGGGTTCAGAACACCGAAGCGTATTCACCCAGCTCAACCTGCACGGACTTGATCCGGGTGTACTGCGCCAGGGAGCTGATGCCGTTTTCGCGACCTACGCCCGACTGCTTGTAGCCGCCGACCGGCATCTCTGCCGCCGATTCGCCCCAGGCATTGATCCAGCAGATACCGGCTTCGAGCTGATGGATCACGCGGTGTGCGCGGTTCAGGTCTTTGGTCACGACGCCCGCTGCCAGACCCATCTCAGTGTCGTTGGCGCGGCGGATGACTTCTTCTTCGCTGTCGTAACTGAGGATGCTCATGACCGGGCCGAAGATCTCTTCTTTGACGATGGTCATCTCGTCGGTGCAATCGGTGAACACGGTCGGGGCCACGAACGCGCCTTTCCCGAACTCGCCATCGGTCAGGCGTTCACCGCCGATCAACAGGCGGGCGCCTCCTTCCTTGCCCTTGGCGATATAGCCCAGCACGTTTTCCATGTGGGCGAAGCTCACCAGCGGACCGAAGTTGGTGTTTTCGTCTTCCGGGTTGCCGGCGCGAATGCGCTTCACGCGCTCGACGATCTTGGCTTCAAACTCGGCTTTCAAGGCGCTCGGGATGAACACCCGGGTGCCATTGGTGCAGACCTGACCGGAGCTGTAGAAGTTGGCCATCATCGCGATGTCGGCTGCGCGATCCAGGTCGGCGTCGTCGAAAATGATCAGCGGCGACTTGCCGCCCAGCTCCATCGTCACTTCCTTGAGCGACGAACTCGACGCGCTGGCCATGACCTTCTTGCCGGTGCTGACGCCGCCGGTGAACGAAATCTTCTCAATGCGCGGGTGCTCGGTCAGCCAGCTGCCGACTTCGCTGCCGGCGCCGGTCAGCACATTGAACACGCCATCGGGCAGGCCGGCTTCGGTGTAGATCTCGGCCAGTTTCAGGGTGGTCAGGGAAGTGACTTCGCTCGGCTTGAAGATCATCGCGTTGCCCGCAGCCAGTGCTGGTGCGGATTTCCACAGGGCGATCTGGATCGGGTAGTTCCACGCGCCGATGCCGACGGTGACGCCCAGCGGTTCGCGGCGGGTGTAGACGAAGGAGGAGGTGCGCAGCGGGATTTGCTCGCCTTCAATGGCCGGCACCAGGCCTGCGTAGTACTCCAGCACGTCGGCGCCGGTGACGATGTCGACGTATTTGGTTTCGGACAATGCTTTGCCGGTGTCCAGGGTTTCCAGCGCGGCCAGCTCATCGTTGCGTTCACGCAGGATGTCGACGGCACGGCGCAGGATGCGCGAACGCTGCATGGCGGTCATCGCGGCCCAGACTTTCTGGCCTTTCTCGGCGCTGATGACAGCGCGTTCGACGTCTTCTTTGGTTGCGCGCTGGACGTTGGCAAGTACTTCGCCGTTGGCCGGGTTGATGGCTTCGAAGGTGGCATCGCTGCTGGCGTCGACGTAACCACCGTCAATGTAGAGTTTTTGCAGTTCGAAACGGGCCATAAAATCCTCGGGTAACTTGTGTGTGAGCTGTGATCGAGCGCGGCTGGCGCGTCGATCATTTCAGCGGTGGGCGTGAGCGCGTCAGTGCGCTGCTTTCGCCAGCTGGAAATCCATGTATTCGTAGGCAATCTGCTGTGCTTGCTCGGTGTCGAACGCATCGCCAGACAGGGCGCCGCGCAACCACAGACCGTCGATCAGTGCCGCCATGCCGCGAGCGGCGTTGCGCGCCTGATCCAGTGGCAGTACGCGGCGGAACTGACAGCACAGGTTCGAATACAGGCGGTGATCGTTGATGCGCTGCAATCGGTGCAGCGAGGGTTGGTGCATGCTGGTGGCCCAGAAGGCCAGCCAGGTTTTCATCGCCGGGCCATTGACTTGGCTGGCGTCGAAGTTGCCTTCGACGATCACTTTCAGGTGGGCCCGCGGGCTGTCGTCGGTGAGCGCCTGACGGCGTTCGGAAACATTGATGATCAAGGCGTTCATCAAGTGCCGCATGGTGGCCGCGATCAGGCCGTTCTTGTCTTGAAAATAGTGGCTGATGATGCCGTTCGAGACACCTGCCAGCCTGGCAATGAGCGCGATGCTGGCGTCGCCCATGCCCACCTGATCAACCGCCTCGAGCGTGGCGTGGATCAGTTGCTGACGACGAATGGGTTGCATACCGACCTTGGGCATCAGTGGGGCTCCTTGGCTCGCCGAGTGAATGATCGCAATGGCTGAAAAGCGACCTGCACCCTAACAATTTTTTATTGAACGTTCAATCAACAAAAACCGATGGGTGATGAACAGTAGCCGAAAGCGTCAAGCTTTGAGCTTCAGGAAAATTCGGTTTGGCGCCCAGGGAGGCGCGGTGAAAGCGGGATGATCTGTAGGAGCGAACGTGTTCGCGAAGCGTCAGGATTGACGAACGACGACCGATGTTTCGCCAACAAGTTGGCTCCTACAGAATCGGTTAACCGAGGTTTTTGCCGAGCAGGGCGTGATACAGCTCGCTGTCGCCCAGAATCCCGACCACGCGGTTGCCCTCTTGCAGCACCAGCTTGTGGCCGGTCTGATAACGGATTTGCAGGGCATCGCGCATACCGATGTCGGAATGCACCAGGGTTGGACGGCGGTCGAGGGTATCCATCGCCTGACCAGGCACCCAGTTCTGCAAATCGAACTGCGCCCCGTTCTGGCGGGCGCCAGTGATGGTGTTGCCCTCGGCCAGATCCAGCCAGGAATCGCCGCCCGGATCCAGGCACACCGAACCGTTGACGCGGGTGCAGTTGTCCACCGTGCGCATCAGGCTGCGACCACACAGAACGTTCAGCGGGTTCGTGTGAGCCACGAAGGTGCGTACGTAGTCGTCCGCGGGGTTGAGCACGATCTCTTCCGGCACGCTGTACTGGATGATCCGGCCGTCTTTCATGATCGCGATGCGGCTACCGAGTTTAAGTGCCTCATCCAGGTCGTGACTTACGAACACGATGGTCTTGGCCAGCTTCTTCTGCAGGTCCAGCAGTTCGTCTTGCAGGCCCTGGCGGATCAGTGGGTCGAGTGCGGAAAACGGTTCATCCATCAGCAGGATATCGGCGTCCATTGCCAGCGCACGGGCCAGCCCGACACGCTGCTGCATGCCACCTGACAGCTCATCAGGCTTCTTGTTGCGCCACTGCGTCAGGCCTACCAGCTCAAGTTTGTCGTCTACCAGTTTGCGCCGTTCCTTCTCGGGACGACCCTGCATTTCCAGGCCGAAACTGATGTTCTCGCGCACGGTCAGCCAGGGCATCAGGGCGAACTTCTGGAACACCATAGCGATGCGCTTGGTGCGCATCATTTTCAGCTCGGCAGGGGTGCAGTTGGCGATGTTGATCTGTGAACCTTCGTGCTCGACGAACAGCGAGCCGCGGCTGACGGTATTGAGGCCGTTGATGCAGCGCAGCAAGCTGGATTTGCCCGAACCGGACAAGCCCATCAACACGCAGATTTCGCCTTTTTCCACGCTCAGTGACGCTTTCTCGACACCAACGATCTGGCCGGTTTTTTTCAGAATCTGCTCGCGGTTCAGGCCTTGATCCAGCAGCTTGAGCGCCTCGCGAGGGTCTTTGGAAAAGATAACGTCGACGTTTTCGAAATTGATAATGCTCATGCGTCCCCCTTGACCTGTGCGTCAGGTTGTTTGCAGATACGGTCGAGCATGATCGCCAGCAATACAATCGCCAGGCCCGCTTCGAAGCCCAGGGCGATATCAGCAGTGTTCAGTGCGTTGACCACGGGTTTGCCCAGGCCGTCTGCACCGACCAAGGCCGCGATCACCACCATCGACAATGACAACATGATGCATTGGGTGATACCGGCCGCGATGCTTGGCATGGCGTGGGGCAGTTCGATGCGCGACAGCAGCTGACCGCGCGAGCAGCCGAATGCCTTGCCCGCGTCGAGCAGTTCGTGGGGTACGTCGCGGATGCCCAAGTACGTCAGGCGGATAGGCGCGGCAATCGCGAACACCACCGTTGAAATCAGACCCGGCACCACACCCAGACCGAACAGGGTGAGGGTGGGAATCAGGTAAACGAAAGTAGGGACGGTCTGCATCAAGTCCAGCACCGGACGCATGATCGTGTAGAACATCGGCTTGTGCGCGGCAACGATGCCCAGCGGCACGCCGATCACCACGCAGACGGCGGTGGCGAATAACACCTGCGCCAGTGTCTCCATGGTTTCAACCCAGTAACCCAGGTTCAGGATCAGCAGAAAGGAAACGATGACAAATACCGTCAGGCCCCACTTGCGCTGGATGAAGTGAGCGAGCAGAGCAATCAGGCCGATCAATACAAAGGGGTTGAACCAGGTCAAGCCAAAGGTCAGGCCGTGGATCATGGTTTCCAGCGACGACGCAATCGCGTCGAAGGTGCTGGCGCCGTGTTGCGTCAGCCATTCGACGAAGGCCGCGATGTACTGGCCCAGGGGGATTTTGTGATCAGTCAGCATGGTATCGATTGTCCGCATACGGGAGGAAATTTAGGACAACAGGCGGGACTGGCCCGCCTGCCTGCCGGTTACTTCGTCAACTGGGCTTTAGCGGCCTCCAGGCCTGGTTTACCGTCCACAGTGGTCACGCCAGCCAGCCAGGTGTCGAGCACTTGCGGGTTCTTCTTGATCCACGCCTTGGCGGCGACATCAGCCTTCATCTTGTCGTCCAGCACGTTGCCCATCAGCGAGCTTTCCATCGGCAGGGTGAACGACAGGTTTTTCAGCAATTGGCCGACGTTGCTGCACTCTTGGGTATAGCCCTTGCGGGTGTTGGTGTAGATCGTCGCCTGACCGAAATTCGGACCGAAGTAGTCGTCGCCGCCGGTGAGGTACTGAATCTTGAAGCGGGTGTTCATCGGGTGCGGTTCCCAGCCCAGGAAGACCACATCGGTGTTGCGCTTGGCCGCGCGATCGACTTGCGACAGCATGCCTGCTTCGCTGGACTCAACGACTTTGAAGCCTGCGTCTTTGAGGCCAAAGGCGTTCTTGTCGATCATGCTCTGGATCAGGCGGTTGCCGTCATTGCCAGGCTCGATGCCGTAGATTTTGCCGTCCAGTTCTTTCTTGAATTTGACGATGTCAGCGAAGTCATGCAGGCCTTTGTCGTATAGCGCCTGCGGAACCGCCAGGGTGTATTTGGCGTTTTCCAGATTGGCGCGCACGGTTTCAACGGTGCCTGCATCACGATAGGCCTTAATGTCGTTTTCCATGGTCGGCATCCAGTTGCCGAGGAAAACGTCCATGTTCTTGCCGTCGGCCAGGGACTTGTAGGTCACAGGCACGGAAATCATGGTGGTTTTGGTTTTGTAGCCAAGAGACTGAAGAACGGCGCTGGTGACTGCGGTGGTGACAGTGATGTCGGTCCAGCCTACATCGGAAAAATTGACCGTCGCGCATTGGGCGGGTTCTGCCGCCTGAGCCAGCAATGGCAGACTCAGCGCAACGCCCAGCAACAACTTTTGTGAACCTTTCATGGTTGGACTCCTTAGGTGTTTTTTTTGGTATCAGCTTCTCGTCGTCAGCGAAAGCGGACGCCTTTTTTGGTGTTGGCGAGTCAAGTTGCGCAACAGCTCTATCACTACGTGTGGCGATCGAGTCGGGACCGATCATGTAACAGGGAAAAACAAACGCCTACAGGGGGCGTCGTAACCAGTACATACAGGGTCGCATCCAGTGTCAGTGACGTCGCTTACAGATTTTTTATCAGCCCTGGGCGCGCTTTTCAGGTGTCGATGCGGCAAAAAGCGGCCAGAACCATCACAAAAACGTAAGCCGGGTGTGCTGCGCGACTGAGCTCGACAGAGCGACGTTAGTGGGCATGAGTGAGTCGGTGTGAGACGTCGTCCTCCCGGATAAAAGGCTGATGATGCCGCCATCTTGACGGGCAGCAGCTTGAGCGTAGCAGCTCCGTCACCGGCCGTTTGGCGCGCCGGAAGTCTTGCCTTCGGAGGTTGCGGTTCATGGCTATCAGCGTGTTCGACCTGTTCAAGATCGGTATCGGCCCCTCCAGTTCTCACACCGTCGGACCCATGCGCGCTGCGGCGCTGTTCGTGCAAGGTTTGCGCGAACGCGGTCTGTTGGAACAGGTAACCCGCCTGGAAGTTCGCCTGTACGGCTCGTTGTCGGCTACCGGCATCGGTCATGGCAGCGATAACGCGGTGATCATGGGCTTGATGGGCGAATGGCCGGATGCGATCGATCCTTCGGTCATCGGCTTGCGCATTGCCGAGCTTAAAGAAACCGATCTCCTGCAATTGGACGGTGTGCGGCCGATTGCATTCGTCTGGCAACGCGACATGCAGCTGATCGATGAAAACCTGCCGTTCCATCCCAATGCCATGACATTGATCGCCCACCAGCAGAGCGGCGAATTGCATCGCGACACCTATTACTCGGTCGGCGGCGGTTTTGTGGTTGATCAGGCGCAGGCGGCGAGCGGTGTGCTGGACATGGACAGGACTGTGCTGCCTTACGATTTCTCCAGCGCCGATGAATTACTGATGTTGTGCGAAAAGCATGGCCTGCGGGTTTCGGAATTGATGCTGGCCAATGAAAAGGTCTGGCGCAGTGAAGAAGAGATCCGCGCCGGGCTCATGACGCTGTGGCGCGCCATGCAGGATTGCGTCGAGCAGGGTTTGAAGCACGAAGGGATATTGCCGGGCGGTCTGAATGTGCGCCGCCGGGCTGCGCGTTTGCATCGCAGTTTGCAGGAGCTGGGCAAGCCCAACGTGATCGGCTCGACGTTGAGCGCAATGGAGTGGGTCAATCTGTTCGCCCTGGCCGTCAATGAAGAAAACGCTGCGGGTGGGCGCATGGTCACGGCCCCCACTAATGGCGCGGCCGGGATCATTCCTGCCGTGCTGCATTACTTCGTGAAGTTCAGCGACGAGGTGAGTGAGGCCAATGTCGTCGATTATTTTCTGGGTGCGGCGGCCATCGGGATTCTGTGCAAAAAGAACGCGTCTATCTCCGGCGCCGAGGTCGGTTGCCAGGGTGAAGTCGGCTCGGCCTGCGCCATGGCGGCGGCGGGGCTGGCGGACATCCTTGGCGCTACACCTGCGCAGTTATGCAACGCAGCGGAGATCGGCCTGGAACATAACCTGGGCCTGACGTGCGACCCGGTGGGCGGGCTGGTTCAGGTGCCGTGTATCGAACGCAATGCGATAGCAGCGGTAAAAGCGATCAACGCAGCGCAGATGGCCTTGCGCGGTGACGGACAGCACTTTATCTCGCTGGACCGCGTGATCCGCACCATGCGCGACACGGGTGCTGACATGCACGACAAATACAAAGAAACCTCGCGCGGTGGGTTGGCGGTGAGTGCGGTTGAGTGCTGATGAATAACTTGTTAACGCGAGGCTGAGGCCCCGCCTGTTGGAGGTTTGTGCACGCCGCGATGCCGCTTCTGCCGAAGGCGTAGGAGCTCTCGGAGGTTACGTCGGCAGCGATGGGCTGGGCACCAGCCCTAAATCGGGCACCTCGGTATATCTGATAAATCTGGTGCGCCGGTTTTACTGCCGGTTCCCGGCAGATCGTCAGCAAGCTGAACTCCTACGGCCTGCGGCCAGAATCAAAAGCGATTTATGCAGCGCCGCCGTTGTGCTTCTGCCGAAGGCGTAGGAGCTTTCGGAGGTAACGACGGCAGCGATGGGCTGGGCACCAGCCCTAAATCGGGCACCTCGGTATATCTGATGAATCCGGTGCGCCGGTTTTGCTGCTGGTTCCCGGCAGATCGTCAGCAAGCTGAACTCCTACGGCCTCCGGCCAGAATCAACAGCGATTTATGCAGCGCCGCCGTCGTGCTTCTGCCGAAGGCGTAGAAGCTCTCGGAGGTTATGACGGCAGCGATGGGCTGGGCACCAGCCCTAAATCGGGCACCTCGGTATATCTGATAAATCTGGTGCGCCGGTTTTACTGCCGGTTCCCGGCAGATCGTCAGCAAGCTGAACTCCTACGGCCTGCGGCC
>Ga0247734_1000104_pt1 | contig 76803 bp, 56 predicted proteins | sample UWRJL103311B2_FD_180933 | JGI IMG/M metagenome (GOLD analysis project Ga0247734, IMG submission 180933) | Plant litter microbial communities from Arlington Agricultural Research Station in Wisconsin, United States - UWRJ-L103-311B-2 | ecosystem: Environmental > Terrestrial > Plant litter >... | reverse complement strand
GCATAGGACAGTACGCATACCCTGCGAAGAATCCTTTCTTAACATTTTGCCAAGATCAATAGGGTAATTGATACTAGCGGGTTAATTATACTTTCCGCATAAACTCTTCGTTATGCTTAATTCTGGTTTCTCGTTTTTTTGGACAATTATTTTTGCCGCGTCTTCAATCATCGGATCAAGGTGCAACAAGGGTTTGAAACATGCCCCGTTTCTCAAAACGAGCTTTACAGCTCCTCGATTAAGGATGAGATTATTATCTTAGTGTCTTGAGATCTAGGATCATTCGCAACACTCAAACGGCAAAAATATTACTATGGTGTTGTCAAAATTTACGAGCGAAGGGGCTGGTGCAGTGGAGTGGAAACATATCGAATCAGCAGTGGTATGTTTCGCCGTATTCTTATACGGATGTTATAGAAAGGTCAATATTGGTATGACCTGACCTCGGATTGTATTCCGACCGGGATCATATAGATGACATGAGATATGCTCACGTGACCAGAAAGGTTTATGGTCATGAATTATACCAACAGGTAAATACGATTACATTAATGCATTGTATACATTAATCAGAAAGTGATTTTGAAACATAATTTTCTCAGTTCAAGCAAGAAGTTTCATACAACCTTTGTAATCTTTACGTATTAACTATAAATCAAAAAGGTTATCGCAATAGAAGAATAGTTTATGATCGCAGGAACGATAATAACAGCATACTAACTGACCAAAGAGAGGTTACAACTACAAGTATCCCAAAAGAGGTATTAAAGTAAACTAGAGGGCAGGCAACCCGTCCTAGTTAACCCATGCTACATTATTTCCTCATCTCCGCCCCCTTTACGATGTTGAATAGGCCACCGTCTAGGACCACAGCATGCATGAGATCTTGAAGACTTGAATCGCCATTCGCTGCTTTCACGGCCGGAGAAGAGCCTGGTAATGGCGAGTTTTTCCCTCCCTTGCCGCTAATTTGTTCGTCGGACACAATATCACCCCCAACGATGATCCCAGGGATCTCTTCACCCTTAGACTTAATGGGGACGAGTAGTTCTGTTTCCTTCTCGATCCATTCTCCCAGATGCTGATCAATTCTTTTGAAAATCGCTTTTATGAGGTTAGTAGACTGCATTCTTAAAATTGAGAAGAAGCGACATTTTAAACTTACCATAAGATTCGATTCTAATAGCCTTTATTACTCCACTGAGGTTCTCGGCAACATTGTAGACCAGGTTCTTCTGTTGGTCCTTTGTTTTACCAAGTACCTCCCAGAACTCTCTTGGCTGAACAAAATCAGCATCCGTGAGCTCGCTCTCAAAATCAACAATTTTCCCAATCCATTCCTCGTGAGCTGCACGTTGTTCGTACTGTGCCGCTTTAACAATAGGAGGTTGATTGGTTGCGGGAATATAGTTTTGTTGTGCTCCATAGTTTGCTACATTAGCAAATCCGTCTCTTCTTGTTGGATTGTAAGTATAGAAAGGGCGATTGGTCGGGTACTGGTTGAAGTTTACTCCCAACCGGTACCGTTGTGTTGAGCCATATGCAAACATTCGAATCTGAAGAACTGCAATACTGTTAGTCTGCAAGTGTAAAGTAATATTCCTTCAAATACTAACTCGGATCGGGAGTGATATCCCAGCCTGGAACTATGTTGGCGGGGTTAAAAGCAGACTGTTCGGACTCAGTGAAAAAGTTCTGGAGATTTTTGTTGAGTGTGATCTTTCCAAATGGAATAAGTGGAAAGTCCTTCTGTGAAATGGTCTTTGTTGGGTCGAAAATATTTGTCCTGTAGTTTTCTGCTCTAAGAGGGTCGATGACTTGTGCATAGACAGTCCAGGATGGGTATTCACCCTTCTTAATGGCGTCAAAAAGGTCCTTTGTAAAATAATCCGGATCTTCACCACTAATTTTGGTGGCTTCATCTTGAGTAAGATTCTGGACTCCTTGATTGGTCTTAAGGTGAATCTTGATGTAATGGAATGACCCATCCTATAGCATAAGTTTAGAGATGGCCAATCAAAAAACCAGTGAAACTTACCGGCTTAGTAAACTTGTAGGTGTTGATTCCAAAGATATCAGCATATCTATAAGAAACCGGAGTTGCTCTGTCGCTGAAGAGCATCATGACAGTGTGGTATCCCTCAGCATTGTGATTAAAAAAACTAGATATTTCAGCTTAAATATGGTAATAGAAAATTGTGCTACCCACTCCCAGAACTATCAAAGTCAGTAATTGGTATAATTGGAACATAACGGAGGGCAAACTACGAACCATATTTGGATTCTTTAAGTTTGTTTGTGGATCCCTTTTCTGAGCGTGTGTCATAGATGGAAATTTGGCAGGATCTCTAATGAAAAATACAGGCTGGAAGATATCAGTTTAGTTTTACAAGGAGTTTGAGTTTGCATACTGTGCTGAAGAAGAGCCAGTCAAGGTTTCCTTCTTCGGTGTACAATTTGAAGGCAAAGCCACGAGAGTCACGAACACTGTCTGCCGAACCCTTTTCGCCCGCAACCGTAGAGAAGCGAACAAAAAGAGGGGTTTTCTTGCCGACCTTATTCAAAAATGCAGCGCTAGTAATATCACTATGTCATGATGGCCTTAATTAGTTTCACCACCCAGGAGAAAGTTAGAGGGGTTGGAATATGGACATTAAACACTAACGTTATATCATGAGTAACCTCAAACTCTCCGTACGCGCTTGATCCCTTTGCGTGCACAAGTCTCAAAAGATGTTAGATTACGCTGTTTATTCAACCTTATGGTTAAAGGCTTACCTCTCTGGAATTCGCTCATGTGTGATGTGGCTAATCAAGTCAATAAGGTTGATATCGGAAACAGGAAGAATGCCCCGAAGTTGTCGACCAGTTCTTTGACTGGCCTGTGGATGTTTGATAGGAGCACCTGCACAGGATTAGCGAAATATATGATGATGGTTAGGAAGGAATTTCACCATTTGGTAAAGTGTAGTAGTCGGTGCCTTTTGGAGGAAAAGCACCAGGTGGAGGTGGAGCATTCAAAGGGAGCAAGGAATCAGGATCCATGCTTTGATCCACTAAGCTTTCTTAGTATAATGCTATGAATTTGGGTTTTGACAAAACCTCTTACCTCCATTTCCCCATTGAGGATTCACCGGGTATCCAGACGCTTTCTTGATGAGTTTAGTTATAGCAAATGATAACCTATTATTGTTACTTACATTTTGAGTAGCCATCTTCGTCTACTTTACGTATTTCTGTGGTAGCTTTGAAAATATGGTGGGAAAAGGAATATCTTGTACTTTGAATATGTTGACCATGAGTGTACAAGCTGAGAAGAAGAAAGACACTTCAAAACCTTTATAGATACTCCTTACTCACTGCGCCTCACTGAGATCCATTATTAAGTCACATTTAGGGTTTTCAGCCTTCTGAAAGCCGACATGGGTTCACTGAGTCCATGAGATCAAGATTAGGCGATATAATTGTTGATTCGGGAACATGAGTCACGTAAGCTTACTCGGTTTTAGTAAAGTGTGGTGGTGTGACGGGGAGATATTGTAGACATATTGAACAAAAGCTTGCCACAAACTAAGCTCAGACTAGGTCGAGGCCGAATTTGCTGGAATTTTCTTTTGTTGAAAACGCAGTTTGGCACTTTAGCAAAGAACAGAATAGCCCTGGCTTTATCTTGAACTCAGCTATCAGCCTTATAATAAGCTTGGCTTACTTGACTAAATATGATTTGAAATGTGTTGTATTTAATTTGCTACGTTGCGGGGAAGTGTTATGAAACCATAGTTGGTCTATCGGTGATCCCCTGCCGAGACATTGCTTACACGAAACAAGCTCTTTCATTGCATGATAGATGCTTGGATTCAGCTGGAAATTTGTGCGAAAGCTTACGTGGGATAGCTGAAGGTCTCCAGACCAATCTGGGAGGAGATGAAGTCTGCCTTCAAAGATGACCATTCCCAAACTTAAAATCGGCAAGGATCTGCGGCCTTCGGACGAGTTTGTCCGCACAGAGTCAGCCTTGAAGTTATACCTCCTTCCTTCAGGTCAAAGAATGATGAGCGGAATCTATTTCTATGAATCAAAAAAAATTGCACTTCATAATATTATTGTGGTCTATTAATAAAGTGGCAATTTCCAACTTAGTCGTGAAGGCCAGGTTTCATATCAGAACCGTAATCGAAAATGCTAATGAGTACTATAACTACTACCTAATAATTTACAATTTCAAGATTCTTCTACATGCAATAGTGCAGAGGTTATTTTCATCTTGGACGCACAAGTGCTAATGTTTATCACATTCTTCTCTTCAATCCTCCTTGTTCTTTTCTGGAACTTGATTGCAAATGCCGCAAGAACCACCCTATACACATCGAATAATGCGCTCAATCTCGTCTATTAATTCCCAAATCTCACCGCTCTCGAAAACGTAGCGACTCTTGCAAGTGGAGACCTCCTCGTTACCTTAGCTACAGCCCCAGAGATATATAAAGTCAACCCATTTCATCCCCTAGTTATTCCAGCTCCAATAGCGTATATTAAAGTTATTGCAGTTAAAAAGCTCGTAGTTGAACCTTGGGCCTGGCTGGCAATGCATCGCTCGTGTATCACTTCCCAAATGCCACTGCGTTACTTGGCATAAATGAAATAGCGCCGGACGTATTTGCGGTAGTGGTGGGAATTGTAAATCCCCCAACTCTAGTTGCCGGCTCCTTTTCCGTCTGGGAGGTAGATTTGCGAACTTTCGAAGCCGACAAACACGGAAATGTGTTGCGTAACGCAACTGACAGTCAAATTACAGCAATTCCTGAAGCTGCTCTTCTCAATGGGTTGGTGCCTCTGCCAGGAACCCCATTCATTCTGATAGCCGACCCCGGCTTAGCTGTGGTTTGGCGTGTAAATGACAAAACTGCTGTGTACACTCAAGTGCTATCTTCATATTTAATGACTCCACCTGAGGGTACCGTGCTAGGCATTAATAGGATTCACATTTTTACAACATACCTCTACTTTACCAATACGTTGAAAGGATTATTTGGCAAAGTTCCCATCCAGTTACTTGGCGATAATGCAGGGACTGCAACTGGGGACTATTCCCTGGTTGTGCGTAATGGGGAGGGGGATGATGTTACGTTTGACAGAAATGGCAACGCTGATAGTGCTCAGAACTTCGACAATGTTGCGCAACTAATCACTCAAGACGGGACAGTCAGTGTCATCGCGGGCAGCAAAAATTCTACTGTTTTGGAATTTTGACGCTGCTTGTGTCTTTGGACGAACTGAAAAAGACAAGAGTACTTTGTATGTAGAAACAAGTGGAGGACTGTCGGAAACAATACCAGGGACATTTAGAGAGGGCGGTAAGATTGTTGTGGTTCATGTAGATGAACTCGGAATAAAAACTGGAAATTAGACGATATTTTCTGATAATCTCCGGAAGACATACTTAGTGAGATAAATATATAAAGAATACAGCGTAAAGTTCTCAAGCTAATATCAATATTTGTTGTGTCTAATTGCCATTGAAGGTTAACTTGGTCATTAAATTATCCTCATGTAATTTGTATGCACGACAAAATATGTATGAGTACAGGTCCGAAAAAGGAAAAGTAATTGTAGTATGGATGCCAAAGGGTTCAATTTCCAAAAGTACTGGACAAGTAATCTAACACACACTACACCAAAGTGATCTTACTAATACCTTCATATTAAATCAAGCGTAGTACTCAAGACCTTGAGATCTATACCCAACACCTTTTTTGAAAACAAAATTTTGAACCTGCTTGACTTTGCCTGAGCTGATATCTATTGATATTCACCTAGTTAGCATCATAATTCCACACGCCACGGGTGGCTAATAGATTGAAAAAAGAGAACCTACCCAAAACGATTATCGATGAGCTTTCATCAGAACCCGTAGCCGCTCCTAGGACGTACAAAAAGTTGCCTGGAACAACCAAATCAAGCATGCCTGGTGTTTTGTTGATTGTGATGTTGTTTTGAGAGATAATCGCATTTGTCTCCACATCTAACTCTACCAAGTTGTTCACCACAGGATTTGTGACCCACGCAGATTTAGTGACTGGGGAGTATTTCGCCCAACAGCTGCCAGCTGTACCAGGTGGAATTATTGTCTTGGCAATAGTCTTGCTTTCGTAGTCATGCTCGATTTTCAAGATGACTGTTCCAAACTTGGAATCGGAAACAAAGAGTTTGTTGGTTCCCGGGATCTGGAAAGCGCCAAATAGGAGATTAGTACCGTCTGGAGAGCTACGGATATCCTCGGCTGCTACTGATCCATAGATCACAGGGTAGACAGATAGAAAGCCTTTGTCATTGACAATATTTCCTTTGACAGTGACGAAGAGGAGCTGATCATCTTCTGAAAAGAACACATCGGATGCTCCGTCTCCTTCGAAGATGGGAGGGTTAAATTGATTTAAGCCGAAGGGCCGAATCCCCAATCCATCTGGCGACAAACCTTCCTTTTCATCAAAGTTGTAACAAGCAAGACCGTTTTGGATACCAGTTGTTGCAACACAGACAAGCGATAATCTTTTGGAAACTCCAATTGAAACAGGAAAATCGCCAATTGTGCTGATAGGATTACTGAAGAGATGCAGCTTCGTGGGCGATGCTGGATTAATCTTGAATGTAGAAATAGTGTTTGAGCCTGCATTAACTGCGAACAAAAACTTGAAGATGCCATCAGTAAAAGCTGGAGGGTGGTAATAATTGAGTACTTACGTTCCCCATACGAACAACACTACCTTGTGTACCCAAAGTGTCGGTATCAATATCTTTCCCAGTATCCTGGTGGACAATACTGCTTCCGTCTCCACCAGTTTTGTAGAAGACTGGGGATCCAATATGACCGTCTTTGTAAACTTCTAGCGCCACAAGTTCATTTGGGCAATTGTTCGTGATAAAGTATAGGGCCTTTACGACGGAAACTGGTTGGTACCCAGTGGTATTATTCGTTGGTGTCGCCATTGCTTGAATAAATGGAACTGAAAAGAAAAAAATAGACAAAGTCCAGGTTGAGATATGAAACATTTTATCGTCAGACCATACTTATAAGGGGTTTAGAAGTTGGTTCGCATAAGGAATGTTTAGACGGTGAAGGACTGGCATCCACGCCTTGCATTGTGTCTATTTAAAATTGTCTCAGAGTGAATCACACTAAGCAGAGGATTACTAAATTTTACAACGTCTAATTGTTAAAACTCTTAAGTCAAGCTTCCACATTATCCGCGTCTGACAATGCATTATATTGCAAAGTGGCGAACGGAAGGGTTTTACGAAGTCAGGCATCCCTTGATTTGCAAAATGCACACGTAGTTCGTCCGAGCATGCTTGTAATATGAAAACCTGGAAGCAATAGGATGCAGATAGAGCATTTTCAATTGTAGCTAACGTTCAAGATATTATATCTCCCTCGCATCTTTTCACTTATTAACCAGCACGAACATTTTCTATTGAAGATTTCTCAGAATTACATTCAACATTAACGTTCAAAGTCCCAGAATACCAGACCCTACCCTACATCTGCCTCGGATCCTCTGTCTCTACGGCGGAGGAACAAATGCCAAAATATTTAGAGCCCAGTGTCGAGTCTTAATCAGCCAACTGAAGACCCGTTTCCGACTCTGCTTTGCGAACGCACCATTCTACTCACCAGCAGGACCTGATGTGACATCAGTGTACAAAAACTACGCCCCATTTCGGCGCTGGCTCCGCTGGAAGCCTGATCATCCCGAAATTGAAGCTGAGGCTGTCATAAGAGAAATTAACAGTAGTCTTGAAGCTGAAAAGCGCGAGGATGATATGAAAGGGGCTACCGGGGAATGGGTAGGTTTGATGGGGTTTAGTCAGGGGGCTAAAGTTTGTGCAAGTATACTACTCCAGCAGCAAGCTTTGACGCAGAGATTTGGGTGGAATGGCAGCGACACTCATTATCGATTTGGCATATTGCTGACTGGTAGAGGGCCACTGATATCATTCGACTCCCGTATTTCGTCACCTGGGCTTGTTAGTGCTGCTGACCTTGGTGTCCCTGGTCAGCTGGGAGTTAACTTTACCTGTGCTCCGCTACTGGAGATTCCTACAATACACGTGCATGGATTGCGAGATCCTGGATTGGAACTACATAGGCAACTTTTACGTGAATCCTGTGAGGGCTGGAGTGCAAGGGTGGTTGAAAGGGACGGAGATCACCGAGTTCCAGTCAAGACAAAGGATGTTGGAGCGGTGGCAAACTCAATATTAAATGTGGCAATGGAAATTGGAATAGTGGGATCTGTATGTTAGAAGCAAATCTGTATGTTTAGATTTCGATAATCGCAGAAATAGAACATCTTCTACCGATGCCATTTGCCGATTGCATATCTATGCTACATATATGTGTATTTAGTGAAGATGTTTTGGACCGATCTGCAAACTACAGCCTTGTAAACTTGGCAGTAAGTTTTCAAAAGCTTGTTGGTAATGCCCAGCCGCGGGATGTCAGCATGCATACATATCCAAGGTCAAGGGTGTGTCTTACTGTACTTACAGGTAGTGTAAGGTTCATATACTGCCGAGCTCGCTCGAATTCGCACGAGCTCTTCTAAGCATAGCAGCCCTACGTCTGGAGCCGAATAGTTCTCTGACGTGCTCGAAATGTAGGTATGTTCGTTCTGCTCGCTTAGTAGTCCTTCATATTGCGGCGCAAATCTCTATATTGCAGCTCAAATAAGAAGAATATAGTGGTTTTAAGATTATATCGCCTTTAATTTGTGCGATTTCCGTTACTTTTGCGTGCTTGCAGATATGTGTTTGGACGAAGGACGAATTCGGAATTTTGATCCTGTTAATGCTTCAAACTATGACATCGTTCTCTTCAAGTCTACTTAAAAGTGGAATTTAGTTGTGCAAGGGTATTATATATTTCTTGGCAAGAGAAAGAAGTTTTCAAGTTAGTTGACACTATGAACGTGCTTGTAGGTTTTGAGCTTAGAGAATCTTCATGTTTAACAAACTTGATTATTTTGAGCAGCAGTGTAAGCATATGTTGCAAGACCTTATATATTTGACTTCCCATGAACAATGCCAAGGATAATTAAGTAGAGAACTATCAGTTATCAGGACGCTCCTACTGTAACTAGGCAATCATACAATTCGCGTTAAAAGGATATTAATTGTACATCAAGTCTATAGTATATCAGAGCCTCCTAGATTTTACGCAATTCTGTCAGTAATTCGAGTCATGTCGGAACTACGAGATATTCACTCTCTAGAGGCCACTCTCTTGGTTTTTGGAGCACGGACCCCGAATATCACCGATCAGGCAGCTTCTCAACGTTGTGCGGAGCTCTTGAATTGGCCGGAATGTAGCTGGATCAGAAAAGCTCTAGTTGAGCTCCCACACCAATGTGCAGTTATATCACCAGCACTACCAAAACTCCACATGAATGAAGAAGCTGTATACTCCGCGTTGGATATGTGGCCTACGACAGGAAAGTCTTCTCCGGGCTCAATACCACTACCAAATAGTCTATTAACACCAATTGTTGTCGCAACGCATTTGGCACAATACATAAGATATTTTGGTGCTAATGGATAAAAGGGTAAAGAACAAAAAGAGGCTCTCTTTGGGAAGGTTCCCCATAATTTCGAAACGTTGGGATTCTGTACGGGACTTTGTAGTGCCGTTGCCATTGCTTGCTCGAAAAATTTGGGGACATCAGAAAGTTTGGATCTGCAGCGATACGTTTGGCTATGTTAGTAGGTGCTCTGGTTGATGCGGATAATACGGACCTTGAGAGCCTAGATAGTTGTTGGACCTCTATCTCTGTGATGTGGAGTTCTATTGAGTCTAGAACTCAGCTGACACGCCTGATGAAGTCTTTCCCAGAGGTAACCACGTTATGTTGATATTGGAGAAGGAAAAGGCTGATATTTCCAGGCATATATTTCAGTTGAATTTGACGAGAACAGGGCGACTATTACTTTTCCTCTAAAGATCGAATCCTTATTGCTTCCACAACTAACTGCAGCTGGGATAGCTGCAACCCCTATCGGTCTCAATGTCGCTTCCACAACATATGTTACCAAGACGATTTGAAGGACCTCCTGACTTTCTGCGATTCAAATTCACAATTTCAGCACCCTAATGCATCTTGACTAGTGTTGAATACTCGGTCCAATCGGGAATGGCGAGTATATTCAGAGTGGAAAGCTCCAAATGCTCGAAGAACCCGCAAATTAGTATCAGACTTTCGGTGCTATGCAACTTAAATTTGCTGGGAACTCAATCATGACTATTTCTTTTGATCTAGATAGATGTGTTCCCCCAACTTTAGTTAGAAGCCTCGGCATACCGGTAATTCAAGTTGCAGAATTACGAACTGTGTCTGTTAGTGGAAACCCAGAGGTAGAGTCTAGACTAGTTTACCCAAAGTCATTTTCAGGTAACGAAGTAGCTGTCATAGGCATGGCGACGCAAGTCGCTGGTGCAAAAGATCTCGATCAGTTCTGGAAGATTTTATGTGAAGGAATATCACAACACGAAGAAATTCCTGGAGATAGGTTTGGATTTGAAAGCGCGTGGCGTGACAACGATCCGAAGAGAAAATGGTTTGGGAACTTTATCAAAGATGTCGACGCATTTGATCACAAGTTTTGGAGGAAGACTCCGAGAGAGGCAATCTCCATGGATCCGCAACAAAGATTAATGATGCAGGTTGCACTTCAAGCAGTGCAGCAGTCAGGGTTCTTTCGCTCTCCTACTCACGAGAAACGAGTGGGATGTTTCATTGGGCTCGGTACTGTTGGTATGCAATAGTTGTATTTTGCGAGAAGCGCTACAAAGGGCAATACTAACTCGTTGGCAGTTCTAAATTACGAGGAAAACATTGCATGTTATCCAGCCACTTCCTTTGCTGCTACTGGAAACTTGAGGGCTTTTATCGCTGGAAGAATTAGCCATTCTTTAGGCTGGACAGGTCCTTCTATAACTCTCGATACAGCGTGTTCTTCTTCTGCTGTCGCTGTGCATCAGGCTTGTAAAACAATCCTCAGTGGGGAATGTGTGTCAGCACTTGCTGGTGGTGTAGTAAGTATAATGAGTTATTTCTTCTTACACTGGTCTTAGTTGCCAATTTCATAAATAGGAAAGTGTGATATTAGATGTTTTGTGGTAGTACTGAAACCTTTGCAGTCGATTATGACCAGCGCGCGGCTTTTCCAAGACTTAGCTGCAGCTTCATTCTTGAGCCCCATGGGACCCTGCAAACCCTTTGATGCCAAACGTGATGGTTATTGCAGAGGCGATGGTGTTGGTGCTGTTTTTCTCAAGAAGATGTCTGCTGCGATCGAAGATGGAGATCAGATCCTAGGAGTCATAGCCAGTTCAGCGGTATATCAAAACTTAAACAGTACCCCAATCACGGTTCCTAATTCGGAATCTCTATCTGAGCTTTTCAGAGATGTCACAAAAGTTGCCAAATTGGAACCTCAGCAGATCACAGTAGTGGAAGCTCACAGGACTGGAACGCCAGCTGGTGACCTTGTTGAAGATGAAGGTATTCGAACTGTATTCGGTGGTAGCATTCGTGACAATACTTTGTCGGTCGGGTCGGTAAAAGGACTAGTTGGTCATACTGAGGGCACGACTGGAATAATATATTTAGTAAAGATACTGTTGATGATGCGAGAGGGTTCTATACCTCCACAAGCTAGTCATAATACCATCAACCCATCATTAAAAGCATCGCCGGTGGATCATATGGAAATTACGAAGAATTTGAAACCATGGAAAGCAAGTTTCAAGGCATCCCTCATCAACAGCTATGGAGCCTCTGGCTCTAACGCATCGATGCTTGTTACACAAGCTTCTCATGCAATAGTGACTAGCCATCCCTCCGGTGTATATTACCCTTTCTGGTTTACGGGGTTGGATGACAGAGCTATCCGTGCCTACGCCGTTGAATTTTGCAATTTTCTAAAGAATAGCAACTTCAAGAGGGAACAGATGTCTATTGCAAATCTTTCATTTAATATATCTCGCCAAACCAATCGTTGGTTACCTCGAGCTTTAATTTTTAATTGCAGCTCGATCGACGAACTAGTAACCAAGCTCAAGAATATTGAAGTAAACAGTCCTATGATTACAAGACCACCTCAACCACCTGTTATACTGTGTTTTGGAGGCCAAGTTTCAACTTTTTGTTGGATTGGATCAACAAGTATATACATGGTCTAAAGTGTTAAGAAAACACCTGGACCAGGTGAGCAAGACATTTCAATCAATCGGTGTGGAAATCTTCCCCAGTATCTTCAAGACAACACCAATGGAACATATTATGGAGCTACGGTCATCTCTATTTGCAATCCAATATTCATGTGCTATGACTTAGATTGACTGCGGTGTGGAAATTGCCGCCGTTATAGGCCATAGCTTTGGGGAGTTGACCGCCATGTGTGTGGGGACTATTGAATCTTGAAGATGCGACAAAAATGATTGCAGGTAGAGCACGAGTGATTAGAGACAACTGGGGTACTGAAAAAGGTGCCATGATAGCTGTTGAAGCAGATATTGGGGAGGTTATGAGTATATTGTCGATTTCTAACCATATGCTCTCAGAAGAAAAACCTGCCACAGTTGCCTGCTTCAACGGTCCCAAGACCTTTACCCTGGCTGGCTCTGTTTAACCCATTGATAGGTTTCGAGAAGCCCTTGCAAACAATCCCTCCTTGGCTGGAAAGGTGAAAAGCAAAAGACTAAACATCACTAATGCCTTTCACTCATCCCTAGTGGAACCTCTTTTACCTCACTTGGAAAGAGTGGCGTGAGCATTGAAATTCCGAAAGCCGAAAATCTGGTTGGAGAGAGCTACGGAGAGCGCTCTGACAGAAACCCCAACCTCCGAGTTTTTGGGGGCACATTTGAAACATCCTGTATATTTCAACCACGCCGTGCAAAGACTATCTAAAACGTAACCCTCTTGTGTGTAGTTGAAAGCAGGATCCAATTCAACTATCACATCCATGGCAAAAAAAGCACTCGGTCTGGCTATAGATGGTCACTTTCAGTCTGTAAGTCTTACTGGCGAAAAGGCTATAAACAACTTTTCAGAAGCAACAATCAATCTCTGGAAAGTGGGACTGACGGCATTTTTCTGGCCTCATGATTCGTCTCAGACTTACGAATACTCTTCTCTTCCTGCCCTCTTACCAATTTGAACCATCTAAGCACTGGCTTGAGTTGTAAAAGCCATCCCTCAAAACCATAAAGTCAAAACCCAAAGAACGGACACAGAATGCCCCTACTGGTCTCTGGACTTTCGTTGAATACCAGGACCGAGAAAAACGGAGCGCACGGTTTCGAATTAACACTACGGTTGAGGAGTTTCAAGAAAATATTTCAAATTACAAGATTACTGGAGGAACCTCGTTTTGTCCAATTACTCTCCAATTGAGAATTGCTATAGATGCATTAACAAGCATCCGTCCAGGCTCCTTGGGATCTAATGTAATGCCCCAACCAAATTCAAAACCTCATATTCAATGCGCCAATACACCCTGATTCCTCATCTCTTTGGCTCAATGTCAGGGCAGTTGACCCTCAGTGCCAGACTTGGGGTTGGAATATTAGCAGCGCTAACCTTCAATCATCTGGAGAGGTGGTATTCCGTTCTCAGGAGGATGTTAAATTTATAACTGAATTTGCGAAACACGAGCGTTTGATAAAACATGGGGGTTGTTTGAATCTTTTCAAGAGTAAAGATTCAGACGACGTACTCCAGGGCCGTAACATCTACAAATCCTTTGCTAGAAATTATTGACTATGGCCAACAGTATAGGGGACTCCTAAAGCTAGTTGGTAGACACGACAAATCTGCAGGATCAGTTATAAAGGCTCCATCAAAAGACTTGTGGTTCGATGGCTGTCTTGCAGAAAAGTTTTACCTGGCTGCTAGCATCTTCATATACTGTATGACCGACAAACCAGAGTCCCACATACTTATCCCTTGTGGCATCGAGCAATGGATGCGTTCACCCAAGATTTTGAAAGATATTTCCAGCAAAGAATCATGGAACGTGTTCGCTACACATCACTGGGTTTCTAAAACGGATGTCGTGAGCGATGTTTTTTGTCTTCGACAGTGAGAGTGGTGCACTATCAGAAACTTTCCTTGGGATATCATATCAGAGGATCTCCGAAGTGGGTTTCGGGAAAATGCCCGCCTCGATCGCCGATCCTGAGCGACTGCATAAAGCTCTCTCATCTACACCATCAGGGGCCGCCCCAGTTGAAACAACGCTTGATACATCAGCATTAGTAATTGATACTACAGTCCCAGTAATAAATACCAGTAATCAATACAGTTTCGACCATTTCGATTTCAGACATATCAAACCGAATCTATTGTATTTTGACGGATATTTCTGGGCTGGAGCCCGATGATATTAAAGATGATACTGGTCTGGCAGACATCGGTATCGATTCCCTGATGGGCATGGAGCCGGTGCGGGAGACTGATAACGTTTTCGAGTGTTCTCTGGATCCAAACGATCTCAAAGAGGCTGTGGATGTTCAGTCTCTGGTGAAATTTGTTGTTGATGTCCTTAAATGCGATTTTAATGAATCTGTTGAAGATACTGACAAATCAACAGTCAACATATCAAGTTCAGGGACAAACACAACACCCTCAATCTCAGAAAATACTTGTATTAGCGTTGGGTCTAGCAATGAGGACCTGAAAATGCCTCGGTATGGTTGATTTCTCTGTCCTTTCTTTCTTAGGGTAAACAATTATAAAAAGTCGATGTATGTTGGAAATCCGAAGTGCTCTGAGACTTCGTTTTTGTAGCAAATTGACTTTAACATCTTGAAATATAACAGCTCGGTTGTGCTCTCCGCTTTCGCAGAATCTAAGGCGCTCACGGACAAATTTTTTGTCGATAATAATCTTGCGGGCTATGCAGAAGAGGTAATCCCGGCATAAACAGAGTTAACGGTTGCACATATAATCAACGCACTTGAGAGTTTTGGCAGCAGAATTCGCGAGGCGAATGCAGGACAAAAAGTTGAACTCTTCCAGCAGCCACCAGTCCAAGGAAATCATCGTCAATACATCGACCAGCTTCACACCATTCTTAATAGCGATACAAAAGTTATCAAAAAACATATAGATAGCGATAATTTAAATATATACTTTATATATATAAATGTTCTATTGATAAAAAGCAGAATTGCTACTTTAATATTTAGTTATAAATTTCCTATAATATATATATAATTATAATTTAATATACTTTACTAAAAGTAAGGAATAGATTTATTAATAGGGTCTTCTAATAATATTTAATCACTTTTTATATTTGCGAAAAATTATGAAAATATTACTAGGATATATAACAAATTATATATTAATATAGCATGGTTAAAACAGCTTAAAAACTTTTTAAAACGATTAATCTTAAAGCTTGATCTGAACTCTATTTCGGCTCTAAAGATTCTGGAGATGGGCGCTGGGACCGGTGGCACGACTGCAGGCATGATTGCTATGCTGACGGCTCTAAATGTGCCAGTTGAGTATACCATTACAGATATCTCCCCTTCTCTTGTTGCAGCAGCCCGGAAACGATTCAAAGATTGTTCTTTCCTTAAATTCCGGGTATGTGATATCGAGAAAGAGCCAGTTGCCGAGTCATTGACTACGCAGCATATCGTATTCGCTACAAATTGCGTGCATGCTGCCCAAAACTTAGCGACGTCTACATCTAATATTCGACAAATGTTAAGGGATGATGGCATTCTTATCATGCTTGAGATGATATCCTTGATTCCCTGGATTGATTTGAGTTTCGGCATGTTGGAGGGTTGGTGGCTTTTCAATGATGGAAGGAAACATGCGCTAACCGAAGCAAATCTGCAACGACTTATCATTGCAATGGCAGGAACTTATGGATAGTTGATTAGTAAAGCTAGCAGGAAAGAAACACGATGGTTGAAATATAGAGTTTATCATCTTAGATTAATTAACTCTTGCTATCTGTGAAAAGTTATTGCTTTGTTCTGACATTTTTTTATTTCTCAATGACGTTCTTCTTCAACTTGGTCATGTCTAAATGAAAAACTGCGCTTGAGCACCGAACCGTATACTGTGTGGAAATAAGTGGATATTGCCAATATTTTCCAGCCTCATGATTTTGTATATATATATCACGTAAATTCCCTTCAGTAGAAATCAAGCAATTTAACCAGTATTATTGTGTATACCTTCTAACATACTGCAGCAAATTAGGTGCTGGGTTATGTATAAAAGGTGCTTGGAATGGGTATCCCACATATATCCTTATGGTACCTACTAAAGATATAAGGAATCAATATAAGAGCGGTTCGATATATGTCTTAACTCCCCATAACGTACGGTAGAAAGCTATACAGTAGGGAACCCATATTATGTAGTGTCGTAAAATCTTTTTGACTTTTATTCCGATAAATCTAGCCAAATTGTCTGGAAATATGGATTACACTTACACGCTTCATTTTTCTTTGTCTACTCTAACAGATCACTTTGCGGTTATTACTCTAATAAACACCAACGCTTCTATACTTCAAATTAAAAACCAACAGATAAACCAACTAAGCACCATACGGCCCCACCATATTAAAAACCTCATTATATTCATAGTCGGTATTCCCATCAGGTAAAGTCGTCCAATCGATATTCAGCTCCGTATCTGAAAACGCAACTCCTCCGGGACCAGCTGTAAATGCCATGAACGGATCTGTACAGAACCGCACTTCCGGAGGAAATGTATAGGCTAGATTTGGAAGCGTTACAGAGTTTTGGACTGTTTCGGGTGACGTGCCTGTTAAAAAGTTCGAGCAGTCTGTCAATGCTATCGGACCTGCAGATTCCTGTGATCGGCTAATGCGCACTTTTCCAAAATACGGGATAGTGGCCTCATAAGATTGTGGACCAGCATACAAACCGTTATGGGCCTGAAGGACATATTGGAGCAATTGGGCAGCTTGCGTTGCGACTAGACAGTTCATGACTTGGGAAACGTGTTTCAATGTAGCAGTAGTATATGAAACAAGTTCCCAATCATGGGTTTGTTCTTGAAGCGTATCTGTGGATGTATGAGATAGTAGATTGATAACAATGATAAGGACGGCGGAGAACACTTGGAAATCCATTAAGTCACACATAATAACAGTAGGGCTTGTGTGCCTTCGCAGAGTTTGGTAGGCAATTGCCATCTCTCGTGATGCTTCTACCGTGGAGACACGACTATTTACATAGCTGGATTCTGGTGTGGGCGTTAACATATAAGGAAGATGTAGATATTTTTGGAGCTGAAAGTAGGTGAGCTTGATGGTTTGTTGGGCATAGAGGTACGCAAAAGGTATATCTGGACTAGGGGTTTCCCACCACTGTAGTGGAATTTCTCTTCTACACTCAGCAAGCTGCTGGGCAATCTTGAGCGTGGCAAAGTAGTCCACACTGTGACGGTTATAGTTTCGCTCAATAATGCGACCAGATATCACGCTAAGCTTGTGGACTATTTGTGGTATGGGCCCAACGGCATGCTCCGCCGATAGACTGGGATGCGACTCTGCTATGGAGCAGGGGAACCCTATGATCAACGACAATTGCCTATCCATTTGCCAGAAAAATGACCAAATGGCTTGCTTCCGCTGGTCCATGCTGTCTCCAAGGTGGTGCAGCCCTAATAGCAAAGCCTGATCTATCCCATGACGAGCAACAGCCCACGCCTTACGAGGCTTTCCCATATTCACATATAGTTTGATTTCCAAGGTTATAGCTTCCAGGCTGTCAATACTCCCCCCCAGCTCTTCATCTAGAGTCAGGAGATTTTCTGCTCCACTGAGGTATGAATTGATCAGATTATTCGGAGACGTTGGTAGTCTTGGACACTGCCGTTCAAAATCTCTTGGAAGCTGCTGTACGCATAGAGCGAGCCAGAGAATCGCCTTTGCTATCACCCCTGGCTTATTTGTCCCAAGAGATTCAAATATAAAATCTCTTGCCATGGAAATCGGCCGAGTTTGGTGGACAGGGGAGGCTCCTTGAGTTGTTGGCAGCGAAGGCCAGATCGGCCACAAATGGCTAGTTAGCTCGAGTATTAATGTTAGATCATCGTGATTCGGTATCAAACATTTTAGAGCCGCTATACAATTCGTCACTCTTGAACTTCCAGAGATTGTGCCTCGGCCTCTTACTTCCGGAAGATTATCCCATTGGACAGTCATCGCTTGTTTGAAAAGCTGGAGTAATGGAGCATCTTCTTCAAACAAATCTACATCTGTGGGAGGCGTACCTACAGATCCGTTCGAGCTCCAGTTTACCGATTCTGCTTGATTCGAGGTGCCAGTGAAGTTCTCGTATCCTCTAGGGGAGATCGAGTCGGATTGAAGACGTGCGATGGCATCGGCAGCTAGTGTCTTCACTTGCGAATAGTTTGGAGACTCCGAGCTTGGAGTGATAGCTTCACAAACCCTACGAACCATGCTTTCCAATTCATCAAGCCTTTTCTGTACCTTCTCTTGATCCTCGTTTGGCAACACATCGTTCCGTTTGGGTTGTTGCTCTCTGCACACCGCTTCATGAACGATACACTCTTGGCATGCTGAGCTGTTTGGAGGGTATATGCATCGTATCTTCCTTCTCCGACATTCCGCACAGCTTTTCGTCCCAAGCCGCATACGTTTGGCAGGTGCTGATTGGGTCTCAGCCTTGCTCTGGAGGTGGTAAGGCATAGCGTTCCGCGAGGGGGATTTGTATGCCAAGAAATGAGGGGTTCACAATAACACAAATATGAATGACGGCAGCAAAGTTAGAAATCTTGTCCTGGTGTTGTTACAATAGTGAAACGGGGAGAACGATAAAACAACTGCCTAAAGAATCACTTAGGCGACTGTGAGGATGTGTACAGTGTAATCTGACATAAGATGAACGAAAAGAGTGCCGACCCGGTGAACCCGATGCCCGCCCGAGGCCATATTGTTGGTAGACAAACCTTGACTGGCTACTTGCTCATTCGATACATATTAATGTACCGGTTTTGAAAGATGATATCAGGTAAAAAGGAAGATATGCACACACAATTAACTCTCCTTGTATGCTATGCCCTAGCAGACCGTTTTTATTTACAGTACATGATGTCATGCTGTATCCCGAGGATCTGCGAACTCTTTGATTCAATAGGAGTAGAAGCAAGGGGTTCCTATCTTGCCATTACCTCTCTCTAAATAATTGCTGTGGCTTGTTAGACCCTGAGTTACCTTATTGGAGACCGGACCATACCTTACTCTGTGTTTGTATTCACTTTGGTGGCGATAATAATTTGTAAGCCTAGCATGGCTGTCCCATAGCTCCCTCGAGCATTTTAGTGTGATTATTTGTAAGCTCATCACGGTCGTAGTCATCAAAGCTCAGAACAACCACATATTTTGTGGAGGATTTTAAAGTTGCAAGTGTGTTGCAAGACCTTTAAAAAAGGTCGTGAAAGTAATATGTACCACATTTATCAAAAGCTCCATCTTCTGAACTTTATATTACAAAGACTAAACACCGATCAACCGATTCGTCACGATATTCGAAGTATCCAATTGCAGCTACATAAGTAATATAACATTTGATTATGGATAGGGTGAGTAGCTGGGGTGGTCGTCCGTCTTGTTCGGACGAATTCGCACGAATCTAAAATCACGTGATGTTTTCTATCTAAGTTACAAATCAAGAGTCGAGAGTTAGGTTGAGTACAGTAGCTCGACTAGGAGAACTAAATCACTCTTGAAGCAGTATATAATATGGCGCTCATTCTTCATCAGTGTCCAAGGCACCTTTGGACTATTCAGCGCTTCAAGTCTAAACATCTATCAATTATTATCTCAAGTCATTTTAAAAAAGGCTTTAACCGCCAAAGACAAACTCATCGGACCGAACACAAACTCTCCCAAATATTCGATTATTGTTACAATCACAATTTCATAAATCATGTCTCTTGCTACACAACTTGAGGCGGTTCAAACCGCATTTGAAACAAAAGCACCCCCTTTGATAAAAGACCCTATCCTCAAGGCCAATCAAGAATTCCAAAAGGCGTTTAAACCTTCTGAGGCAATCCAGGTTGGAGACAAGTTCCCTCACTTCAGCCTCTCCAACGCAGTCGGAAAGGTGGTCACTCTCGCCGATTTGACCGCCAGTGGACCACTTCTAATCACCTTCTACCGTGGTGAATGGTGCCCCTTCTGCAATCTGGCTCTAGCATCTATGCAAAAGCATCTCGAAGAATTCCAAGCCAAGGGCGTGACGCTTGTCGCCATCTCTCCCGAGCTGCCCAACCAGTCTCTTTCGACAACGGAGAAGCACCAGCTCAAGTTCCAGGTTCTGTCCGACGTGCAGAACAAATTGGCAAAAGAGATTGGAATCTTGTTTGCTCAACCCGATTATATGCGTCCAGCCTTCAAGAACTTGGGCCATGACTTTGCGGCTCGAAATGGGGATGATTCGCTAGAGGTTCCATTGCCGGCAAGCTTTTTGGTGGGGAAGAATGGGGTCGTGATAAAGTCCTTTGTCAATCCAGATTGGACCAAGAGACTTGAACCTTCGGTTGCATTGAAATGGGTCAATGAATTGTAGGTTGAGAGTCAGAATAATATAGCAAGCAAATCCCAGGGGAAAAGGGACAAGGGACCAAAGCAATAGCTCTATATATAATAATATAAAGATTTAGGGTTATCACTAGTCGGCAACTGCTTGTTGTTCGGCAGTCATCAGTATATGTGTATCTCCTGTAATAACAATGTACAGTTGGCCAAATACTGAATATCAAGTATTGAAAACGTTGATCCATACCTACATAGTTGCAATATTGTCAGCCACTGAAACAACAGCTTGAAGTCTGCTCTTGAGATTTACATATTATCAATGGATAATACTCTCAAGGGGTCTACAGTCACAAAGAGGGGTGATGTCCTAGATTATGAATTATTATTTTGTGTTCAGGGTAGTCTAATAAGCGTTCTAGAATATCTTGCTATCGTTAAGGCTCTATCCAGTAGTTCCAAAGGTTCCAGGGTAGATCCTACGGCCACTACCAAAGCCCCTGCATATTTATCACGGAGAACGACTTGTTCTGTCAGGCAAGGCCGACAGTCTTCTTCAAACAGATAACAGATATGTCCCAAACTTTAACACAATCCGCGTAGATTTTGATCAAGAAACATTATAGATCGTGAGTACTTAAATCTTTAGCCCCACTATATGCCAAGGAAATCAATATATTTTGTGCAACACATGCCACTAAGGAAACATAGATGTGAGGCGATCAAGGAAGGGCGGTCTTGAGCTGAAAATCAATGCAAGGGTGTGAAAAGCTGAGATGAATGAGATTGAAAGAGATGAAAAGTGGTAAGGTGAGGTGACATGGGCAAGAGATGCAAAGGTGTCAAAAAGGTAAGATGATTTAAGGTGAGAAGGATGAGTTGAATAGAGTGAGGTGACAAGGGGAAATTCAAACGCGTTAAAAAGGTGTGGTGACAGCAAACCTACAAACCCCATGGCATTTGTAGAATTAGCGTACAGGGGACTTGAGCTTCAGAGCCCGCAATAAGAGATACAAGGGCGTCGAAAATCTAAGGTGGTATCAGGGATCACAGTAGTAAGTCCGAAAAATAGTAAAAAAGTGTCTGATTCTCTAAGGAGTTAAGTAGTTTCTAAAATATACTTGGTTGCTTTAAGAGGAAAGTGCGTTGGACGTTGAGTCTAAACGCCAGTGCCAATATCGTGAGGACGTTAAGTCCTCACAACCTGCCCCCCACGGCCTGAATGTCCGTCCCGGATATCTTAAAATCCCCATTTTTTTTTTTTTTAATCGTGTTCAAATTCATCTTCACCGTTCGAGTCGTCTTCGGCGTTTTCGGCGGCAAGAAGATCTCTTAGGTTTACATTCTCTTCATCCTCCTCCACTTTCAACCGATCGGATTTGCCATGTTCTTGCGTCGTCTCGTTGTGAGAATAGCTGCAGTTCCATTGTGAGCTATTTCGATCGTTTCACTTCTTGGCTGTCCGGCTAAGTAAGAGGTTGTGTTAGATAGAGTGTCTTCTCCTTCGTCTGTTGAAGTAGCCCTTCTCTTAGCTTCTGCGTCTGTCTGAGGGGTTGCTACGTCTGCCGAGCAAAGCGTCTAACGGCCTTGTTCGTTACTTTCCCTCTCTAGCTTGTCTGAGATCTCTTTGAACAGAGGCTGTAGTTTAGCTAGAGGAGGGGGGATTGGAGCGTAAGGGTCGAACTCGTCTTCCTCTCGGATTAACTCTCTAATCTGCTGTATTTCGGACGGTAATAAAGCCTTCCGTCGATTGCGTCTAGGGGGAACGTGCTTAGAAGTTACGTCCTTGCTAGAAGCTGTTTCTCCGATGGTTGTTTCTTTAACTTGGGTGACCTTTTCAATAGACGCTGAAATTGTTGATCCTTCAACGGATGCTGAGCTGCTTGATTCTTTAACAGATACTGAGTTGTTTGATTCTTCGATAGAAGTTGTTGTAGCCATGAAACGTCCCCTTGCGTCTCTCTGCTCGATCCAATTGTCTTTGATAAGATTAGCCTTTTCTGATTTGTTCGATTCCGGCATGTGAGGGTGTTTAGAAAGTGTGGTTAATGTATGGGGTTGGTTCGGATGTGGGGTTGTATGTGCCTCGAACGAGTAGGGTTAATTATAGTAGGGTAGTCTGTTAAAGAGAATTAGGACGTTGATCGTATTTGAGCACGAGCTACTATATCAGGGATCATAGTAGTAAGTCCGAAAAATAGTAAAAAAGTGTCTGATTCTCTAAGGAGTTAAGTAGTTTCTAAAATATACTTGGTTGCTTTAAGAGGAAAGTGCGTTGGACGTTGAGTCCAAACGCCAGTGCTAATATCGTGAGGACGTTGAGTCCTCACAGGTGGGATCGAGTGAGGTGGGATTGAGTGAGGTGGGATCGAGTGAGGTGGGATCGAGTGAGGTGACATGGATAAGAGATGTAAAGGCGTTAACAAGGCGAGGTGGCTGGCGCTTATTGGAGGTTTGGGTGAGATGAACAGGGTCGTATACAGTACGAAAGCGGTTAATATCAAATGGGACTACTAGAGCTATCAAAGGTGTAAACGTACAACTGCTTTGAGCACTATCTCCAATATCATATAGGTTGAATCATTAAATTAAGAAATGTTTCAGAACTTTTCAATATCAGGGGTAGTAAAGTCACAGTCCCTAGTCCTGGTAATGGTAATGGTGTTAATGATAGCCCGGCTTGGGTGCTTAGGTCGGAAACCGGCTCGGAACCAAACGACCGCCTGAGCAAAACCTACTACTGTAGCTACCCCAGCCCAGCATGATGAGTATCGATCTGGGCACACCAACCATGTATGATTTGTAAGCTAAACATCCGTAGAATTCATTAGCATGGCACAAATTCCTGACAGTGATTCAACAATCTATTACCCTTATGTTGTGGCCTAAGGCACCTCAGGGTGGCCCCACATTTGTATTATAGTATATAACTTCGTGAGAAGAGGTAACGCCTCTTCTCCTCCTTAGACTACACCGTATACAGAACCCTTCTTTACATTTTGAGGAACCTCCCCTCGCAGTGTGATATAGGGTCCTTGACACCTCAACATTTCGACAAGACGTCAAGTAAACTTATAATAACCATCCTTGATGGTCAGTCAGCCCTCGCAAGGCTCGCAATGAGCTGCTCCATTTCGCTCAGGCTCCGGTTTTGCAGCTAACACTGCCGATCGTGGTAAAAAGTCATTGAAGTTGCAAATGTGCCATTGCCATATGCATTGGCACCAGCATGCAATGGAAATATTATTTGGTTCCTGATAACAGCCGGGATAACCTAGTTGCAGGCCCGATAGATTAATTTGCTGCAATTCGCCTCACAGATATCAGAATAATAGAATAATTAATGAGATCTTGTGCTCGGGCGGGAAAGAGCATGATAATGATCTGCTGAGGAACTGCTGGGGGGGTGCGGGGTGTGGAGCTTAATCATACTTATGGATTCTGATGGATTCTATGGAGTTCGCTTAATCTCTCCTTCGGCTATCTACCCTGCAACTCCAGGTCCAAATACTTGCATGAAAACAGGCTGACATTATGAGGCTGAGGTAAGTTAAGGGTGCATGTGCTGCAAGTAAATGAAATGCAAGTTAATCTTTTTGTCTTTTTGTCTTTTTGTCTTGGTGATGATTATAACATGATTATAATATGGCAACATATGAGGTTTAGAGGGCGTCACGGATAAACAGAGCATAGGGTATGCAAACGGCATCATGCACACGACCGTAGTTTTGATACTCGTAAGATTGATCAGAATGTAGTCTTATGAGTTTGGAAGGAGTATGTGGCTGGAGTCGAGAATCGGAACAGAAAAGTGTTCATGAAGGTCGGCATATTGATGGACGTGCAACTGATATTGATCGTAAGCGAGTCTCAGGCGTAAGAATTTCCCCTGACGTGACGGGTAGATCGGGAAAAGAACGGGAAAGAATGGGAAAAGCAAAGGATGCCGCTGCAACGCAGATTGTGGAGGATGGTCACAGGGGAACAGAAAAAGAAAAGTAAGAAAGAGGCTTGGGTTTGGGGAAAACTTGGAGGCGCCCGACATATCTTACAGCCTAACTAGGCTTATCTTCCCTATCGCACAAGTAATTTTTAGGGTTAAACAGTGAAAACAGTCACAGTATAGGTCATCACAACTAGCCATGGCGGACAACAATCTTATTAGGATCCCCTAGAAATTTTGACTCTGTGAAAGCTGTAGATAACTTGTAAACTGTCCTGATACGCCGGTGCCGGTTCATCATAAATGGCCCACATTATGTTATTTTCCCTAGGCTGCTTTCTTCCCCGTCTGCGATATCTTATTCCTTGCTTGCACCATAAATGTCTGTCTCGATCGTAGCAACAACTATTTCAAGTTTCTTGACATAGTCCTTGTCATTGCTCACTGTTCCTCCTACAAGCCGATCAGCAAGCTCTAGAGGCCGATGAACATAGGTGGAAATTGGGTCGGAGGGTTCTTCGCGTGCGCACTTGGACTTGACGGCGCTGCAGTGAAGTCAGATAGAGTCTTTACCCAGAATGAATGAGAAGTTATGATGTAGGAGAGAAAAAATATGATCAGTACCTTGACACTTCTCCATCCTTTGGTTGAGCAGTGGCAGATTGTTTTGGCTGGGGCGACATGCTGGCGATTGAAATTACAGACTTTAGTAGCGTCTTGCTTAACGATCGTGATACCCTAAACCGCCACCGGATAAAGTGTTAAGAAAATTGAACAAGTATATGTAACTTGAGCAGATGTCGGTTGCCAGGAAGTAGTATACACTGTCTTGGGTGAGAATGGTAGGGAAGAAGGGAGAGTCAACTATGAGGTATCCAGAGCAGAGTGTGGCAGCATCCATTAGATATATAGATGTCTGGCTTTCTGGCTCCATCGATTCAATTTCTTGAATTGTGCTCCGTGCGGGCTTCCAGTGTAATGTTTTCTTAGCCATAATAGTACTTGTCGCTGTATCAGGACATTGATTGGTAGATTCACAGGATACGAAGGAACGGGAAACATTCTTCAATCGCTGTACAGATGTAGGTGCGGGAGTCAACTATAAAGAGAGGTACAGCGAGTGTCATACCAACAGGACTAGCAGGGGAGCCATCAACTGCTTCAGCTGGATATGCGAGCTATCTGGAAAAGAAAAGAACAGACCCAGCTGGGATCTGTCTAAAGTATAAAATTGGAACCGAGTCCGACAAAGTCCGGAAACACATTCTGCCGATAGATCGTACCTAAAGAATGTTGTTGCATATAGATGCATAGCTCTAAGCCTGAGAAGTTTAGCAGTGTCATGTATTTAACGCTCTGAATGCTCTCTGTAGCGCGTCTGAAATAGTGAAATGGCGTTACATACCAAACACAAAACAGGCCTGGCTTGCCTAATGTGGCTAAGATCCTACAATAAACAGATTAAAAGGGCGCCCAAAATTCACAAAAGTCCTAGCCTATTACAAAGTAGCGGTGTGAGACTAGCATGTTATCCTATTACCCGCTGTCAAGGAGCCGGGACCGTTAAGTTGTCAAAAACCCATAGCAAAACTACGTATTTTGCAAACGTCAAAACCAGGGCACATATACCCTGTAATTGACGGAATTATCCTGAACATGATGAGTCTTCATAGCCCACCTAAATCGCCCCTCTTCGCCCGATGTCACCAGGGGGTGAATAACTGGAACCCCTGGCAAAAACCTGCCGCAGCGATGTGACAACGTCCAGAAGAAAATAGTAAGTAAGGGTGAGTAGTATGTGTGGAGCACGTCGTCCTGATGGAGAAATTTTGGTGTCTTTGGCATGTAGGTTTGGGCTGGGGTGTAGGCTGCCGAACAAATTATAGTACTTCGTACGTTCATGGGGTTCCTAGTACCGGACCGTTGCAGTGTCGCTACCCGGGCCGAGTCCTGAGGCCGCGCAGGGGATTAGGAGATTGGCCGCGACATTATTTCTAGTCGTTAGTTGCATACTTAGTTACAATTGACTGTACGTTTATCACCAAACCTCTTATTTATAGCTTAACAATAAACACATCAAGCTCGTTGGAAAAAGATCAAGTGATTGAAGCCAACAAGGAAGTCATTTAATACAGTATTAATCTTTAAGGTTGATTGCCTTATAAAACCCCGCCACCTTTTTCATAGACGGTAGTCTGAAGATCTCCTTGGCTGGCTAATTTCCGTATGAAATCTACTTCGTAGCTGCGGATCCGTTAGTACAGTAGTCTCTTGCGACATATCCCAGTTCCGAGTGCCGTTTAGCGGCCTTCTAGAAGAACCCAACTCATTTGCTGCGCCTCAAGCAGCAAATGATGTACAGTACTTAAGGTTCAGCTAACAATGTATATTAAAAGCCACGTCTTCCGTCCTCCTGTCCCAAAGGAATCAAAATTCATCCCATTGGGAAGAAAATTGTACCAAAGAGGCCTAGCTACCAGGAATACCCACGTTGCCGCAGAACCGGTGAGGTTGCATCCATTCCGCCTCAACACTTCTGTCCATTCACATTACTTACAGTACAAAAAACAGCGGGCCGGAACCAAACGCATCCACACTGCAAGGCATGCTGGATCTGCCTGTGTACGACCTTTTGCAGCGAATCTTGGAACGGGAAATTTATCATGGACGATGGTCTCGCGCCATAGCAATTGCGAAGCTCTATCTTGATAGATGCATTCGTAATGTATTCCCCCCTATTCCGTACTTTCGTAAAGTACAGCCACAGAAAGGGTGAAATGCTCGTACAGCTCAGACCACCCCGCATCTGCAGACTACCAGCCAAGGACCTGTTTTGGCGAGGACAATCAAAGGGACAACGGAAGTGTAAAGCTTTTGCTAACAAAATAAGCCAAAACCCAACGAACATCAGGTGAGGAGAAGCTCAATCAAGCGGGCAAACTAATATATTTTCAACGATTCTCTGTAGACACGGGTCGGGTCAGTGTTGCTGAGAGGCAAAGATGTGACTATACAAACTGTGACCTTGTGGCTCCCAACACTTCTTGCTCGTTTACAAAAATCAACCATCTCCAAAGCCGTAGTGTGCCAGTTCCCATAGACTTTGTACTAGGGTCATATAAAATAGGTTCATAGGGCACCCCTGCGTTTGTCCACCTACTGTATGTACTATAGTTCTCCTTTGCCAAGATCAACGACGGTGAAGAAAGAAGCACCTCTGTGGTGTACAGTCCTTGCTAATATATAGGCCAAGAATGCTTCTGCTGGGGTCAAAAAGACAAAAACGACTTCTTCGGAAAAGCCGAATCCCCAACAAGATGGCGCCGGACCGGGACCCTTACTGAAACTAGATTCATCTCCCACCCAGTGAGTACCTGTTACGCTCACGAGCAATCCTCAATCTTAATTTTCTAAGGCGTTATAGTACATGATGCATGAGATGTGAGACACGGTGTGCATCTTTGAGCCACTTGATTATTGTCCGCAAAATTGCGAATCGACGCGTACCAGCACTAGCGTATTACGGTAGCCAAGATAAGCTCCTCATTTGCGTATTACTGTCAGTAGTCAGTTGAGCTCCAGGGATGGAAAACAGGAAATCGTTTGTGGGGCCACAACTGCCACGTGGTGTTTCAAGCTGGGGGCGGCAGGCCTGGCAAATCTTACCCAATCCGTGGCGCCGGAGTGCAATAATACTTTCGTACAGGCCCAAATACTTGTAAGTGGGTCGTCTGTGCACTTTGACTGGTAAGGGATTATTCTCTAAAGTTATTGGTGAACCTGGGATTGCTCGCCCTTGATCAAAAATTCTCCACTTACAAGTATTTGGGCCTGTACGAAGTACCAATAATAAGGATTGATGAACCTTGTCAGTGTATTGTACATTCGTAGCCGGGACGGCAGGATCTGACCATGGAGCTAACTAACCCCAGGATCCAGAGATCTTTGGGACCCCCAAGACTTCGCCCAGGCACTGAGGCGCTTCGTAAAGTATCGTATCAATAGAGATGCTTTTTCACCGTTAGCAATACCGCTTGTTAATTTAAAGAAGTCTTGAATTTATGTAAGGAACAACTGCACTTCCCATGCCAAGCCTAGAGAATAGCCACGTACCGACAGAGCCAACCAGAGGCGCAGACAGTGGAATCTTTGATTAGTGGCCATAAATCAAGTATGGAGTGTCGGGGTAAATGAATATTGCTAAGGTTGACAGTTAGCTAGTATGACCAAACACACGTCGGGGCATGCAGCAATCGGATACTAGTTCTTCCAGGCCGAAAATAATACTCGTGATCAGGGAATGGTCTTGTTGCGTCCGCTAGGCTAATAATTATAAATCACACTGAAGTATTGTTATCTTATGTCTATACTAAGCACGCGACTACGCTTAGATCATACCATATTTATTTAGAGGGGGGGTCAATCTTGCTGGTAGGGGTTGGCAGCTTTAGCTATACATTAAACATTGCTGTTAATGAATGGGCCATTCGTCTTCTTCCACTAATCTAATACTCTACTATTGTTAAAAGATAATATAGTTATAACATTCAGTTTCTAACTCGAATAGGTCTTAACTAAACGTCGGGTTGATATAGGAATGAAGAGGCAAATATCAGTCGAGGTGAATCAAATAGAATTGATTCCGCTACCCAAATAATCTATATTGCTAAATATAAATGTTTAAGCACGAAGCTCCTATTTAATGAACACTGTTTGCTTATATAAAACCTTCGTAGGTCCACCAGGGGTTGCAGGAATTGACGGCATACAAAATCGTATACTCGATAAAGCTACCTCGAAGCTTGTAAGTTGGAGAAACAATCTCTTTAAAAGGAAATAAGTGCCTTACTATATATTTGTATTTTCAATGTTTTTTCAGGGGATTCTTTTCTATTTAAATGTTGTATTTGTTTTTAGCTATATATCATATAAGGCACATATTTTCGTGATGGTTTCAGCGGATGACTAAGTGTCCCTTCAATTCCTGTAACCCCTTTGTGGTAGGTCGGCAGGTCAGGTGGGTGCCTACCTGACATTTTGACTCCATGGTGGTCCGAAATAACAGCACCCCGTAAGGACCATCACGTGACATGACCCATATTTCAGGGTTGGCTAGCTGTCTCATAATATACCCTATATAATAATGTAATGGTTTATTGCTTCCTGATATATAAGGAGTCCCGGGACACTTGTCGTAGGAGCAAATCTCTCTTGGAAGATTTCTTCTAGAAGCTTTTCCCTTCTCGAAGCCCAGGCTTCGAGGAGCACTTGGCATCCAGAACCAGACAGATGTGATAATGTTGCTACTTTTTTGATTGTAGTATTGAGTAACTTTGTTAACTTGCCGTAGACGTTTAATTTTATTGAATCCTTGGGAGAAAAACACTGGGTATCTTATATATTTTTATCGTTGTTTGAGCACCCTTTAGAAGCCTAGGTTTGAACATAGTTTTCCCTTATAAAATCCTTTGGAACTTTATTGCTTTAATGGTAGTTGATACAAATAGTGGATGTATATCTCCCAGTGTGTGTTTTACATATATGGATTGAGTTCAAAATCTCAACTCCATCAAAATTCCAACGGGTAAAATAACAAACTATGACTACCCTGTGTATAACGCAAACTAATTACTTCAGTGATACCCCGTTCTATCCCACATCCACGCGTCGATGACATCTCATCCACATTTCCCCAGGATTAGAATTGAAGCGTTCCATGACTTTAATTTCAAATTCATCGCCATCAACAAATTTGAAATCGAATGCTCGCACAAGCGCGCCAACTACCAATAGCTGCTCAAAATAAGCAATGTTACGAGCGATGCACGCACGAGGCCCCAATGAAAAGGGCATGTGTGCTGTATTCATCTCCGCTTTCTGTTCAGGAGATGACTCAATCCAGCGTTCCGGGTGGTATTCGTCGGCACCCTCGAAACAACCAGGGTTACGGAGCAGTGTATATGTCGGAACAGACACAGTGACGCCCTCGTCGATCCACTCACCCGCAATCTTTCGACCACCCGGTGGAACAAGTCGTGGCAGCCCCAGCGTGCTAGCGGGTTTCACGCGAAGAGTTTCTTCAACGACTGCACGAAGGTATGGCAGTGCTGCCAATGTATTGTACTTTGGTACAATCTGGTCAGCAGGAACGGACGCATCGAGCTCTTCACGAAGTCTCTTGAACACTCGAGGGTTTTTCATCAAAAGGAAAAAGATGTAGGTAATGGCCGAGGCCATCGTGTCGGTCCCTCCATTCATCATAATCGAGCATTCGGCCAATATCTCGCCAAATGGTAGATTAGTCGGCTCCCCTTTGGCATTTTTGATCATCCTCGAGAATATGTCGCCATCAAGTCTGTCTTCTTTCATCCGCTTCAATGTGTTGTGATAAATAATGTCGTCATATTTGTCTCCATCTTTCTTATGCGGATGCACCTTGAAAAGCTTCTTTGTTATAGGCAAGAGACCTGGTTCCATACTAACCGTAGTAGTTACGGCCTGGGACCCATGTAGTGCCTTAATGTAAGGAGCTTGATATGTTTTTCCACCTTTGGTTTCAGCCGTCACCATGTCAGTACCACGTTCCAAGCAGTTCAGCGTGTAGCCGTAGAGAATATTTGAAAAGGCGTCTATTGTAAAGTAGTTAAAATAGCGACGCATGTTGATGGGTTGGTTCGTATTTGCCGCATTATCGACGCACTCCATGAGCTTCTCGATGCAGGACGCGATTGCCGGCTCAAGGCTGGTCAAACTTCTTTGAGCAAAGACATGACCTAGCATTCTCCGCTTAGCTTGGTGCTCGGACTTGACCCGGCTATCGGCCAGATTCCGAAATTCGCCTGCTCCACCGTCGTAGAAGGCATCTTTAAGAAGGTTTGCACCGTGACCATAAATATCCGGCATTGCTGCAGGATCCGAAACTGAGATGTGATTTGGGGCAATTCTCACGTGTGTGCCTAGTCGCTGATGTGCTTCGTGAATAGCTTGATAGTGCTTCCTCTTGAGATTTTGCCAGACTCTCCACAGAGAGGAAACCCCAGCAAAGGAGGGGGAGGGAAATCTCCGGAGCTGTTTTGCATCCTGGAGATAACTATAGATAGGCTGGACAAATACAACCATAACCACCCCTAATGATAACAAAGAGGCCAACATTTTTGCTGATATGAGAAAATTGAAATACTTTGGTGATCAAGTAGAACCCTCAGAGATATTAGAGAGGGAGAGTGTGATATTATGAAAGCTGTTGTAGTAGGACTACAGTATAGGCAACTCATCGCAATGGACAGTTCTTCGTTGTCCTGTTATACTGCTAGTGACCGCAAGGGTCTATAAATTGCGTCACACCACCATATCGTAGTTCCATTAACGGCACCTCTACAGAGGCCATGATCAGCTAACCTTCTCTTCCAAAGTGGCTTGTTTCTGTGTCTACGTCTCTGATATTCGGCCCTTTATGCAGTGTTCTCTACAGCAATAGAAGGATGCGCGCACATCTGAGGGGTCATGAATAAGATGACTTCATTCATTGTATGAAGGGCGTGAGAAATATGATTTCACACCACAAATGGTTACAGGCAATAAACAGCGTTATCCCACGCCACGCTAGACGGCCAGCTAATATCCGCCACATGGGCGCCTTTTAAGGCTTTGCGACAAGGACTTTCATAGTGACGAACTCTTGACAAGAACGGACATGATGGATGGCTCTTTGATGCTTAGAATACTTTGTATGTCGTCGATTTTCGTAATGATAAGGTGGATTCCTAGTTTACTACATAATGATTGGCCCGCGGAAGTACTAATGCTCGGCGTTTGGGCGGGCCGTTCCCCTCAATACGCTAAACCCTTAAGATCTGCAAGAAGCCTCTACAGTACGTACTGAACTGGGTGATATCTGCATTGTGCTTATCGTCACTTGAAACTTTGCTTATCAGTCTCGGCTCCTTACTCTCATGACGCTAGTGATCTTGGGCATCTACATCGGAGCTTAAAGATAACATCAACAACTTTCCTATCCTTTCCTATTCTTTCCTACACCATGTCATCTTCGTCTGTAATAATTTCATCATCTTCTGCAACTTTGTCTATCTTCTTTTTGAACTTTTGCCCATCAATTTTGGCTCTTGGCCTCTATGACGCTAATAACCTTCAGTATTCCCATGGAGTTTTGAGATAACATCTACAACTTTCCCACTTTATACCATACTATGTCATATATTTCTGCTACATTGTAGTATTATCATCATCTATATGCAACTTGCACACCGTCATCTACATATGCAACCTGCCAGTCGCGGTCATTCTGATGAAACAATGCAGGTAATAGCAGTGCGAAGCACTTCTTTTCCAGCTTACTCCCGAAGATATGTCAATTTTAATATGGGAATGCTGAGCCTAAGTTGGATAGCTTCATCGAGATTGAATAGTATTTTAGGTGTGTGAGGTTTTGCTACTTGACCCCACCTGTCTCATCCGGTTGTCCCCGCCTACTGGCAAGGAAAGTGAGGCGACTTATGGTAATATTCCGGTAACGTCAATTTGGTGCCTCCCACTTTGAGACGTCTCGTTACAGATGGGTACGCTGAGCCAAAATATACCAGTTAGCACTTCTGTAGTTTTTTAGTAATATTGTTGATCATGCCATACATTTATGCAGCAAATTACTGTAATTAAAAGCCCATTTGATGTTCCTATAGAAAGCGCTGAATGACTTGTAACTCATGATTTTCTGCGATGATTTTGATTAACAAGTTATGATTAGCGAAAATAAAAAGAAATAGGAATGAGTAAAGTTGACAATCACGTTAATACTGACTAGTTTAATCTTATAGTTCAAAATACGTGTTCAAGTGACCTAAACTTCATTAACCTATCTACAAAGGTATAACACGACTATTTTCGGTGTGAGCAGCTCAGCTGTGCGGATTACTGTAACACAAGAGCCTTACATCACGCTTATTCTTACATCACAGGTACCAGGGGCTTCGCCCTAATTCATTGGACACTTTAACCACCTTGTGTAAGCATAGGAAGCCAAAATTCGCCTAAGCTCGTGAATGGTCTCCATTAATTTACCGTAACCCCTGCTCTTAAATTTCGGAGATTTGCTCCGGATAGAAAAGGCACCTTTCTCTACGTCACAGATATCTTAAAATGATAAACTTGCAGATATCGAAGCCCAAATATACAGATGGGGAACAGGATTTACTGCTATGATGCACCCCCCACGCCTACCAAAGAGCAAAAACCTCCGTTGAAGTAAAGATACGGGTATGAGTCGTAAAATCAAAACCTATTGCTGGGGAAGCTGGGTCTAATTCCAAAAGATCGTCGCCTGCCTGCACTCCAATGCTTAGGGTTGTAATTAATGTAAATCCTAATAAACGTGGGCTCCATACGAAAGACCATAGGGCTTTGTGAAAAAGATGCTAGGAACATATGCTGGGAAAGGTCGCCGTCTTCCTGCATTGCATTTATTTTGAAGTAATGCAAAGTCGATGCTATCTTTATATGGAAATGACGCGTTTCTACGAAATCATGCTGCAACATAGGTCGTGGTCAACATGTTCAGCGACGTCAATCTCGCATACATCAACTACGCCCTGTATCACAGATGATGAGGAGATTTGATAACTAGAATATATACTTCAAGATAAAAGGAAGAAGAAATCCACTTGTTGTGAGCAAGATCAATATCTATCTCTTAAGAACATAACTGAAAATATAACAAGACGCCAACTTGTTGCAAGCAAGATCCATATTCATATTCAAAATATTTTTGAAGATTAACACCATGTATACTAATCTCAATATTGACCAAACATACGGCGTTCACGAATGTGTCGACCGACATGGAAATCATGGCACCAAAATTCTCAGCCAACGCGATATCAAAGTCAGCACCACTTCGGCGAAAGGCTTATTTAATCCTGGCCACGAACAGACCCAAGTGAGCCTCGTGGATGCTTTCCGTCCGGAAGGCAATGTGAAGCGAAAGCTTCTTGTAGTTGTCGATGGACGACTACCTGAACGTCGAAGAATTCAGATCGAGGCTTACTTCGTGTGGTGTAAGACGGAGGAGTTAATACAAGACTTCTTCATCAAGACGCTTACCATTCCGCAAACGGAAAAGACGGTGAAGCAAGTATCAAGTTTGGTCCGAACAGCCAAACAAGTAGGGCTTAAACGGAGAGATCTGTTTGTAGCTATCGGCAGCACAATCATGACAGACGTTGTGGGATTCACTGCAGCTATATATCGCAGAGCAACGCCGTGGATATTAATACCCCACGATCTTGTTGGGATACTAAGATCTCCTGCACATGACACCAAGCTTTCCACAAATCATATCCATAGCGGAACAATCCACAAGGCAACATTTGCCCTCTCCCATCCTCCCGTAGCCAGCTTTTACGACCCAAGCGACTTTACTTCACTTCAAGAAGGTGACTTAAGACACGGTCTCGCCGAGATGATCAAAATCTCAATTCACCATGATAATACTCTTTTTTCATTCCTTGAAAGTCACTCGGAAAATATCCTTGCTCATTCCGGGGAAGCAGGCCCTTTGGAAACCGCAGTTGGACTGGCCACCAGGGCGGTGCTCAGAGGGCTCGACGAGGTTGAGAGAGATGTTCACCCATCAAGCATCAGCTTTGGCGATGAAATAGCGCAAGCGATCGAAAAGATAAAGGGTATTGCTTTCGATGAAGGTAGCTCTACAGCTCTAGGGGTCGCAATCACTTCCGCTTTTTCATTTATGAAAGGTTATATGAGCATTGAGAATCTTGGACGTATCCTGGCTCTCCTGAGGAAGACAGGGCTACCGGTTTATAATAAGACTCTTAAAACAAACACGCTTTGGGAATGTATGAAGAGTAGGATCAATGATGGAGGAGCTTTCACAGTTATTGTTCCTATAGTCCTTGGACAAGGTGGTTATTTGAATGTGACAGAACTTTCACAAGCAGACATTACAGCGGCCTTATCCGTCTTGAGAAAGCATTTCTCTGAGACGCCTGCCGAGTCTCCCGAGCCAGAGATTTTGACTCCTGCTGTGGATATCAACAACGATCTTCAAGAAATCTCTCATGAGCGGACTGCCTCGGAAGAGACACGATATCACGTCATTACCGTTCCAGGAATCTTCAGAACAAGCAATCCAACGCTCATTCAGGACTACTGCATGGAAAAGAAATATGGACGAAAAAAAAAGGTTTTGGTTGTGGTTGACGATCAAGTGGGCAGCACTGTCATTGCTGATATTGACGGGTATTTCAAAAGGTACAAATCTGCTATCGATAACTTTCGCATGCTTCCAATGCGTGTCTCGAGCAACGGAAAAGATATGGATAGTACTCTGGAAGTAGTTGATGCTGCCATGGAATTCGGTGTGACGCAGCAAGATCTTCTCGTCGTAGTAGGAGGTGGAACTCTCATGGATATTGTCGGGTTTGCTGCTGCTATGTTCAAAGGCGGCATCCCCTATGTCAGAATCCCCACAACTCTTATAGGAATGATTGATGCCGGTGTCGGAATCAAAACGGGTGTGAACGTGGATGGCCATAAGAGTGCAATTGGCAGATATTTTGCTCCGGTCGCATGTCTCAACGACCCAGAAACTTTCCTGCTTTCACTTCCACGACGCGAATTTGCTAGTGGGCTAGCTGAGGCAATCAAAATGGCATTGCTTAAGAGTCCGCGACTCTTCGAAGTGATCGAAACATATCACTGCAATGCAGAGTACAACGGATACACTCACGAATTGATTCACATTTCAATTCACACGATGCTGGAAGAATTGCAGCCGAATCTGCATGAACATGATTTACGCCGATCGGTTGATTTTGGCCATGAATTTGGACATATAGTTGAGTCCCTGGCCAGGCATGAAATTCCCCACGGAGAATGCGTTGCTGTCGGCATGGCCATTTCTTCTTTTCTGGCTCATATGAAAGGGATTCTCTCTCGGGCCGATCTGGAAAGGATACTCAATTGTATTCTTAATTTGGGACTTCCGATCTTCGCTAGGGACTATGGCTGTTGTAAGGCGGATGTTATTTGGGCTAAGATTTGCACGGAAGGAATTGAGCACAAAGACGGGATGTTATGGCTCGCAATCCCGGAAACAATTGGCCAAGGAGGCTTCCTCGATAATATATCAGATATCGACGCTGAGATGGTCCGCGAGGCTTTATTCTGTTTGAGAGAGTATGCAGACCGGTATAGAGAAGGGAGTACTCTGAGGACAATTGCTTTGAAGGATGATTTGAAAATGGGAGACGACAAGCCATCTCTCCCAAACCCTGAAGGATCAACACCACTCGTTTCTGAGTTGGATCTGGAACAGGAACAAGCCATGGCTGCAAAATGGAAAGAATTTTCTGGGTATTGGAACAAGCCCAATGTCATTGTGGTAGATGTCGGAGCAACCTACCTGCGAGTGAGCATCATGGGGCCCCATGGCTTTCTTTTAGGCGAAGTCGCTCGGATCCCCAGTCCTAGCAAGCAGATGTACCCGCATGACACAATTCATATGCTGCAAGAGAGACTACTGCACACACTGGTCCGCGAAATCTATAATGTCCGGGCTAATCATAGTCACCTTTCTCTTGAAGAGGTTGGGGTGTCATTCGGTGCTGTTATCACTAGTGATGGGGTTGTGAAAGATGCAAGTATCTTGTGGACGGAGTCTGCACAGGGCTATGACTTTAAGAACGCTTTAAAGGAACGATTACCTGGCTTTCGGTTAACGATCTTGAACGACATTTCAGCCGCTGCTTGGCGATACAAAGATGAGGGACGATTTTGCCTCATCACCGTGAGCTCGGGACTAAGCAACAAAGTATTTAGCGCTGATAACGGTGCGCCTGGAAAACTTGATCTTGGTACTGCCGGGGTCGGCGGTGAAATGGGTCACGTTGTTGTAGAACCGCGCGCTGTTGATAGTCTCGTACAGCATGCGAAATTGCAGGCAGAGGCTCACCCTGAGGAATTTCAGCGTTCCCAGTTGAACGCATATGTTAAGGGAAATGTTCAAAATATTACTGCGCGAAATTTAGCCATGTCCTTCAAAGATGGCGACGACTTTGCAGCGCGTCTGCTCGAGGAAAAAGATATACCCTACTGTCCATGTGGCAATCTTGCAGATCTATGCTCGTACAGCTCCGGAAGGGGAGCATTGCGACGTGCCCAGATATTGGCAGCTCGAGGGGATTGGGACTACGGTGTTTCAGTTAATGATATAGCAGATGGTTGGCTTCAAGAAGGGATAGAGACCGGCCATCCGCTAGCGACCAAAGTTTTGTATGACTCGACATATCCCCTGGCACTACGCATCCTGCAATTGGCAGCAGATATTGGCTTGGAAAAATTTATAATTGTCGGTGGTTTTGCCATGAAGACCGGGAAAAAGGAGTATCTACGGACACTCCAAGATCATTTGGTGCGATTTTGCCACTACTCCGCCTTTTTTAGTGGCTGGACTGAGGGTAAAGTCCGTGGACTGGTCAAATTTGGTGTGGATGATGACAATGATGGTCTCATTGGCATAGGCAATTTTGTGCAGTACTCTTGTGCACAATATCGGGCTGTCGAGAAAGTAGTCGGAGAGCAATCTTTGTCCGTTGTTACAAGACCCATCCCTCGTTGCGGCGCCTTGGAAGTTTTAGCCAAAGTGGTATATTCTGGTATATGTACCACTGACCTGCAAATTCTTCGCGGTGAACGTGGGCTAGAGCCAAAAGTCCTTGGCCATGAGGGAGTTTGCCAAGTAGTTGAAGTGGGTAGGGACGTCAATGGTTTGAATGCTGGAGAGATAATACTTCTCAATCCCAATAATCCTTTAGATGATTACGACAAGCTGGGACATACCAGAGAAGGGATGTTTCAAGAATATGTGAAATTTGGTAAAGAATTTCTTGATCGAGGACAAGTTTTGAAATTAGGGCACAACACAACCAGCGCAGCGGACACGCTTATCGAACCGCTCGGTGGCGTGGTTGCAGCGGTAGACCGCATCAAAGATCGAGTAGATGGGAAGAATGTCCTCGTGCTTGGAGCTGGCATAATAGGCTTGATGTTTGTGACGATGGCAGGAAGAACGAATGCTCGTAATGTCTTTCTAGCCAACCGTTCTAAGGAAAGACTAGACTATGCAGTTGCAAGGAATATTATTTCAGAGGAAAAAGCCTTCGTCATCAATGGATCCTTTGCATCGCAACTAGACAAGATTTCGTCAGGCGAAGGTGTGGATGTCATCATTGTCTGTGTTTCACTTGGGCAAGGGAGATCTGCCGCGCAAGATGCCTTAAATTATATGAATGATGACGGATGTCTGTATCTTTTTGCGGGCTTCCGCTCTGGTGATGTATTGGCTTTAGACCAAGACGAACAAGCTGATATTTGGTCAATTCGGTCCGGCTGGAAAACTGAACGGATCCAATACGCCGGCAAGTCTGTTGAGCTAGTGGGCCAGCGAGGAAGCAGGAATGAAAATCTTGCAAAAGCCGCAGATGTCATTCGACGTGACAATCTCTCTTTTAGCAGAATGATCTCGCATATCGTTTCGCTTGACATCCTTCCAGATGTCATGCTATCTCTTGCCCGGGACGGAAATGTAAAAGGTATGCCGGCAAAGAGAGTGGTGGTGGACATGGATTCTCGGGATGGAGTTATTGAATCCTCAGAAGAGCTTCCATTGCGCCATCTCTATGAAGCCGCAAGCAAACCAAGGGACGCAATCTCGATTGCTAACCACTTTCGTGAAATTGGATTTGAAGGAGATAGTTCTTTGCTTGGTTGGGTGTATCCGCCAGCATGGCAGGAAATCGAAGCTATGATTCAGACGGCTCTGAAGATGGAGTCACTAAGTTCTAAAAGGCATTTCATCTGGGTTGGGACTGGCCCTTGGGTATTCTTAGTGAATGCTCTAAAGGAGATTGAACCAGCAAGCCAGAAGGTCACGTTTCACACGCTTTCAAGTCTCGACCCACAGGCCCTCACAGACCTATTTACAGACATAGACGATCTCTCCACAGCCGTCTGCCTGGGCATGACCCAATCTGGTACGACAATTGAAACCATGATGCTAATGAATGCATTACGGGAATGCTTTGACAGGGCCGGGTTTGACTACAAAGAACATTTTCTTTGGATTACTGAACTTTACAAAGATAAATCCAATCACAAGAGCGGCGAAAGAACGATCCGGGAAGTTAGAAACAATGATTGGAAGGAGGTGGACATGGTGCCGTTGACAATTGGAAACCAGTCCGGCATCAATGCCCTCTTTTGCGCTCCTCATTCCACGCCAATGTTCTTAGCATTGGTTCTTCTGCTTGATAAAGATCAGAAAAAACTGCAACGCATGTATCAGCAGTACCTGGCATCCAAGGATAGAATTGACCACAGCATTCTTCAGAAGGCCTTCGCTGTGGCATCAAATCACATCGAACATGTACAGCTAGGTTTGGACGAAGAAATTGCATTCTCTCTAGTCAAGCTGGTCACTCAGCTCGTGGAACAGGGACTTGGTTCAAAACAAGTTGGTTTTAACCCACGGGTTCACGTAGCTTCAACACGGGAGGTAGCTGGGCCTGACGCTATAACAATCCCCTTGCGTATGCAAAATTCGCCCGCCGTCAAAGTAATGTTGACAATGAACGCTATGTCAATATTTATTGCCACGGTAGCTTACCATAGAGGTATTAAATTTGTCACTCATCCCAAAGTGGACATGTACAAACACAAGGCCATGGAGCAGGTGGCCAGAATTGAAACGGAACAGAAGACGTCGAATCGTGAATCTATCCGTACCGATATCCTCACTTATCTAAAGAACAACCCTCAAATGAGGTTCATGGAGGTTCTTTACTACGGAAAAGCCGGCCCATCCTATGAAGAGGTGGTGAAAGATTTGTTAAAGTCGGATTTGGCATCGCTAGCTGAGACAATATCTATTAATTTTAGTCAAGGCGAGGAGTGGAACCATTCAAGGTACCAAGCAGCTGTGCAGAGACATGATGCTTTGTACGTAATTTTAGTATCCCAAGACTATTGCAGCCAGGTGGAGGGTATTCCGGAAGGAATCATTCACAGCAATATTCGGATGCTCCAGGCGATTGCCCACGCAACGCATGAGACGCTCATTCCTGAGAGTCTGTGTTTCCAAGTTGATGAAAGATTTTGGAACGAGGTCGTTATCACAAAAATGTCGAACAATGCATCAGAGTTGTTGGACGGATAAAGGGGAGAAATTAGCAGGCCATTCGCTTGATTTAACTAAGTTTTGAGCAGATCTTTTCTTTTCCTTTCCGCATGATTTGTTTTATATACTTTAAAAATTTCGTTACTGTGCCGAAGCAAAAGGATCTGTATTTGTGGGTTTTGTAAATTACGATTATGACGAGATGTTGTCCTAAGACGTTTGGATTAAAGAATGTTAAAGCAGGTTAGAGCCCAAATTTTTACTACAGCTCAATAAATTATAGCCATTTTCAATACAGTATTTAGCTGCAAAAAATCAAGAGAGGAATCCGTCTATATACTACACAGTATTGTTAAATAAGCAGTTCAAAACGTTGACCAGGTTTGAGATTAGCACTCATCAACTGTTTGAACTACGGAGATTCGGAGGTTTCTGGGTGCCACGTGATGCTACAGTAGTGGGGCTCGTCGGCTGGCAATCTCGGGTTACACGAAAAGACGTCAACCTCGGATGTCCAATCCGTTCATGTGACGTTGTATCTATACAGTAATATTTGACGTCATTAGGGGGAGGGGAGAGATCTGTTTACAACAGATGCATTCATTGGGTGTATGGTGAATAATCCGTACATTATATTGGCGGGTATTGGGCATTATATCCGTTAAGAACTGTTGCAAATGATGTCATTCACTAATGCATGGTAATGCAAAAGTATTCAGAACAATAACCTAAGTTAACTTTTCCTCCTCCTCCCTCGAATTATCATTAATTATTAAATGCTACATACTACATTACATCCTGACGAAATTGCGACCGAAATTCCAGCATCACAAACGCAATTTCGAAGGCCACAATCTTCACACCCGCATTAAATCAGCACAATGGCGATAGCTTCACCTTCTACTACAACGCTGAATTCCGAACCTCGACCGCGAATAGCCAGCCCTGCTCCCACTTTACAAAAAGCTCCAACCGCTATAGAATTGGACAGGTTAAATTTCAGCACTCGATACAAGGGCCCCGAAGCCCTTGGAGTCTCCACTCCCGAGCTAGAATCGAATCCGCCACGCCCACCCACTCCAATAAGAAGCTCATTGTCACTCAATCGTCGACCATCTGTGACGGAGCCCCAGTCTCTTAAGGCCCCGCCACGCAACCTATATCGCTTCATCAATGCTTGTCTAATAAGCATTGTCCTGGGCTTGAACGATTCAGCTCCTGGTGCCCTTCTACCATACATCGAAAAGTACTACTCCATTAGTTATGGGACGGTATCTCTCATCTTTGTGGCATATGCAGTTGGATTTGTCAGCGCCGCACCACTCACAAAGTTACTCCAAACAAAACTTGGACGAGCTTGGTTCCTCTTATTGTCACAAATTTTGGTCGTTTGTGAATATATAATAATAGTCATCCGGCCACCATTTGGAGTCATTGTCGCGGGCTTCTATGTTTCTGGGCTAGGAGCTGCATGGGCTTTGTCCGTTAACAATGTCTTTGTTTCGGGTTTGAAAAATGGTACTTCATTGCTGGGTGTGTTTCATGGCTGCTATGGTGTAGGAGGCATTCTAGGACCTCTTTTGGCTACTCCGATAGTCAGTGCGGGAAAGCCCTGGTCCGAATTCTACTATATAACGCTGTCATTATCTATTTTGAACGCGATAGGTGCGTTTTGGACCTCCCGTGGGTACGAGGAGGAGCTATCTGCATCATCTGAGCTTCAATCGACACCGCGCCAACAAGAGACTGGGCAGCCATCCCGATTAAGTGTACTGCTCAAAACTATACGTAACCGTAACACTTTACTAGGAGCTGCGTTTATCTTTGCCTACCAAGGCGCTGAAGTCTCCCTTTCAGGCTGGATCCTCTCCTTTTTACTGACAACCCGTCCTCATCCAGCTTCTCAATCCTCTTCCCTTGGTTACGTGACGTCCGGTTTCTGGGGCGGCATCACACTGGGGCGCTTTGCACTCACCCACTTTATGCAGCGCCTAGGCGAGCGCATTGCTGTGACCGTTCTCATTGTCGGATCCGCAATATTTCAATTGCTAGTGTGGTTTGTGCCAAATATTATTGGAGACGCGGTCGCAGTCGCTGTGGTTGGTTTGCTGCTAGGCCCTATCTATGCTTTCGCTATATCGACCTTCAACCGTTTGCAGAATCGGGATGAGCTTGTCAGTGCGCTTTCCTTCGTGAGCGCAATGGGGTCCAGTGGGGGTGCTGTTGCTCCGTTCTTAACGGGTATTATCAGTCAGAAGACTGGAATATGGGTTGTTAATCCTATCGCTATAGGTCTATTTGGGGCCATGACTCTTACGTGGCTCTTGTTGCCTAAGAGGCCTAAGAGAATCGAGTGAAGGATGGATCTAGTCTTGATCTTAGTACTTACAATTCTCCTTGGTTGACATGTCACGGCATCATGTAAACAATGCTGACTAAAGGCAACTGGTGTCAACCACTGTATCCCCGGATGGTCAGCGCCTCTGTCTAAAAGTGCTTGTTGATTTGGTATATGTACCAAATCTAAAAGCTCTAGAATGCTTTGCTTAAGGCTATGAGGACTCTAACCACTGAGGAGGTTACTACTAGGCCTCTAAATCTACATTCTTTCATGTATTTAAATAACTAGCTTACTATCAATATACTGTCAAGTAGGATTACGAGAAGCTTTTAAAAGTATGAATTCAGTAAATCTTTATACTGTTATTTGTTATGGCAAATTACAATACAATCTATTTGGTGACAGCGTTGAATGAGGATTAATATTTGGCTGCATTATTACATTTTACACAAGAGAGGAAGACAGAGAATATTATTCTGTATTGAAAAGTTTCTCGGAGGTACTTCAAACAAACGACTCTTATTAAGGTGCTGAGATGCTCTTCGACTGAAGCATTAACGTTTCTTATGTTATAACATCGTAGAGTTTAGGCTTTATTTAGCTTCAAATTCAATTCAGCTATCAACCGTTGGTTAATGAAAAGCTATAAAAACATAAAATTGAACTTCATTAGTCTAGTAATACATGTACGGTAGAAATTTATTGTACTGAGATCTCTCTCAAAAACTTCAATCATAGCTTAAAACCTCCAGGAACTAGATGTTGAAAAACACCCGAGGGGTCGTATTGAAGACTGGCTGACTTAAGCTTGCTGTAGGATGTGGTTCCGTAACTCTGCAGTGGCTTTTGGGACTGGAAGGCGTCGTTTAGGAATTGGAAAGAGTCGTATAGTCCCAAGGTCTTGGCATATCCGTCAATTGCTGCCACGCAGTCTTCAAGAATCGAGTAAACAGCCGAGCTATCTTCGGCTCGGGACCACCCGATATTGATGGTAGCCCCTACCCATACCAGTCAATGTTAGTAAAGAGAGATTCAAGAATGACCAAACAAGATCGGGTGTCTAGCAAGAATAGCTCAACAGCGGAAAACGGTAGAAAAGACTTACATAGCTGCTCCCGCAAGGTGACATTCATCGGGTCGTCACCCCTGTCTCGCGACAGCTGCACCATAGACTTGGAAATAGGCTGAGCCATCAACGCCAAAGTGCCGCTCTGTATCTCTTTGACACGAGGAAGAAACTCTGAGATTACATCAACAAGTCCAATATAGGCCGCGCTGTCTAAATAGACTGTAGTGACACCGTAGGTCCACCTAGAGTTTAACAAGCCAAAGTTAAGAAAGCTTTAAGGTTTTACATGGATTATCATTAGATGACTGTGCTTACCTTGGGAGGTCAGGGAGACCAGCATTTGCCAAATCGTAGAAACTATCGTATATCTGAGTGCTGTCGCTAGTATTAGGAATTAAGAAGAAAGGGGCGAAAGCATCTGGTCTCTCAACTTCAGCTAGGTAAACGAAGGACGCCAAAATTGTGTCGTTAGTCAATGCGAGATAAGGAAGGATGCTGGCCTTCGCATCGAGCTGCCCATTTAGTTGGAATTCTGCCATGGCAGCCATGAAGTCTTTTGAGTACTCGGATGAAAATGTTACTTGACCACCCCAAACCTTGTTCATGGGTACAGTTCGCTGAATAAGGTGTGTGACAATGCCTAGAGAATAAGTATTTATGTTAGCCCCTATCTCATTCGATCCAGGCAGCCCTGCTTGTTATATTCCAAGGTTGCATGGCTTACCAAAATTGTTATTCGCGGCCTTGACACCGTGGTACAGGTCCGGGTTCTCAGTTGCGCTTGCCGTGACGACAGAACCATTGGCCAACATGACCTCGTACGCAATGACGTTCTGGCTGACCCAGCCATACTCGTTAGACAGGTGGGAAAGACCGCCTATGTCCGAGTCAGTTTATTTAATAGCATGTTTTAATAAAAGTTCGACGGAGTCTAGTTTTGATTAAGGGGTTCAAATACAATTCAGCATCAAAGGTTAGCTCACCTCCCGTAGCCAGGCCTAATCCCACGCTATTCAGCCGTCCACCTACCACAAGCCGCCCAAAGCTTCTCATATACTGGTATATATCGCCCCAGGTATTTCCCATTCCTGACCTCTGTGTTTGAGTGGCTTCATCGTACATCAAATCGGTAAAGCCTTTCAGAGAAATCAGTAGGCCGCCATTGATGTTAGCCCATCCAGGGTTGGGTGAGTGACCACCACTGCGAACTGCAAATTGGCACTGGGTAAACTGGGAGATAAGAAGAGCAATTCTCAAACTATCGCTTCCCGGCGGAGTAAAAACACACAGAGGGGTCTGGTATGCAGTTGCTGACCTGAACATAGCTCAGCGTTAGCGCTCCTGGAAGCAAGAATTTATTGGATAGAGGGAATTCATGCATGCATACCACTGGGAATTGGCTTGCTCGATGTATCTAGTGCCATTGCTGGAAAGTGTCACCACCTGCTGGGTTCCCTCTGCGGCCATCAAGATTGCGCATGCCAGAGTACAACCCCTTACAGTCTTTGCTTGAAACGGCACCGTAGATTGGTTCAAACCGATGGACTCAATAAATTCATCAACCAATTCAACGTTACGTGTGTATGCAGGTGTATGTATAGGCTCATGCGATGGTAGTGCAGCGACATGGGACATACTGAGAACCCAAAAGCCGAGCAGAGAAATAAGCATTGTTCTTGGCACTGCTCTCTTAATAGACTCAATTTGGAAGAGAACTTAATCAAAAAGAGGTGAATTCTTGTCAGGAAACTTTGTTGAATCGCTCCTTTACGGAAATTTGCCTACTATGGCCGTCTTCATATAGCCCATCGTCTTTTGTTAGGCTTTCATTACCTCGATCCATGTCTCTATGCCTTTACAGTAAGATAAGCCAGTTTAATGTTACTCGAGTGCTAATGCGGCGCTTCTCAAATTTCCACACGAGGATAGATCCCGTGAGCGGGAAGTCAGGGCTGTGTGAACATCAATTACTTACAAGTAAAACAACAGAGATGGATTTGGTTAGTGACTTGTCATTAGCTGAACAAGAAGGAGTCAGCGGCAAGATTGTAAAACAAGTCCAATGAAAGTTGACAGCGCCTCGATCATACAGTGCAGTATTGCGCCCATTTGACAGCCGATAAATCTCGGCCGACAACTGTGCCTCACTCCCCTATATCTCCGAACTCAATGGTGATTTTTCGGCCTAGAATCTCCTACCCTTTAATTTGGCTATCGATATGCAGTAGGTGAGATACGCATAGGGAGTAAACATAGATTGTTACTGAGTTCATCGCACATCCAGTTCTAGCAGAGCAATCTATTCTAAACTTTTACCACAACACTAGCATCTGCTAAGCAGAGCGCACCTGCCAAATTGTTTTAATTCTTTTAGCATTGATTGAGCCGGAAAAAAAGTTCCCTGCTTTATTTGAATTATGAGAGCAATGTTAGATTTACTAAAGGTTTTAAGCACTGGACTGGCCTTGTGGATTTGCCGAGCAATTTATCGCATCTACTTTCACCCCTTGTCACGTTATCCAGGTCCCAAGCTCGCCGCCGTGTCTAATTCATGGTGGGAATGGTATTGGAACTATTACAAAAATGGGTGTATGATTTTTGAAATTGATAGGTTACATCAGAAGCTCGGTGAGAAACACTCCATCATCATATAAATTTGTTTAGTCCTCTTTCCTAGCCCATGCTGTAACGTAGACATGCTCATGCACAATACGAATATAAAGGAATCTACCTCAAGCTGACAGTCTCGCTCTGAGCGATTATGATCATAGGCCCTGTTATCCGCATCGGTGTAAACGATTTACATATAAGTGACCACGAAGTCTACCAAGATATATTCAAGACCAACACATCTTTCATTAAAGACGCCGAGTTCTACCAGTACATATCATTCCCTGGTACATCGATTGGTGAGACCGATCCCGAGAAGCACCGAATTCGGCGCAAGGTCCTGGCTCCCGCCTTGTCCGGAACACGAATTCAAGAGCTTGCCCCATTAATAGAAAGCAAGTCAGTTCAACTCCTGGCAAGATTCGAGAAGTCCGCCAGCCAGTATGGATCCGCTTCAGCGCCTATTTGCATTAACAGCGCGGCCAAGGCATTTACTATGGACATCATCTCCAAGATTGTTTTGGGTGAAGAACTTGGATGTATTGCTGAGCCGAATTTCAGGAGTGAGCTCAGTGACCATTTACAAGCCGCATTCTCCATGGGCTGGATTGGCCCATCTTTCCCCTTGTTGTCTTCCATCGCCTTGTGGATCTCACAAAGAGTTCCGGTGTCAGTATTTCCTATGCCTCACTTGAAGTTTAAGCAGGTATGATCATTTCAATGAGCACTGATATGTACTTCCTACAACCAAGCTCAATTATTCACCGAGCTAAAAATGACTTTTTGGAATAGACTGACACTCATGATCTTGTTTGCAGAGCTGTGCAGCTATTACCAAGAGATACCTCGAGAGATTTGGAACGACTGATTCTGCTGCCGCTACTCACAGTCCCTTGAAAATATCAACCAGCCGTGGTGAACGATCTGCCGTGATTGATATGTTGATGGATCCCACTTCTGCACGAGGTCACCACATACCTACACTCGATGAGCTGGGCGATGAGCTGACTATATTGTTGACGGCGGGAAGTGACACTAGCTCAAATGCTATTATCTCGGGAATTTATTACATTTGTAGCCATGCGGATATCTACCAAAGATTGAGCACCGAGTTGCAAGATACCTTTAGTTCTCTCGATGAGAACATCACCTACGAAAATGCGAAAAATCTACCATATCTAGTACGTCAAACTGTATCAATATAGTCAATAATTCCCCATTGGCAACTTGATCTTTTTAGGAAGTGCTAACGAAAAGTCCGTTTAAGACGGCCGTCATCAAAGAAACTCTACGCATCGGTCATCCTCTGCCTGGACGACTTCCGCGAGTTGTGCCGCTAGGTGGCTATCAACTGTATGGCCATCCGATAAAACCAGGGGTGAGGTCGGAATATTACTGTGAACAGAACTGAGCACATGTTTTAACTATATTAAAGGTCAAAATACACTCATCGGCGTACATCCTAAATCGACAGGCGGATGTCTGGGAGAATCCCAACGAGTTTGAGCCAGCGCGTTGGATTTCAGACAGATCTGTAGTCTTAGACAAACAGCTCGCAACATTCGGTCGTGGAGCACGAGGTTGTCTTGGAAAAGAGTATGTCAAGTTTCGCTGCTGTTTCCATTTGCTTTTAATTGTATCACTTCTGCTTTTTCTCATGCTGCTTCGAAACTTCCCATACACGGCACTGGGTCAGAGACAACAACCTACCCAGTCTTTAGATAAATTTGTATGCTATTGCTAATCAATATCGCTTTTTCACGACTATAGTCTAGCCTGGTGCGAGTTATGGGTCCTCTTCGCGAACTTGTTCCGCCGCTTCCACATTGAACTTGCTCCATACACCCCTAAAAATATGGAATGGGTAGACATAGTTCTTGTACAGTAAGTCTCCACCGTTCTCAAATCATTAGCGTTAGTTTGGTGACATGTCTGATGTATGCTCTTCAAGTTACACCCAAAGGCTATTCGTGACAGTCGAAAAGAGATCCAGGTAGGCGTTGGAGGAAGTGCGTCAATGCTATAGAATGAAATCACAAGGATTATAGACTCAAGCGGGAGCCGGACAGTTGCTCCTTTGGACGATCTTTTATTCCTCTTTCTTCTTGAAAGTGTTTAAATAAACATATTAAGCCTATTACTTGTTTGAATCTGATTAAATTATGATACAAATCTAAATTCGTTTCCTGAATTTTCCATTATTGAGCTATCTCCTTTCAGGTACAAATTATTAAATTCCGTTCTTGATAATTCGATTTCCTAGACCAACAGCCCATCGCACTACTTATGCAGGCCTTCAGTTATATTTTCTACATCCGAATGCCATCCCAGGATCAGCCTGGTATCATCGTTCAAACCAAAAAATCACAAAAAACTACGGCAGATCACTTTACTTGTAGGAAATTCAAAGCATTTATTCCATGCTACTCATACGCACAAGTACTATTCTACTGCAAATTTTTAAGTCGCACAAAACATTGGCGTGCTCTATGAGTAACTCCGTCAACAGCAGCATAACCCCCCAATGACGTGGGGACTGGTAGCAATTCAAAGTTCCAAACAATCATCGTGGTAATGATTCTTGCCTCCAAATAAGCTAGTCTTTTGCCAAAACAACCTCGGGTGCCCAGGCCAAAAACTAATTGCGGACCAGCGGTTGGATCAAAATCGCCTTCCACGGCTCCTGTATCAATGTTACCGCCTTTTGCTAGCCATCTTTCGGGTTCAAAAGCTTTCATATCGCTGCCTTCATCCCACTTCCGGGGAGAGGCCGCCCGTGACGTCAGGCTCCGCATGGACTCATCAATGTTAAAGGATGGCGAGTAGCAGCTCGGGCCGTTGGAAACAAGGACGACGACGGTTCCCTTTGGGACATGATGGCCTAGAAGCTCTGTATCACACGTCGCCTCTCGCGTGACACTTATAGAACTCAGCCGCAGGCTTTCCTCCAGAACGGCGTCCAGATAGGCGATTCTGGAACTCGCTATCTCGACAAATGATGGACACCGCCTTTCGGTCACTGCATCGCTGTAGGATGTATACAGTGCTGAGCGAAGTTTTGATTGCGCCGAGGGCTTGTCGGTAAGAAATTTTAACATCCAAGCAAGCATGGAACTTGTCGTATCGTGGCCGGCAATTATATTGCCGAATATCTGGCAAATAGAGTAGTAAGAGACTTGATGGTTTATTATAACAATATTGGGGGAAATCGAGCTGTCCAACTTACCTCGTCCACCAAATCCTGACTTCTGAAGTCCGGCTGTCGTTCGGCTTTGGCAGCAATAGCTTTCTCGCGGCGCAGCATGTGTTCGACAGCAGAATGAACAGGCGTGTCATTATTAGTTGGTGGCGTGGATTTGTTTTCGTAGCCGAGTCTTGCGATTGCAATCCCAACTTGCTCTCTTATGAAACGGTCTTTGACAGCAAAGATATTCTTATACCAATCTTTCCGACTCATCCACCACAGTGCTAATTTTGGCATCGGCGAACTGATCAATTTCTCAAGAATGACCGTTCCCTCGATGCTCGACACAATGAACTCATTAAGGAGGGCCTTCGGAAACTCCACTGGCTCGTCATCATCATCATCAATCACATGACCAACAATATCTTCTAGCCCATCAAGCTTGGCCAAATAGTCGAGCTGAGGACGCAAAGCCGAAACCTTGATTTGTTCGCCAAATGTAAATGCCAGAACAGCGTCGAGCGCAACATGATGCACGTCCAAGGCGGCACTGAATGGTCTCCCAGCTGACAATTTTGCTTTGAGCTCCCAGAGTTGAATAAGACTAAGGGTCTTGTCGTAAATAACAGGACCAGCAACACCTCGCAGGAAAGCCGGCGTCATCAAGTCCTGCAACCATCTCCGAGACGCCTTCCATTTTCCATCAGTACTGTTGAAGCGAATGTGAAAACCACCTGCAGGCGCCATTAAGTCACCCGTGAAGCTTGATCTGTCAAACTCTTTGCCACGCCGCAGCAGAAGGTCTTGTGCCTCGCGAAAATCGGCGAGAAGGAGCCAAGGCTTGGAGAAGGGACGTATAAAGACCTGGCATAATGGTGCGTTAAGTTTCTCTGTTTGTCTGGCCATCCACAGCATCACCTCGTGAGTGACAGCCACCTCTTTCATCATTTCCGGCACATCTCCAAATAGTGAAGTAATAGCTGAGGGGTTGTAAGGTATTCCAGGTAGTGGCTTAGGGAGAAGCCATAGATAAAGTCCGTAGAGAGCAACAGAGAAGACAGTAAGGGCAACATACCAGTAATGACCAATTACGGTCTCACTGACTGCCTTGAGAGTTTTAGACGACAGATGAAGAGCTAAAGGCATATTCACAACATATATTGGGCAAGTATAAACGATGCGACTGTTCTGGTGCTATAACCTAGAGTGTTTCTTTCCTGTGTTCAAAGAGAACAAATAAAGTTACAATCCACCAGACACAGTGTCGAAAGTTACCCAGAAGTAGGTTCTGCATCAATTTTCACCTTGGAGTTAGCATATACGTCTAACGTAGTCTGCAGCCGGCTTTCCCGCTGGCTGCTGTAACCAGGCTTTAGCCGCTAAAGTCGTCGGCCGAAAAAAGACGGGAATATATATATGCAAAGGCGCCACAAGTATTAATAAATCGCTAGCAAGGGCCATCCCTTGTATTTCAGACTATGGAATAAGGCAACTCCGTTATGAAGAATGCAAAAAGATCTTGTATCTACATGTCTTATTCTGCTTACAGTATTTATGCTTGGAGCTGGAATTTATAATAGTAGATATTCTAGGTATCATTCTCACTCTGTCATTGGACCTGTAGGCTGTCGGTTAATTATATATTCGCCACTATATATTGAATATGTCAGAAAGCTGAAAAGGATACTTGAGCTAAATAGAATTTACATGTCTATATGTTCTATCGCTAATTTAATGTTACTATCTTCGCTGTTGAGCTGGTCCCCATACCACATCGGATCTATTGGCATTTCACCGAAAGAGTTTTCGTAAGAATACCCGGAAGTTTCCCAATTTTGCTGAGTGAGGGCATTACTAGAATCGGAGCTGCTAGAATTGGCCGAATTGTCTAATGTAGAAGTTAATATTGAAACCGAAGCTGTCGAGTTCCAGTTCACCTGGCCTTCGTCGAAATGAACTCCCATGTTCAAAGGCGTCATGTCAGCGAGACTAGTACATTTACTAGATTTAGCTCGTTCTATAAGCTTAGAAAGGTGGGAAGCCCCTGTCTCTGCCGTTATGCTGATTTCGGCCAACATTTCCAACCGGGCCAGTCCGTCTTCCGCTGCTTGCATACAGCGCTCCAGTCCAACCCTGGCGCCTGCTGCCCAACCAATAGGATCGAAACGCGATACACCACCTTGAATGTTCTCCTCTGGATTGTGTGAAATTTGAATACTCTCATTATTGGGCTCAGCAACAGTAGAATTTGAGAGTCCCTCAGGCCGGCTTATATATAGGCACATGAGAAGCACGGCGGCCTCGAATGTGTAGAAAGCGATGTTAGCGTAACGTGTGTAAGCTGTTCCCAACATGGCTTGAAGGGTGGAGACGGCTTCCAGCACATTGACCGCGGCCAAAGCTAGAGCCTGGGTCTGAGACGAGATGAGTGACTGTTTGTACGCGGGAAGGCAGCGGACCTGGCCCGGGTCCAGCAGGAGAAGACTTTTAAAGTTGTGACAGATCGACTCAAAAATGGTGATATGTAACATTTGCCTTTGCAGTGGAAGCATGGGATATTTTTTATCCCATTCTTTATTTGTCGCCGGATACAGGGCGAATGGTGCTGGCAGGTCGGCTAAAAACTGTGTGCAAAGTTTTTCATATTTTTCCTCCGCCATCGCTGGATTATACACAGTTGAGGCACGACTCTTTTGATCTTGTGAGCAAACGTCTTTCCAAAAGGTTGCAAGTCGGACTTGAAGCAGCCGCTCGGTGAAGCCATCGGGGGCGTCGTCATGGCCCGCGTCGGCCTGCGCGTTTGGTAGGACTTGAGTACAGAAGCTCTCGTTCATGAACGAAATGCGATCTAGTTGCCTAGATAGGAGACTGGTAGTTGTTTCTATGTCAGCAAATATTGGCGACACTGACCGAGTTGGAACAAAAACAAGCTAACTCACTTGTCCCAAATATATAGGTTATAAAATGTCCTACGTCGCATTTCTTGTTCTAGTTCGTCTAGATCGCCAATATTTGGCGAAGTAATAGTACCATCTGTGGCGTGTTTATGATATCCAAGACCCTGTGCCATGTGTATAGATTTGCTAAGAATCTCCCAAGACTCCTTGGCCCGCCCCTCGCATGCAGCATTAAGCCCAGTGAAACAAGTATACTGCAAGCGGATAATAGAGCCCGTAAGATGAACATTGGCCAACATAGTGGCAAGATTGTCAGCGATGTCGCAGCACGTATCCCTGATATAAGTGAGGGGCACACCGCGAATCGTATCAATGGTGTATGAGGGCGAGGGAAGAAACTGCGAGGCAAATAAGCACACACGTAGGATAAGAACGGTAAACTCGGCATCGTCGAGTGTTACAATTGTCCTATTGTTCCACCAGCCATCATAACGATACATGAAGCTGGGAGTGTGTATTAGTTGACTCATCCAGTTAACGTTCGCAAAAAAGAATTTTAACAGAAAGTCAAGGATTGGACGAGTAGGCATTCGTCTAATCTCTTTTTGAACGATATCGAGATACTTTTGTGGCAAGACCATATTTTTACTAGTTTGCTGCTTGTCTTGTTGGTGTAAACCTAACTGAGTACACAGACGGCGTTAGTTCTGATGGCATTCTTTACTACTATTGTAGAAAAAGGGGGGAGGATGATATGTTAGATTGAGTCTGAGCACCTACTCTCCGGAGAAGACCCAGTGTATTAGAGTCACTGTATTCAAAATATCCAAAATTCTCCGAGAGAGATCCCGTATGTCGCCATTGAAATTTGGGTTCTATGGAAACTCTGTTCAAGCCCATCCATGACATCTCCATTTCGGTTGTTTGATCTGTATCAATTTGTTGGGAGGGTGCCATTTTGTCAGCTTGAGTGTAGTCTCCTATCTGAGGTTCTTGCAGCCGTGACTGCGACTGTGATGGAGGGCCCGAGGAGTAAGTGCATTGTTCCGTCCGCCGGCGTCGGGTGCAATGATTGCAGGGCAACTGGCGGTTACACTGTAAAAACAACATCAATGGTTGATTATGTGCTAAGGAAGAAGCCTGGAAATTTGTAACTCCTACCACACACATTCATGATTGATGAAGTATATTAAGATAGAAAATAAAAACCTTTTGTTTTCTCAAATAGCACGCTGTACATGCTGACACAACGCGTTTCCGACCTGAGGTCAAAATCTGGGGCGCACTCGGGTTTGACGGCATAACCTCTAACGGAACGGACATGAGAACAATGAAAATGCAGAAAACTAATAGTACTTGGATGTATGTGGGGAGATGTTCGCCAATTCTCTAATACATAATGAAGCCGTCTCATAAGAAAAAGACTCAAGCCTTATTTGTGCCACTGTGTTATCTAATTGATCTGACCGGAGAAAAGGGGAAATGTTAGACCGATGCATGAAGCAAAAGTACACATTAATGTAAGCCAAGGCGAAGACCAGCACCAACACGAACGACAACAGTATTTGATGATCTTCACCGCTGCGCTATTAAAATAAGATTATTTGGAAACCAGATTTTACTAACAAGTGAATCTGAAATTCCTTTTATTAATCCGCAATCTGTCACTTATTGTTCTTTTATGGGTTCTATACGAACAAACGTATTTAAAAGTGAGTAATTCCAAGTCTCTGGACAAGGTAGAGTCAATACATTGTTTAGAAAGGGTAGCCAAAAGCTAGACCGCTATGCAATTAGTCAACCATGCCTCATACATGTCTGTACTGTATTCTTGCACAGGCCCCGTTAGTAGTGGCCGTATGAAAGTACCTTCTCGTAAAGACAGTACCTTGTATACGCATCTCATCTGCCCAGAATTCTTAGGAGAGAGCCTGTTTCTTTACGACGGAAATATCGGAATCGTGGACAAGGGATGCGGCGAAATCTACCTACTCGTCCATCTACAATCTCATTGCGCTTACTGTAATACTGACAACTCCCGGACCCAGGTACGAGGATCGGATCAGGGGGTAGGAGTAGAGTTTCAGATCTTTTCTATACAAAATTCACTATAAATAAATCATGCGAGGGTAGCTCTTCTCTAAGCATCCTTCTCTTCGCTCCTATCAAAAAGCATAGGTATGAACTAAATTCGTTGAAGTAAATACAAAGCTCGCTACCCCTTAAATCAGTGTAAAACAGGTACAGTAGGGTCCGATAAGGTTTGTATCCCCCGCCACTTTAGGCAAGGCGCACTTAATTGGTTATGGGTATATCAAGGCTTTAAACCCCTTAGCTTGCCTCAGCAAATATCATATTCTACCTACTCCCTAAAGCTGCAGCGTATATAACAATATTTTTAAAAGGTTTAACAATTTTATTCTAGCCCTAAAGACACTATAATTCTAGGGCTTTCAGCGCTTTCAGCGCTTCGGGACGCTGTATCTTCAAGGGCTTTAACCCTAAAGCCCCTAAAGTGCGTGATAAATATATAATTTTCAGGTTATTATCGGATCACTCTTGAATACGCGGCACCAACACGTATTGTACGTAAGTGCGGATTGTATTCGGTGGTGATGATTCTTGATTGAACTAGATCTACGTACAACCTAGTGTATATGACTGGATCGGAACCAGGATTATATAACCCGGTGATTAAAGCTTACCTCAGCACCCAGCATGTGTAAGCTGATCCGAAGGTCATGAAATATCAACTTTTGTAAACACAACAGGCTGTAGCGCCTTGGTATAAATGTAATTAAGGAAGGCATGCCTTGGCTGAAGTATTGCACCCTACGGAGTACTGTACTGTAGGTGGGATGAAAACCAGCTAAGTGAGATACCAGTATCAGCTATCTATCTATCTTGGCCTTGCTGCCTTACTTTTTGGTTATAGCCGGGTTTATCTTCGTCAAAATTGCCTGGTGCGTGGCTATCTTACTTATATGAAGCCAAAAAAGGAAGATGCAAGGCTCCACCCCTAGGCAAAGCGTGGCGAGCTTAACTCTCACAAAGATCAATTCTGTTTCTACCCCTTAACTTTTGGATAGGAGGGCCGAATAGTGAAGGATGACTGGTCAAAACCTACGATCCATTTGATCGATTGACACTGAACTTCGTATAATATCCTATAGAAGCCCTGAAGTCCTACCCCCTGGTTCCTCCCTACTTCTAACTGGATCGCGAAAGTTGTTGGTACTCTTGGCTATTCAGGCTAACCGCGGAAGCCTAGGTTACGGGGCGATACGTCCTTCCAGATCTCTCGCCATGCAGCACAGTATCAAGGTACTGCGGTTTATTGGCAGCTTATAGCTTATCTTCAGGAGGCTAGGTAGCAAGGGGCAGTCAATGCTGGATTGGTATTACAGCCAACCTTGTAGTTACGTTCAGTAAATGTTTCGGCCGAAACTTCGACCGTTTATTCCTTGCAGTGCTGCGTAAGGGATCTGAATACGCCGGACGACTGCCGCGACTCTGCCATTTCCTTGTATTTTGTCGGTGGTCAGACACGCCTTACCCCTTATTACACCACACTCTTGTCTTTCAATAGTCATAGCATACCACAACTTCTCAAGGCTCGCCTTATTCATATTCATCATGGGTACTTTTGCTGGCTTCTTCTATCGTCAGCTGACAATAAAGCCTAAGCCTCTTCCGCCAAATGTGCGGCTCGATGGCAAGACCGCTATCATTACCGGCGCAAATGCTGGCCTGGGACTAGAGGCCGCAAAGGAACTGGCCATCCATGGGTTAGCTCGTATCATTCTTGGGGTCCGAACCGTCTCCAAAGGCGAAGCAGCTAAGGCTCAAGTACTCGCGGCCAACCCAGCAATCGAAGTAGAAGTATGGGAGCTTGACCATGAGTCGTTTGCCAGTATCGATACCTTTGGCAAGCGCGCTAATACTTTGGATCGTCTCGATATTGTTATCCTCAATGCTGGTGTCAAGCATCTGGATTACGTGGAATCGAAGACCGGGCATGAGGCACACGTGCAGGTGAACCACCTTGGAACGGCACTTGTTTCCGTTCACCTAATTGTCCCTCTTGACAGGACAGCAAAAGCACTCGGGGAACCGACTCAATTGACTATTGTCTCATCTGAGAATCATTTTTGGGCCAAATTTAAGGAGCTCAAAGCCCCTAACGCGCTTGCTGAGCTAGATACGGCCAAGGCGTGTTTTAAAGGTATGGACAAGGTCAACATTGAGCGCTATAGCACCAGCAAGCTTCTTAACGTGCTATGGATGCGCGAGCTCCATGCTCGGGCAGAACGGCTTCACCTTAACGTCGCCATTAATACCGTCAACCCAGGTTTTTGCGCAAGTTCACTGCATCGATCTGATCCACAGGCGGGCAAAGCAGTTAAGATTCTTGCCTGGACTGCCGAACAAGGAGGCCACAACCTGGCAGATGCTGCAACGCAACACACTGCCGCCAGAGGAGCTTATATTAGTGAACAAATCGTAAAGAAGTAAGCATGTTTTTTCTCTTGTCAAGTTAATATCTTTAGTTTTCTCCAAATACAGGACTATAGGCTAATCTGGTAATGCTTCACTGTTAAGACCATCGTCCTTCGTACTATCGCAAGAAGGCGAAAAAGCGCAGACCAAGATTTGGAGCGAAACAGTGGCTCTCTTGAGGAATGAGGCCCCGTCGGTGACAATACTGACAGAACTCGACTCTATTTGAGCTCTATTATATTTTCATTATCTTAGGTACAGTACAATGGAATTCGGATGACTAAATAATACACTCCAGGACCTTAAAAAAGTCCCAGTCAACTTCAAGTAGATCACCGCGCACTATTTCATCTCATATCATGTTAGAAATTCTACTTTCATTTTAGAACGATCACGGTCAAGTGCTATATCCTATTACTTTCAACTATACTCTTAATACCTAGCACTCTTGCACCTGAGATGAAGCTCAACTTAGAAGCGTGGTTTCTGTTTTAACCCAATGAATGTCGGTGACCTTGGCGAAAGACTACTTGACTTAGCACAATTTCGGAGACGTGGTCCTTGCCCTTGAGCTAACCATACCCTAACCGATCCCAGGATACGCTAATGAGATTTGGTAAAATGAAGTGCCTTCAAGCTCAATTTTCTTGAGCATTTAAAATTTGCAAAGTTGATTTTCAAGTAGCGCAAAAATCAAGTTTAGATTTGCTTTTTTGAATTTCAATTCTACTAATTTGAAAGTTGGAGTTTTCCTTCAATTTCGGCTAAGAAATCAAATCTTAGCTCAATGATTCAGATGAACCTCCAGCAAGCCCATAGGCCCATCAGCATGGATGCTAACAATCTCATATCTGGGATCTGCATCCTTTAACAAAACTTCAAACTCGGCTTTGGTTCGCTGCTTAGCTCCCAGTCCCACTAACATCAGGATATCCAGCTGTCTCAAAGCTCGCTCCTCATGGGCTGGCCTCACTCCTGGTTCCGGCATGACTGTCTCATTTATGAGGAGTGGTGTACCCTTCTTGGAGCCCTCCAACCCTGGTACAAAGCTCTTGAAAATGGTAATGACATCGCGATCACACCAGTTATGGGTACACTGTCGGATGAAGAAAGCGGCTGCCTCTCGCTGCGGTTGAGGCTCGAAGAAGCTGTATTGCATAAATTTTATGCGATCTTGAAGCTGGCCGACGAGTGTCTTCCCTTGGGCGAGCATGTCGGTTGATCCATCCTGAACAACAAAGTCTAGGCCCGGGAAAATCTGGAGTCGCACTTGTTAGACTTGAAATATCACATTTCCGAAGTGAGACCAGGTAAAACAAGGAAAGTCAAGCCAGTTATAACACTGAGGCTCAGGCCGTCATCTTACTTTGGCTAAGGCAATTGATATATGACCACTACCACCACCGACGTCTACAACTGTACCCTTCAGTGTGTCCCATGGGAAGCAATCTCGGAGCTCGCTGATCTGGCGATCAACTGGACATTTATTAGCTGTCAGTTGTGCTTCATGGCATGTGACGGCGGAAATTCAAGAAGCAAGAGGACTATTCCAAGAACTAACTTTTTGCAGCCCCAGCCATAGCCTTCGCGAATCTAGCCGCAAATCGAGGGTTCTGAGAGTAGTAGGTGAACATTGGAACTCCGTGTCGCGTGTTGAATGGTGAATGAGAGCTGTCCGACTCAAATGGAGATGCTTTAAGACACTTGGATGTGTCGGCAGCTGCCTTGAGCATCTCGTCCACCCTGTAATATATTAACACTCCTTTCGACAGAAAGTTCATGGTGATCTGGATGGAAAGGAGAAGTACTTACATATAGTGTCCTGCACAGCGTAGCTCTTCGTCATTGCCTATTGCATACGAGGCGGCCGTATGAGAAATGAAGCCCGGAGTGGCTTCGGAGAAAATACGACGGGTTGCAAGCATACGAAGGACTCGGGCAACACGGTCGACATCTAACCCGGCTTTCTGAGCTAGATCTACAATGGAGATTTCGCCCTCAACTGGTACAAGATTGAAGAATTCGAAGTCACAGGCAACCTGGAAGGCAGCTAGGTCGTTGCCCTGACATACAAAAGATCGTAAACTGCGTTTCGGACCGTCTATGAGACGATCGAGGTCATCCAAAGACGTCTTCAGGCTGCCATGTAACGCCAAATACTTAGCTGTTTCTGGAGGCTCGGTTGAGTCGGCGGCAAAGGTCGGTGGTGCAAGATTGTTGTCCTTGAGGTACTTGACAATGCTCGTAGTTTGTTCGAGAATATTGTTGGCTAAGGTAAGAAGATCGGTCGTCTCTTTGCCACAGTTGTTTGTTGGGCTAGACATAACGAAATAACAAAGTATAATAATGGGGAAGCACAAAAAGGTCTTGGTGAATTCTACTTCTTTACACTGGTTTCGAACATGGAATTATTCTATACAAGCGTTGTTGACAAACGTTAACAGAGTGAAGTACTCAAAGGTTATACCTTTTTCTTTTGGCGGCTGTATTACATCTAACAGATGGGAATGTAAGCGAATTGAGGCCGCCAGTGTCAAAGCGCTCTATCCTACTTTCGGTTATGGGAAGGCCGTACGTAGGAGCCCTGCAGATAGCTAGTAAAAGTATTCTTTGCCTATGCCCGAAACCTGTTGCTTCGGCCGACAGCGGGCATGAAGTCTCGAAGGCAATGATGATAACTTGTAGTTCGCTGAACGGCTAAACTTTGCCAAGTTGCATATCGGATTGGCATTGTTCGGGCCAATAATAGACAGATGCTGGTCCGCGTATTGAGTAGTTAGTCCATGCCCCGTCCTGGGCCGTAATTTAATTAACTCAAACATGGCGACTAATGCTGATCTTGCATAGAGCTGGTGGAAGTGAATTTATGAAGACATAACCAATCCACAAAGTTTAGTCGAACCCATGGTATATTTAATGCCCGAATGATCAGATAGATACATAGTCGTCTATAGAGTCCGGCCCTCCAGATAGATTTCTTCTCCTCAAATATTTTTACCTTAAAACATATTCTAAAGACGTTATTACTTTGCAGGAGTAGTTTATCCGTAATCTCGGCGCCAGATGATGAATATGTCTCTACTCGAAGTTCCAAATAAGCAGTGCCTGGCTAACAATGACCAAGAGCCTGTTGCAGACCCGATCTCCATCATCGGCATGGGTGAGTCTCTTTGGTAGAATAATATGATCGTGCCCCAGTGCTGTCGTTTACAAATTAATGCTAACATTTATTTTCGAATTAAGGGTGCCGCTGGCCTGGGGGAATTCGTGATGCGCCTGGGCTATGGGAACTCCTGCGAAACAAAAGATCAGGCTATCGAAAGTTCGGAGATCACCGTTTCTCGGAGCAGGGTTTTTACCACCCCGACACCGACCGTTCAGGAACAATTTCAACTCACGGAGGTTTCGTGTTGGATGAAGACCCACGGCTATTTGACCCTAGCTTCTTTGGAATCCAGCCCCTTGAGGTCGAAACTATGGATGCCTCGCAGCGAAAACTCCTAGAGGTTATATACGAAGCTTTCGAAAATGCTGGAGAGACTTTGGAAACTATTTCTGGATCTCGCACAGGAGTCTTTGTCGGCAATTTCGCCACGGACCATACAGTGATACAAAGTCGTGACTCGGATCACCCGAGGCCATATGTGACCACGGGAAGCAGTCTTAGTCTCCTAAGCAACCGCATTAGCTACATCTTCAATCTAAATGGTCCGAGCCTTACTCTTGACACGGCGTGTTCATCATCCATGTATGCCATCCATCTAGCAACCAATGCCTTGCGTAATGGGGACTGTGACTCTGCTATTGTAGCAGCATCCAACTGGATCATAGATCCTACTATGCAAATCATGATGAACAAGCTGGGAGCTCTTTCTCCTACATCCGCCTGCCATACTTTTGATGCAGCAGCCGATGGCTATGCCCGTGGCGAGGGTTTTGCTGCATTGTATTTAACAAAAACTTGCATTGCGGTAGATAAAGGGTTCCCTATCCGTGCCCTTATCAGAGGCACCGCTGTCAACGCCAATGGCCGTACGGGAGGTATCACTCATCCCAGCAAAGCTGGACAAGAAGCCGTTATTCGCATGGCGTACCAGAACGCAGGCAACTTGCCCCTGTCAGACACTACATATTTCGAGTGCCATGGAACGGGGACTCCGGTTGGAGATCCCATCGAGGTTTCTGCTATCGGCAATGTCTTTTCCCAAAGCAGGTCACCTCAGGACCCTCTTTATGTGGGATCAATCAAAACCAATCTAGGCCACACAGAGTCAGCAAGCGCCATTGCCGGCATCATGAAAGTTGTTCTGGCCCTTGAAGCTGGCATCATTCCTCCGAGCATCGGTGTCAGTACACTCAATCCAAAGATTGACTTTGAAAAAGCAAACGTCAAAGTCTTGACAGAAGTCGCACCCTGGCCTACTGGTCAGCTTCGTCGGGCAAGTATCAACTCTTTTGGCTATGGAGGGGCCAATGGACATTGTATCATCGATCATGTGACCAATTATCTACCACATTATGTCAAGCCAGGAATCATCACTGATACCGAGAAGAGGTTACAGGCTTACCAGACGGCTAATGGAAACGTTGTCTTTTCAGATCGGCTTGAAATCAAAAGCCACACAACTGATGCGAGATCACTTCCTTCACACTTCCCGGTTACAAAGAAGCTGGGAACTTCTAAGAGAGTCGATGCAGACACTCGTCAACTCGTTCTACTTCCATTTTCAGCCCACAACGAATCATCACTGAAGCTAAATATGGCCACCCTGGCAAGTGTTTTCAACAAACATTCCCTAGCTGACATAGCTTACACACTCGGGGCTAAGCGGACGATGTTTTCTCAAAGGTCGTTTCGCATTATAGACAAGCGTAACCCCATACAGGGCATGGATGTTGACCAACGGGTTTACTCCAGCCCAGCTGAGCCCGCACGCCTCGGTTTTATTTTTACAGGACAGGGGGCACAGTGGCATGCTATGGGATGTGAGCTTTTCGAGTATCGTATTTTCAAAGACGCAATACAGTTCTTGGACTGTGTGGTTACTTTGATAAAGATCGACACCCCGACTTCCTCGGATAACTGGACAATTGAGGACATTCTCGCTGGAAATTGCCATAAGGATGTAATCAACAGGCCAGAGGTGTCGCAGACTGTATGTACTGCTGTTCAGATCGGTATCGTAGATCTCCTCGCCTCGTGGTCTATCCGGCCCACGGGTGTGGTGGGACACTCTTCAGGCGAAATGGCAGCAGCATATGCCGCGGGTCGCATCACCGCTGCAGAATCCATTGCAGCTGCGTACTTTCGCGGCCAGGCAGTTTCCAAGAATAAAAGAAATGGTGCCATGATAGCTGTAGGTCTGAATATTGATGACGCCCTCGGATATATAGAGCGTCAGGGTGAGGATGACCTGATCAAGGTTGCAGCGATAAATTCTCCAAACAGTATCACACTGTCCGGTGATTTTGCTGCCGTCACAAAACTCTCGGCGCGTTTGGAAGAAGATGGTGTTTTCAACCGGCTGCTCAAGACCGGTGGGAATGCGTACCACTCTCACCACATGGGCACGCTAGGCAGCGACTACAGCGATATGCTATCCGTAGGGTTGACCCGACTGAGAGAGCTTGGACTATGTAATCTAAACCTTAGGTATTCCCGAATTCCCTGGGTCTCGTCAGTTACTCCGTCTAAAAGTGCTTCTGGAGTTGGTTTGGAGACAGGTCCGTCATACTGGCGGTCGAATCTTGAGCAGCCTGTTCGCTTCTCGGAGGCCGTGACAAACCTGATGGCCTTGAGAGACGTGGACAGACCATTAATAGATGTAATAGTAGAAATTGGACCTCATCCCGCCCTCAAGAGCCCTCTTAACCAAATTCTAACCAGCCTGGGAAAAGGCTTACAGTACAGTCACTCGCTAAAGCGCAGCGAGGACGGACGAGTCTCCATTCTTCAACTTGTTGGAACATTATTTGGGCTGAATTACCCCGTTGATTTAGCTGCGGTGAACTCGGTGGACGAGAAGGAGGAAAATGGACGGGGGCTCGTGCAAGGCTGCACTGCCATTGATCTACCACCGTACCAGTATGTCTATGGACCAGTAAGCTATTACGAAAGCCGGTTCAGCAGAGAGTACAGATCTAGAAGCGTTGCTCGACATGACCTTATCGGCTCCAAGTTGCCTGGAAACGCTAAGTTGCGACCTCAGTGGCGTAACATACTACGCTTGAAAAGCTTGACTTGGTTAGGCGATCATCGCTTATTGCCCCGTAAGTGAACTCTGTGTGACCAGTCTTCTATATATTTATATTTTATTAATACACATATTTAGATGCTGTCTTCCCTGCTGCTGGATATATCGCGATGGCTGTTGAAGCTTCTTCTCAGGCACATTACGAAATGGCAGACACTCCAAAAGTTAATGGATTCTCACTTCGCAATGTGTCTATCAACTCGGCTTTAAGGATCCCAGAAGACGACTATGGGGTCGAGGTTCTATTGACCATGGAGCTTGTAGATACAGCAACGGCCAAATCACCCGCTTGGGCAAGCTTTTCCATTAGTTCTGTTGTCCGAGATTCGGCGACATGGACCGAACATTGTACGGGCCTCATCAAGGTCCATGTTTCGACCACTCCCGAGAAGCAAGTCGTCGGGATTAGCACAGATGCAATGGATACCAGAACCGTAGACTCGCGCCCATGGTATAACAAGTTCGCTAGCATTGGTTTGGGATACGGGCCAACCTTTCAAGGGCTTTCGGAAATTCGTGCAGACCCAGCCAAGAACCTGGCCACAGCCAAGTTAGACTTGAAGACAACCACGGGCACTGTAAAGGGAGGGGAGTCAAGCTATCCCCTTCACCCCGCATCTCTTGATTCCCTCTTCCAGCTAGGTTTGATTGCATGTCACGGTGGCCAGGTTGAACAGGCCCATTGCGCATTTGTGCCTATCAATATCTCGCAACTGTATCTCCGGAACGGCAACAATGAAGATTGTGGAACGGCTATCGCAAGTGGAGAGCTCCGTGGTCTTCGAGGCGCTTATGCTACACTGCAGCTGCTGGACCAGTCTGCCAACGTGGTCCTTGATATAATGTCCTTGCGATGTATCAGTTATAGTGGTGACTCTCAGCCATCGGAAGGCGGCCACCACCAGAACCCCTTTTCCAGTCCATTTACGAGACTCATCTGGAAACCGGATATTCGCACTATGACCAGTCGTAAGGCCATGGAATTGTTCCATCCGCCACAAGAGAATGCTGATCGGGCACCACTCTTCGAAAGCATCCATAAAATCGCGACTCTCGTTGTTGTGGACATCTACGAAAAGTTTGCAAACAGGAAGGACCTGCCTCTTGGCACATCTGATCAGATCCAGTACTTTCTTGCCTGGATCAGAAGACGAGTTCAAACGCAAGAGACGGATTCCATGACCAGGGCCAAGCAGTTAACCAGCCATGAGCGGCAGCATTGGCTCGAAAAGCTATATAGCGCAACTGACCATCTCGTCGAGGTCAAAATTGCCAGACGCTTGCACGGAAGCATGGAGGACATCCTATACGAGCGGCGGACCGGAGTTGAAGTGCTAGTCGAGGATGGACTCCTCACTGCCCTCTACGAAAGCGGTCTGGCGATGACAGGCGCATACCCACAGCTATTCCGTGTTCTCGATCATCTAGGCCACGCCAACCCCAACCAGAACATAATAGAACTTGGTGCTGGAACAGGTGGTGCTACCCGAGTAGCTATGAGGGCTCTGAGTGAGGCCAGCGCCATTAAGCGTTACAGCCAGTACGCGTTCACCGACATTTCACCTGGCTTCTTGATATCGGCAAGAGAGTCTATGGCAGCATTCAACGACGTGAGCTTCTCTGTCCTGAACATCGAGGAAAGTCCTCTGGAGCAAGGGCAGGGGCCGATTTATGACCTGGTGATTGCATCTCAGTGTCTACACGCAACGCCCAATATCGCAAATACATTAGCGAACTGCCGCAAGCTGCTGAAGCCTGGCGGAAAGCTCGTGCTTGTTGAGAACACCCAAAATGCCATTGGTCATGGTTTGGTACTCGGAACTCTAACAGGATACTGGGATGGTGTGCCCGATGGACGTGTTGACAGTCCCTTCCTCGATCTGGAATCGTGGAACTCAGCTTTGCTCGAGGCCGGTTTCTCTGGGACGGAGTTGGTCTTGCAGGACTATCCAAGTCCGCACAACACTGCTAGCACAATTGTGTCTACTGTGATCAGTCCCGAATTAGATGACGGAAAAAACAGCATATCTGCACAGAAGCTGCAACAGAAGCCTAACGGTATAGCTGAGGTTGTACATCTTCTCCACGGGGAAAATGGGGCACCTTTCTTGCTTGAAGAGGTTGCTCAGGAGCTGAGGTCCCGTGGCATACCGTCTAAGACACTTCTGCTAAATGATGCAGTCAAGATGGTGGGGCCTAACTCGCGAATTATAGCGTTTCTAGATGGTGAGAATCTGCTTTTGGAAGCTGATGCTATCCGCCTTGCTATTTTCCAGCACTTGGCACGCTCCTCCGCCTCCATGGTGTGGATAACCTCTTGTGGCATAGCCAAGGGCCGCAACCCAGATGGTGCACTCGCGGCAGGACTTCTTCGCACCATAGGAACCGAGAATCCCGGCGCCAGGTTCTTATCCATAGACGTAGATCCAGAAGCCTTGGCCTACGGAAAGAAGGACGGGGATGCTGTTCAAGGTGGCGATCGGGCTGATCTTGTTCAGTGCATTGTTGACAAAGAAGTGGAACTCCAGGGCAGAAACTGCGACGAAAGCGAAGACCGCGAGTTTGTTTGGCAGGATGGTTGCATGTGGGTGAGTCGTATTGTACCTGATGAGAAGCTAGCGGATCAGTATGACTTGATCAAGATGCCCGCGAGCCGCGCGGAGCTGCTACCGGTCGACAGTCAAGGTCCAATACGCGCAGCCTTTCAGACCCCTGGTATCCTGACATCGTTGTACTTCAAGCCATACACAGAGCTTTGGCAGCCACTGTTGACTGGTGAAATCGAACTGAAAGTCGCCGCTGTCGGTCTGAACTGGAAGGATCTAGGCATCTCAGCAGGGCGATTCGATGCCAACAACCTCTCCTCGGAGTACTCAGGCATAATAACTAAATTAGGCGCTGCTGTCAAAGGCTTCTCCGTGGGCGACCGTGTCTATGGCATGGGAAGAGGACACTTCGGAAACTACACTCGGGTGCCTGCCAGGTTGGCGCAAAGACTCGGGCCCAGTGACAACCTGGTGGAGATGGCCACCATGCCTTTGGTCTATATGACCGCAGTCTATGCGTTTGACCATGTGACACAGTTGAAACCCGGGGAGAAAGTCTTGATCCAGTCTGCAACTGGCGGCCTTGGTCTCGCAGCGATACAACTTGCACAAGCCAGAGGTGCGGAAGTCTTTGCCACAGTCGGAACCGAGGACAAGGCTCGCTTCCTAGCCAGAACAACCAATATTCCCACTTCTCACATTTTCGGGTCACGCGCAGAATCAGAACTGTCTCGAGCCGTGGAGGCGACGGGAGGGCGCGGATTCGACGTGATTTTGAGTGCGTCTAAGGGTGACATGCTGTATGAATCACTAAAAGCGCTGCACCCCCTAGGTCGCCTTATAGACGTTGGGAGAATAGATGTGTTGGATGCGAAGACTTTGGGCATGGAGCTGTTCCAGCGTAGTATCACCTTCTCGTCCTTTGACCTTGGCCATGTTCTCGATACTGATCCCGAAGTTGGTGCTAGGCTCATGGAGACTGTACATAGATACTACCGTCAAGGAGCGATTGGTCCTATCCGGCCTTTCACAGCGTCTGATGTGTCTCAGCTTGATCAGGTCTTACTCGGCTTTTCTAAGGGCACACATATCGGGAAACTCGTCGTTACCTTCCTAGAACCCCAGGCATTAGTCCGGATGGTCCCGGCCGCTGCAGCAGCCGCCAAATTTGACCCAGAGTCTATTTACATCATCACAGGAGGTTGGGGTGGTCTGGGTAGGTCCATCATCAGGTGGATGGCAAATCGAGGCGCACGCCACGTGGCCGTCCTGTCCAGAAGCGGTGGCACCAGCCCTGCTGCCGAGACACTGATTAAAGATTTGGAAGTTCGTGGCATCACAATTACCTCAGTACTCTGCGACGTGAGTGCGAAGGAGAATGTTCTTGAAGCAGTCGATAAGCTCGCTTCCAAGGGGCAGATAAAGGGCCTCGTTCATGCAGCCATGTCCCTCCAGGTGAGTCTCATAGTCATACTTTTTTAGCAGACCAAGATGGACTAACACAGAACTTTAAATTCAGGATCTGTCATTCGACAAATTATCAATCGAACAATGGCACAAGAGTCTTGCAGCCAAGGTGATCGGCACCAAGAATTTACATGAGGCCACAGCTGCCCTGCCGCTAGACTTTTTTGTCATGATAACATCCCTCGAGTCGGTACTCGCCCTTGCCACACAAAGCGCTTATACGGCAGCAAACAACTTCCAAGAGGCGTTTGCGCGATACAGGCGTAGCCGTGGCCTCCCAGCGTCTACAGCATCGTTTGGCCTTATTAGCGACGTGGGTGCCTTGGGTAGTAACGTCACGACGGTTAACATGATGACACGCAATAAAGTGTTGGCAGTGACAGAACATCAGTTCCTGAGCCTCTTGGAACCGGCCTTTTTGGCTAGCGACCGCAGTAGCAACACGGTCAGTGGCAAGGATGAGTTGCAGCAAGATCCCCTATCCGCGGCGGGCATAATAACATGCCTGGACCCAGCTGCGATGGCGGCTCGGAAACGTGAAGAAGCTGCAGCTTTAGGCTCCTCACCGCGGTGGTACAGCGATGCCCGCGTCTCTCTCATCATGCGCGCCTTTGAAGACGCCTACCGCCACGCAGACAAGGCTACTGTTGCGGCACAAAATAGTGATGCCTCTCGAGGCGGAAGCTCAGCTATCGCTCACTTGCGTGAGGAGTTTGACGAGGCCATCAAGGGTGGTCTTGGGGAGAGATCGAGAACGGAAGCACTTGTTGCCTCGGCTATCATCGAGACCGTAGCTGGCATGCTGTCTATTGATGTTGCTAGTGTCAGCCAAGCTAAGTGTGTGGCCGAGTATGGTGTTGATAGTCTCATTGCCGCAGAATTACGCAACTGGTTCAATGTTGCATTTAGAACGAATATTCCTTTGCTTGACTTGTTGGACACTCACACCAGTATCAAAGCACTTGCTAGTATTGTGGTTAATACTACTTTGGAAAAGGAGTAATTGGAAATTTAGAATTTCGTCATTGCATTTAAGTTTTATATATAATGTGTAAAAAAAGGATTCTTAGGAATTAATGACGTTAGGAGGAGGTTACTGCATACACACCTGACATATGATCTAGCCTTTTTAGGAACCAGAACCACGTGCAGCTCAACACCCCTCTTGGTCACTTACACTGGTACTCGCGATCATCCCTAAAAGACACGAGTAATTTCCAAAATTTCCGCTTCATTTGCTTTTATGTCGATTGCAAAAAAGTATCCTATTCCATCTATATATTGTTCTTGGATCTTAGCAGGTGCCGATAGGGAAAAGGTTGTGTATGTGTAGGTACCCACACAAGAATTAAGGCTGATATAGAGTAGGTAGCAACTCTAGATCTTATTAGACCATCGCGAAAAGAACATTTCCAAGGTCAATCTTCGTCATCCTGTGATAGATGGGAAGGTTCAGACGTGGAAACAATAATAATATAACCTAACACATAGGTAATACTTTGACATAAGTATGTAGCCTAAGGCATCAACTTTTCGACCGGCTGGTACGTATGTAACAAATATTACATATTATGTGCTTGAACAATGATGTTAGGCTAGCGAAAGGCATTTTACATGTAACTGACCCTTAATAATCTTGATCATATACTAGCAATAAAAAGGTTTATCAGAAAACAAGCATACACCGCACACTGTATTATAGTCACAGTAAATTCAGCATCAGTTGTAGCTATTACTATCACTTTTGATATTCCAAGGCTATTTAAATCTAAAACTGTGTAATTAGAAGCTATGCAGTTACTTGTGTATCTTGGGTAATGAATAAGTTACACTACTTTATCAACGTCGTCACTACTTAATAAGTTTATTATGATAATGTTAATAACAAAATTTTGAAAACACGAATCATACCGATTATACTTTAGATATACAAGATCAATTCATATAAAACAATTTGATATGAAGCAGATATACTGAATTGATATGTCGTGTAGAGGATTATAATATTATTACCATAATTATCACTCGGAAGGTCGTTGAGTTGAAAGAGTAAAGTTTTTGTTCTAGGTATCTCTATGTATTTTTAAACAAGGAGGTCAATCATTTGGCCCTTCTTTTTGATGATCAACCTGAAAACACACGCCACTTATGCAAATTCATGCTGTTAAGGTAAGCTAGCCACTCATATTGATATTTAAGCCACTTTGGGGCGGTATTTACAATCACGTCGATCCAGTTTTGCTTCTTGCGCCATTTTTCGTTGACTGCTTCATCCAGGCCAGGAACCGTCGATTCTGCAAAGCAGATATGTTTCCCCAGCGTATTCTTATAGCACCATGTGATTGCTTCCTTAGAAGAACGGTCTGTGATAAATATGCTGTCATTCATGAAAGGATTGGGTTTTGTAACGCGGAGCTGAAGTGATGAGGGGGACTTAGGGTAATTGTATACCTCGACACGTTGCCTAGGCTGATTCGCCAAATCGTTTGCGATCATTAAACTTCAGAGTCCACCAGCCAGGATACTCAGGCATCTGCAGGGTTTGTTTTTGGGAAGCAGTCGTTGGCGTCTTGCTAGCCAGCCTCTAGAAGTGCGGCTTTTGTGCTGAGAGTTGTGATGCTGGTTGTTAGATGTCCTACCTTTGAGGCGTATGTGGCATGTGTCTGAGGGTAGACACTCAGAGGTTTAACTGGTGCGGTGATATTACCATAGGGAAAGTTTGTGCCGAATTATTTGGTGCAATGTACTTCCTTTGACTTGGATTTCGCCTGGGTGGAACTTGCTATAGTATACTGAGGAGCTAAAGATAGGCGGGGGTTTAAAATTCCCCGAGGAAGTTGTCAAAAGGGGAGTGGATGCACTAAGGCTCGTCGGTGGAGAAGGCCACTGATGATGCAGCCAATTAAAACAGGGTCACTGACAGAAGGACCAATGATGGCATCATCAATGACATTGTTAATTGATGAGCAAGTGGTCTTGTTATTAAGAAGTAAAATTTTGAACTTCGTGTCGTGTGCTTGCGCGTAGTTTGTGTGGTACGTGCGGTATATGAGAATGTGGTATAGAGTATTAAAGATGGGAACCAATGCTATATGGCTTGACAAGAAAACTATTCATTGAATGGCTTATTGTTCTGAGAGTAGTAAAACGGATCATATCAACCCTGACCTTTTAAAAGATTTCGGTACAATGACCTCGACGTTTCCATCATCCTCGTCTATCGAGTTATCCTAGCCTAGCTCCTCGACTATTTGCCCCCTAGCATTCCTGCAAGCAAAGGCTTGTTTCACGGTAGGTGAGTCTCTGTTACTGGACTGCCGAGAGTTTTAAAAGTGGTCTTGCATGATGATCGGGCAAGCTTACGGGCCGTAAAGACTAGATTTGAGCTCCTTATATTTACTAGAAGGAAGCGTCAGCAAAGGCTAGCCGTATCAAGTGTGTGCTGAGATCATAACATCTGAAAAAAGGCTCAGATGCCGAAAGAACCTCAATGTGCGTAATTAACTATATATACTGATGAAATAGTCATCAATAAATGCCCAGTAAGTCTCAGGATGGTTGCGGCCTCCAGGTGATCACCTCACATCTGGTAGTCATCAATTAACGGATGGGTCAAGCAGCTCAAAGACTATACTAAGCATTAAGTCGAGCCATTCGGGCCCGGGTGAACAAAGTAGTTAAGTAGCTGGACGATGTAATGCGTTGCACGTTCCTAGCGCAAAATGCTGCAAAATTTGCAACCCCTGAGATGGTTTCGGGATGACAGCCATGATAATCTTCAGAGAAATAGGTGACCCACCGGGAATAATTTGGGCATGGACGACGTGAAACGAAAGACTTACTTACAGTTCATTGTTTGCATTATATCCATAGAATCAAAGCATGCATGGCGATAGTCCTTCAATGCGCGTATTTATGACTCAGGGAAAAACGAAAAGTTCTTTTACACCACAGTTAACACTGAGCTTGACTGGGTAGTAGTCTGTCCGCCCCCACACATTTATCTTTTTGAGGCACGAGGTTAAGGATTCTATAAATAGTGATTAGCTTGTCTTTCATGAGTGTTTTTCCATGCAGGGAATAATATCGGAGGGAAGTTAGAGTGTGCAATAGTGCAGGTGAGTAACGGCAACCTGGGCTATGAACCATACGACACTTCTTTGAATATAAATGGTGGTGTACATGTTTTGATTGTTTTCAGTGACCCTATTAGAGCATGATACGCCTCGGAACGAAATCTATCCAATTGTGACAGCGTATTTAGTCAGCCGAATGTCCAGTTCGCATATATTGCATAATATATCAATAGTCTCGAAGCGCTGTGGCAAACTTAGCAATCTCTTGTTCCATATGCGCTAACTAGGTAGGGCTGCTGTCACGCAAAATCTAGAACGACCCTAATGCATATCAGACCTTATAGTACACCCCAAATCAAGGAAATTATTCTACAGTATATAAAATATATTTAGAAGTTACAACCTAAGCCCAATATCGCTCTCTAAAATCACAAGCTTTGATTATAATGTGTCTATATTTGAATTTCAGTTTGGAGCACACATCTACTCAAATAGAAACTGCTAAATCACTCTGAGCACACTCTAAGACAATAGCTCTGGAATTATCATCAATCACTCATAATTCCTTTTTGTGAGGCTGAGTTCCCAATAGTTCAATCCCCGCGCCACCGTAGCCCTGAAATGTAAGCCCGTGTAATATGTGGTAGTACAAGATGCGGTATCACCAATGACTGCTTGGTATTATTCCGAGCCAAGTCAGCCACAGCCTTCCAAAACCATTAACACTAAGTATTTTACGGCACACCCACTCCGCAAATTTGACGACGCATTCAATAAAAGCACGGATAAGTGCTGGGGAATTTTGTGTGCGAGTGCTGAATGGACATAGGCTCACACACCTCCCTAGCAGAAGTCCATGCTCATAATATGGCCCCCAAACCTTGCCAATTGATCCTTATTTGGAAAAGAGACGGGAACTGGCTTCATGAAGTAGGTCTCATAAAGACCGATATGAAATATTTGGTGAAAAAGTCTCCTTTTATCTACCAACATTTATGGGAGATTGGACTTCGACCATATATACCTTACTTAAGGTCTTCATAATCTCCGTACACGCCTCGCAATCCACTGCATAGAATCATGGCTAATCGAGTGAGTGCAATTTTTTAAGTCTTTAGCTTAGACTAACAATGGTAGAACCAAACAGGTCCAAGGGACGTCACGAAGCGGTATGATGACCAAGACCATTTCTCATGGAGATGGTTCTTTCACTACCATAATCCAAGTGCTGCGGAACTAGAAAAGCAGCTTCCGCTGCACGTTACCCCGCAAAGACACCGCGATGTCTTGAACCGTATCACTTATGATACCGAGGACTTGATTTACTACATCGACCCCGCCAACGGTAAACCTGTTCGTACGGTTGTGCAAGCAGCTCCAAATGTACGGCCACAAGGAGAGTGGAAACGCACCAAAATCAGATCCCATGCGCCAAGCGCCTTGAAGTTAAGCACATGGGTCCTTCATGGTTCGCATATTGTGAATACCCGTACTGAGGGAACGGATTGGAGTTTCGAGGTGATCGCGAGAGGTGTTGCGACAATGCCATTGTATCTGTTTCTAATCCTCTTCCCAATACGATCTACCCCAAGCTTCAATAGCCTCCAGTATCCATCCTGGCCTGGTCGCTGCTATGAGTATCCGAAACATACCATCAATTCTCTTGATGCAAGTCCAAATCGCCAAGACAAGGTAGCCAATCCAAAAGATGGCGTTGTGTTCCATGTCAATCGTGAGCAAGCCAGACTGCTAAGGCCGACAAAGCTGAAGGTTCTTATCAACGGAGCTTGGGACCTGCAGAATGGAAGCCATACCGATAAAGACTACGTCTTCATAAGTTTCAATGCATCACAATTCAAAGGGAATGATGATGCATTGGAGGCAAGGGCTCAACAGGTAGCCCGATGGCTGAATCTTGAAGCTTATTGGATTGACAAACATTATCGCGCAGACGCCCAGCCATCTTTCACAGATGACGTACATCGATACTGTGATGTTGTCAGAGGGGCGAAGAATGTTTGCATTGTTCTTCCCAACTCAAAGCCTAACACTATGTTCGCATACGGGGAACGCCTATGGACACTCCCGGAAGTTTTGCTTGCCCGAGGTCACGAAGTACTTGTTCAGACTATGGACACCACAGTCAATCAAGGCTATAGTTTAAGTCTCCTCGACATGCCTTCCCGAGCTTGGTGCTCAAGCCCACGTGCCACTGACGGAGTGGACACCGTAAATATCACAGAATGTTTTCGATTGCTTGCGGAACATTACACGGGCACTTTGACACTCAGTCGCCTGGAACTTATTCATATCGCCCTTACCGCTTTGAGGACGCGCAGTTATACCGCTTTTACCGATGGGGATGTCGCCTATGCCCTGATGACCCTACTCCACAAACGGCCAGCTATGGACCCAACTGATTCCGAATATGAGGCTTTAGCTCGATTATCACTCGCCAACGACAGTGACCGTATCGTGGAACGTATGATATGCATGTTGCAGGATCGTCGACAGCTTAATCATACCAGTCCTGATAAGCTTATCAATAAAAAACCGGCTTGGTTTGGCCTCACCGACAAGTTCGGCAACAACCTGTGGGACATTGAGCCGGTATGTCAAGTGGCCGGCATCTGTCATGATGGAGGACTAGTCTTAGACGGCTGCCGTGGTGTTTCAATTCACTGGTCTAATATTCCCAGGGTGAAGTATTTCACCAAATTCAGTTGGAGTCGCCGGTTCGCCTCTATCTGCGTCAGGTCCGCTGCTCTTTGGTTTCTCATCGGTGCCATTTTATTGGGGGTTGGGGTCGTCTCTGCTGGCGCCATAATATTCGTTATTGCAATGGCTCTCTTGTTTTCAGCACCGTGGGCGGTATCGCATCTCTATGGTGGTAAAGTATGGGGTGCCGTTCCAATCATGATTGGATTTGAAGGTACTCTTCCACTTGCCAAAATCGAGAGCCTGTGTTTTGGAAATTGTTCGGGTCGCTTGAACTACACCCCTAGTAGTGGGCCATTGTCTGCACGGATGTTGGAGGAAAGAATCGGGGCAGAGCCAGTTATTCACGACGCATCCATGCCAGCGGGACACAGAGTGTTCACACTAGTCGACATTGTGAGTATTATATTCTTAGCAAGTAGGCTGGTGGGTTATATAGCTCTCGACTAACACTGAAAAGGGAACCTTAACAGTAACCGTCTTCACTGCTGAAAAACCACCATCGGTGGCACTTATCTGTGGTAAAGAAGGAGGCATGCTCAGAGTGCTGTTGTGTTCATTTGACCGAGCAAGAAACGGCCTGAGAAAAGAGACTGTCCTCCGTTTGGAAACTCCCATGCTTGATCGAAGCGCCCTTATGGGCTGGGTTAAACTGATCTAATGCTAACATAAATCTTCGGGAAGATAGCAAGGCGCAATATACAGGGAAATGGGTTTTCTATTGTCACGGAAATTGTTTTGATATTTAATGACTGTAGGATATAATTGGCTTTGCTTTGTGGTGTTAAGATTGAAAGCAATTTGGTCGCCTGAGGTAGTCCACTAATTATTTATAAATCAGTTTTATGTGGTCAACTGAAGCTTTTGGAAACACTTGACTTACACTGAATCAACGTCGCTTACGTATATGTCGTTACTTATTTGGCTCCGGCTGCCAACTGATCTGTTCTTAGGCTGTGCAAGCAGAATTGACTAAACACCATATCATCGGAAAATCTCTCTTGCCGATTGAGTTAATGGCCTCCACATGTCATTGCGATCAACGAGGAAAAGTAAAAGCAGGCGAGGCTATCAATCATTGCTACTAGAAGGTACTAATATGGTGGTTTGAGGAATAAGTCCGCGGCTGTCTGGATGAAACCACCAGTTAAACCTTCGGGTCCAAATTATTCGAGACCACATGTGATCTAGTTCCACAATTAGTCGTGACGCTCGCTTAATTAAAGGGGCAACTTTACAAAATAAATTCTACCTGGAGTTTGGCAATCAATACAGACCTTCTGCTACACACACGTAGGTTGGCTTACATCAAGAAGCAGAATACAGTTTTAGGTGCGATCAGAAAGTCGACTCATTATGAGTCTTATTCCTTGTAAGAGTATACGATAGCTTGCTGACATTGGATTAGTGGTATGCTTGACTTGCGGGATGTTTCCATTGGTTAGAAATCCAGTTTAACCCCTCTCTCCCCGCTTAGTTCTAGAACCCTCGTACAGCCAAGCCCTAATACACGACTAAAAGCTTAACACCTACTTCGTAGAAGTTCAGTAGATGTACTAATCAACTACGACTCACTTTCTTTTAAATTTGCTTATTAATCTTTAGATAAAAGGCTTCATTTCCAATCCAGCCCTAATATTTTATATTTTATCTGAACCTCTCTCGCAAATTCCCCATCTTAGATGATAGAATCATGGGAGAAACACCGCTACACCCAGACATCATTACCGGCGCCGAGGATCTTCAAACCTACCTGCAAAAGCTCAAGGGAGGTGAACTATGTACCACCCTCACCAAGCTATCTGGTGGCTACACCAATCTGACGTGCCGCTCAACCTTGCCCTCTGGCAAGACGACGATAGTCAAGCACGCGAAAACAATATCTCGCCCGAACTGGCCCGTGGCTCTGTCGGCAAACCGTGCTCGGGGGGAGCAGGAGATGCTGAACCACATCGCAACGGAACTACCATTCGTGACGCACCAACTTTCGGCTATTCGTGCTCCTGATGTTGGCGATGATGATGTGGAGGCTGGCGCGGGAGATGGAGAGGGGGAGAGGGTGAGGGAGATAGAAATCGGCACGCCGCGAGGGTTGGGGTATTTCGAGGAGCATCACGTGCAGATCATTGAGGATTTCCCGGGCACGGCGGATTTCGAGTCGCTATTGCTGGAGGGACACATTTTGGATGAGGGTCTTCTCTATGGGATTGGTGAGGCGTTGGGTGTATGTCTCCCCTCCATCCCCCTCCTATTCTTGCTCTTTGGTTTAAGGCTAGAATCGGCAGCAGTCCTAGTCCTCCATCAGAGAGAGAGAGAGAGAGAGAGAGAGAGAGAGAGAGAGAGAGAGAGAGAGAGAGAGAGTAGATAT